>Ga0209013_10001762_pt1 | contig 19931 bp, 14 predicted proteins | sample Cruoilmetagenom2_FD_187291 | JGI IMG/M metagenome (GOLD analysis project Ga0209013, IMG submission 187291) | Oil polluted marine microbial communities from Coal Oil Point, Santa Barbara, California, USA - Sample 2 (SPAdes) (version 2) | ecosystem: Environmental > Aquatic > Marine > Oil seeps ...
AAGAAACGAAATTATTTAAAGTTTCTTCTTCCTGCACTAAAAATAAAACATCTTTATTTTCCAAATTGTTAATCTTTATTTTCTTTATTTTTATATCTTTTAAAATTCTGCTTAAATACAGGTCGTAAGTCCCGAAAATTTCTAAGATAATCTTTAATAAAAAATTTGTTTTATGCGTCGTGCAGAAATTAGTGTCCTGTGTTAAAAAATTATCTATAATTTTATTTTTTGTTTTGCATAAAGTAATAATATTATCCTGCGTAATCACAATCAAAATCGGCATAGTAATAATTTCATTATTATCATCTTCAATTGGAAACCGCATAATCATATAAAAATTTTCAAGCTTATCTTTTTCTATTCGCGAGATTTCATTCTCGTCAAGCCCATCTTCAAGAATTGTAACATCAAGATTAAATGATTTAACAAGCGATTTCATTTCTTTCTCGCTTGGACCGACAGCCAAAATCCAACTACCTCTTTCGGCTTTGTTTATTTTCTTCAACCGCAAATCGTTTAATTTTTTTCTGTAGATTTTGATCATAAGTTTTTAAATCTCTAGTTCTTGTATTTAGTATAGTATTTTTAGAAATATAACAATAGTTTTTCTGAAAAATAAGCACCGAACTCAAAATTACAAATTCCAAATAAATTACAATAACCAAAATTCAAAAACGGTTTTGAACATTTGAATTTTGGATTTATTTGTTATTTGTAATTTTGGATTTATAATTTTAACTAATCTTCAAAACTACAGTTCTTTGAATACTTTCTTCGCCTCCTCCCAAATCCGATCATCCCCTTTAACCGTCTTTAACCAATACCACCATTCCCCTCCCCACAAATACGCTTCTGAGAATTCTATTTTTCGAACATATTCTATATTCTCGCAAAACTGTTCAGGGCTCATTGATTTATATTGCTCTTCTATTGGCGTATCAATAATCATCTTCGGTCCCCATGGCTCGGCTTGCAATTCCACGATAATTATTCTATCAACTCCAGTTAAATACATGATAATCGCCGCTTTTATTCTGTAGACAACAGAAGCAATTGGATAATGAACATAGCCAAGATGATCGTGCCAGATAATCCGATACAAAGTCGTCCCCAAAATATCCGCTCGTTTTGCAGCGCTATACCAAGTGCCAAGTTCTCCGCTATCGGAAATTATAACTGGTCTGCTATTAAGAGAACGAACTGTCGCTATTTCCCGATCTAAAAAATTCTTATCTAATTCTGGACACTCGCCATATTTCAAAAACGGTTCGTTTTCAATTTGCCAAGCGGTAATATTTTTTCTATTTCTATATCGCTTTACAGTTTTTTCCATTACTTCTATTAACTCATTCTGTCTTTCATATTTATTTAACTCTCCAGCCCAATCAGGAATATGGCATTCTGGCCAGCGAGGCTGTTTTTGTCCTAAGACAATAATTATTTTCACATCCCGTTTTTCAGCTTCCTTAATTTGCCAATCCAAATCTTCAAATGAATATTTATTTCTCGCTGGTTCTATTTCCGTCCAATAAGATGACAAACGAATTCTTTTTACACCAGCGTCATCCAATAATGCTAAATATGTTTCTTTCCAATCTAATCCCAAATGCTCCGCAAAAGGTTTGCTAAATGTCACACCATATTTCACATCCTCTCTTCTGGGAACATAGATAAAATATATTGCTAGAAAAATAAGAGCAAGCAAAATCAAAGCTATTAAGAATTTCTTTTTTGAAATTTTACGGTGTTTTGTTTTGTATTTTGTTCTTGACATAAATCAGTTTATTTTCTTTTTATAAAAATATATACTTTATGCTATAACCTCTTTTAGACGGCCATTCAAAAGAGGTTATTCTTGTTTGTTAGTAAAATCATTGACATAAGTTTAGATAGGATCTAATATTCCTATTGTATTTTTTTACCCACAAAGTTTTCATCAATTCAACAATACTCCCATCGTTTCCTTTGCGCATTTCTCCCAACTAAATCTTTCAACATTTTTAAATCCCTTTTCAATCATCTTATTTCTTAAACTATTATCACTAAAAACTTTCTTCATCGCTTCAGCTATTTTTTCAATATCATTTGGATTAATTAATAACGCTGCATCACCCGCTATTTCTGGCAGAGACGAGTTATTAGAGCAGATTACAGGAATGTCATAACTCATCGCTTCTAAAACTGGCAAACCAAATCCTTCATAAAAAGATGGTAAAATAAATAAATCAGCGTTTTGATATAATTTATTTCTTTCTGATTCTGAAATATAATTTCTTAAAATAATATTATCTTTATATAACGATTTTTGAATCACTTTTTTTATTTCTTGAAATTCAAAACCAGCTTTGCCAACAAGCGTTAATTGAATATTGTCCTGAGTACTCGGAATTGAATATTGAATATTTTTTTTAAATATATCGAATGCTTTTATTAAACTTGTTACATTCTTTCTCTTTTCCAATCTCCCAATAAACAAAATATCAAAGTCTTTTTTATTTTGCTTGCTATTTAATATTTGATACTTGATACTACTAATTCCATGATGAATAACTTTTATTTTATTCTCTTCAGTCCCATAAAATTTTATCAAATCTTTTTTAGTAGATTCTGATGGAACAATGATTTTACTTGCTGATTTTATAGAAAATTTTGTGTTGAATTCCAATAACAATCTCTCTTTCAAAGAATAACATTCTGGGAAATATCTATATTCCAAACCATGAATTGTCACGATTGTTTTAGCGGGATGAATTTGGGGAATAGCGTAAGCGGGAATAAATAAAACGGCTGGCTTATTTTTTATCATTTCAGACGCTAAACCAATTTGCGTCCATAATTTATTGGGAGAAATAAATTTTAATTTAAAATTGTCAGACAAATCAACATTTATTATCGCATTTTTTCGCACATATAAAAAAATCTGATGGTTTTTTAAATCCATCATCGCCAAGTGTTTTATCAACTGATAGGAATATTCTTCTGTTCCAGTTCGCTCTTTTATGAACGCTCGTGAAGCGTCAATACCAATGTTCATTTTATTTGGAATTACAAAATGTCATTGCGAGGAATAAAATTATCCTCAGACTCCTCGCAATGACAGAATAAATTCTTAATTCCCATTTTATTTCCCAGAAATAACACTTCTCTTATACAGCTCCAGATTATCCAAAACTTTACCCGTTCCTTTTGCAACGCATAATAAAGGATTGTCTGCAACATAGCACGGAACGCCAGTCACTTGCGACAATAATTTATCTAAATTTTTCAAGAGTGCTCCTCCTCCGCTTAAAACCATTCCACGATCAATCACATCGGAAGATAATTCTGGGGGTGTATTTTGCAAAACATTTTTGACAGCTCTAATTATTTCCTGTAACTCGTCCTGAATCGCTTCCGTAATTTCGTTGGCGGTTATTTTTATTGTCTTCGGTAATCCTGAAACTAAATCTCTCCCTCGCACTTCCATAAAATTATTATCATCAGAAACAAGCGCATTGCCAATTTTTATTTTTATTTCTTCTGCATTCCGATCACCGATAATGATGCCATGCTTTTTTCTGACAAATTCAGAAATCGCTTTATCTAATTTATCTCCGCCAACCCTAACTGAAGAAAATGAAACAACTCCTCCTAAAGAAATAACAGCGACCTCAGAAGTTCCTCCGCCAATATCTATAATCATATTTCCGAAAGGCGTATTGATTGGAATTCCAGCGCCGATCGCAGCTAAAATCGGCTCCTTAACGACATAAGCTGATTTTGCGCCAGCCTGAATTGTAGCGTCAATAACTGCCCTTCTTTCCGTAGAAGTAATTCCAGCTGGAACAGAAACAATTACTTCTGGTTTTAAAAAACGAATTTTTCCACTTACCTTATTTATAAAATATCGCATCATCGCTTCCGTAACTTTGTAATCAGCGATAACACCATCTTTAACGGGACGACTTGCGGAGATACTTTCGGGAGTTTTTCCCAACATTTCTTTCGCTTTATTTCCAACCGCCAAAATTTTATTATCCTCAATAGAGACCGCAATAACAGACGGTTCATTGACAACAACGCCTTTTTGAGGCAAAAACACTAAAATATTAGCAGTTCCCAAATCTATTCCTATTTTTTTCACAAACATAAATTTCAATTACAATAACCAATTTCATTCTATCTTATTTGCGTTAATTGTCAATTTAAATTATTATAAAATTATGTTAAATAAAAAACTAAAAATTTATTTCTATATTTGCATCACAGTTTTTTTTATTCTGCTTGCTCTTGTTTTATTTTATAGTTTTGGATATAAGTATGATTTTAAAAATAGAGAGACATTTCAAATCGGAGCAATTATTATAAAAGCTACTCCAAAGGATACTACTATCTATCTTGACGACAAGCTTTCTGAAAACAATAACACTTTAAATAATTTGTTCACTGGATATTTTAAAATTGAAAATCTAAACAGTGGCAAATATAATCTTAAAATAAAAAAAGAAAAATATTTTGATTGGGAAAAAAATATAAATGTTACTAGCGGATATATAACCGAATTTAAAAATGTTGTTCTTTTGAAAAATAACTATGAAAAAAATATTTTAAAAGATAATCTTACGACAAATTTAGAACAAAATAATATCTGGATTGGTAATAAAAAAAATAAAATAATTTATAGAAATAAAAATAATTTAAATTTGTTTGATCTTGATTTAAAAATAATCACAAATCTAAATAATATTTTATTTAAAGAGAATGCGAAAGATGATGTAGATTCTAATCTTGCTAATATTATCTGGTCTAATGATGACACAAAAATAATCGTGAAAACAAGTGAAAATAATAAGCTTAGTTGGTATTTAATTGATTTTGAAAATAAAAATAAAATAACTAATCTCAGTTTTATTTTTAACGAAATTCCAGAAGTTAAAAATAGATACAATTTTGATTTTGCTGAATCTTTATTTTATTTAAAAAACAGAACGCTTTATAAGTTTGATTATCAGAAATTAGTTTCGAAAAGAATACTAAACAATGTATCTGGATTTTTAATTCACGGCGATTCTTTATATTATTTTTTAAAAGACGACCGTATTTTATATGTTAACGATTTAAATAATCTTTCAAAAGCAAAAATTATTTCCACAATGCCAGATAATTTCGACACTCAAATATTAACAAGAATAATTAAATCCAGTGACAACGCTTATTTAATTTTATCTTCATCTGGAGAATTATATTTAATTAACAAAACAAATAAAATAACTTTTGTAAATTCTCGTGTGAAAAACGCCTTTTTTACAAATCATAACGAACGAATTCTTTATTATAACGATCACGAAATTTGGATTTATTATATTAAAGAAAAAATCTCGCAACCATCTAAAGGTGAATTTGAAAATGAATTAATTACAAGGCACAGCAACAAGATAAATAACATTTCATTATACAAAGATGAGGAGCATTTATTTTATAATGAAAATAATACTTTTAAATTTATAGAATTTGACGATAGAGATAAAATAAATATTTTTGATATTTTAAAATTGGAAAATAGCGCTATTTTTTATCGCAGAGATAATAATTCTATTTATTATGTGGAGAATAATAAATTAATTCAGATTGATTTAGAAGAAAAATAAATTATAAATATTCAATCTCTTCTCTTAACTGAATATTAAAACACATTCTGATTTTCTGTTTAATCAAACTTATTAAAATAACAACGTCTTCCGCTTTGGCGTTATTAAAATTAACAATAAAATTACAATGCTTTTCCGAAATCATCGCCCCGCCGATTTTTTTGTTTTTTAACTCATCAATTTGCTCAATTAACCAACCAGCGGGAATAGTATTATTTTTAGCAATATTTTTTAATTCTGAATATTTTTTAATTAGATTTTTTAGATACTTCTCGTCAACTTCAGGATTTTTAAAAATACTTCCAGCGCTTGGATATTCCAAGGGCTGTTTTTCTTTTCTTGTTTTTAAAATCTCGGCAATTACTTCTTCACTCTTTGTTTTATCTCCCTTTTTTAATTTCAAGACAGCGTTTAAAATAATATATTTTTTCTCTTCTTTAAAAATGCTATTGCGATAAGAGAAATTACATTGTTTATTATCTAATTTAAAAATCCCCCCAACCCCCTTTTTCAAAGAGGGAGTACATTTCCCCTTTTCACAAAGGGGGTTAGAGGGATTTTTAAATACTTCCACTTCCTCCACAACATCCCCCAAACATCCTCCATTCGCCCCCGCATTATTCACAATCGCCCCGCCAATCGTCCCTGGAATTCCTGTCGCCCATTCTAATCCAGTTAAATTATTTTTGACAGATTCCGAAACTAATTTAGCCAAAGACACTCCACTCCCAACAAAAACTTCATCATCCTTAATCTTTAATTCGTAATTCGTAATTCGTAATACTAATCCAGAAAATCCTTCATCTGAAATCAAGAGATTACTTCCTCCACCCAAAATAAAAATCTTCAATTTATTTTTCTCCGCATATTCTAAAGCTTCTTTTATTTCCTCAACATTTTCCGCAACACAAAAATACTTTGCAGGACCGCCGATTTTAAATGAAGTGTATTTTGAAAGTAATATATTTTTTTGAATTTTAATTGACATATTTTTGGTTTATATGCAGATAGTACCATAGTATATACTATGGTACTATAAGATTATTTTTATCCATCACTCTCCCCCAAACTTTGCAAACTAAAAAGTTTATAATACAACTCTTTATTCCCAATCAACTCGCTATGCTTTCCTTCTTCCGCAATCTCGCCTTTATTAATTACTAAAATCTTATCTGCATGCATAATTGTGCTTAAACGATGAGCGATTACGAAAGTCGTTCTACCAGAGATTAATCTTTTCAATGCTTGCTGAACTAATAACTCTGATTTAGAATCTAAGGCAGAAGTCGCTTCGTCTAAAATTAAAATCTTCGGATCTTTCAAAATCGCGCGGGTAATTGCTACTCTTTGCTTTTGTCCAGTTGATAATTTCACTCCTCGCTCCCCCACTTCTTGATTTATTTTATCTGGGAAATTATTTATAAATTCATCCGCATTTGCCGCTTTGATTGCTTCGTTTATTTCTTGATCAGTTGCATTTAATTTTCCATAAATTATATTGCTCTTCAAAGTATCATTAAACAAACTCACTTCCTGTGGGACAATGGCGATATTTTTTCTTAAACTTCCTAAATCAATTTTCTGAATATCAATTCCGTCTAGCAATATTTTCCCCGAAGTTGGAATATTATATCGTGAAATCAAATCCATCATTGTTGATTTCCCAACTCCGCTCTCGCCGACCAAAGCGACAACTTCTCCTGAATTTATTTTAAAATTTATATCTTTCAAAACTTGTCTTGTCTTATGATAACAAAAATTAATTTTCTTAAATTCAATCTCGCCTTTTATGTCTTTTAATTTTATCGCGCCTTTTTTATTATAAGGCTCTGTTTCTTCGTCAAGTAAATTATAACCGTGTTTTATTACTCCCATCCATCTTCTGTAACGATTTATATGCAATCCTAATTCTTTCATAGGAATACTTATTAATCCTAAATAACCAACAATTGTTACAACCTGTCCTACTGTTATCGCATTGTTTTTAAACATTATCATAACAATAATAAGCAAAACAAAAATTCCGATAGACAGAGAAGCATCTTGAAAAAAGGAAAGTTTATTTAACACTAAAAGAAATTCTTTGAAATGTTTTTGAGTTTTATTTTTAAATACTTCTAAAACTTTTTTATTCTCATATTCTTCTCTTGAATTTGCCTTAACTAATTGGATATTAGAAACTGAATCATGAGAAAAGCCGAAAGCATCTTCATTTGATTTTTGTGTTTTAATGATAGGATCAGTAATAGATTTTGAATACTTTAGTGTGATAAAAAGATAAATCAAAAGATTTATCGCAATTACAACAAAAAGTAGCCAATGAATAAATATTGCCATAAATATTAAAACAAACAAAATCATCAGCATATTTGGCACAAACGCAATTATTTCAAACAACAAATTTTCCAAAGCGTCAGACGCTTTAATATAACGAGAAGCTAATTTGCCACTCTTTTGTTTTTTGTGATATTGCGGTTTTAATTTTAATGAATGACCATTAAGAAGCAACACAAAATTATGCATACATCTTATTCCTACTCCCATTCCATAAATACGAGTATATCTCTTTCCCCAATCTTTCATAAAACTCAAAATCAACCACAAAAACAAAATCCCAAAAATCATCATCATCGCCTCATCTGCGATAATCAAATCAACAATCTTTCCATAAATATACGGGATCATCGCCTCAATCAAAGAAGTAAAAATCGCCACCGCAAAAATAGCATAAACCTGCTTTTTATACTTCGTCAAAAACCGCCAAATAATTTTTAAATCGTCAATAAATTCCATAAAATTTAATCCTAAAAATTTTAAATTTTAATTCTACTCTATAATTATTCCAAATATAATTTATACTCATTTAGTATCATAGTATATACTATGATACTATTCTATTTCTCTTGTCCTCTTGTAAGTTTTTATATTTAACTATATTTAGTTCCATAGTATATACTATGGAACTAAATATTCTTTTTACTTCTTCTCTGTTCTCTTAATTTTTTAACTACTGATTTTCTCTTTGTTTTCTTTTTAGAAATTTTCTCAGACATTTCCATCAGCTCTTTTACCGCATTTTCTGGCCAAAAATAAGTAGCATATTTTTTCTTGATATATTCAGGACTTAATGTTGTTAATTCATTTATTCTTTTATTTTCTTTTTTAAACGCTTTATTTTCTAATTCATCTATTCTCTTCAAAGCAATTTTATATCCTTCATTTCCATGATTAAACCAACGAGCAACATTGGCAACAGTATTTTTTCCCATTTTCATAATCCTGCTAACTTCATCATAAGTAAATCCTCTATCTAACAATTTGGCCACCATTAAACGACGAGCTAGCATAATAGTTTCTTGCTTGTTTAAAAGATCAATAAAAAACTTTTTAACTTCATCTATAGATTCCAAAGAAGTAATTACTTCAAAAAATTCATCCAAAATTTCTTTTTCTTTTAATGAAGACAACTTTAAAGGATCAAATTTCGCCATAATCTAAATTTAAATTTGTTAATTGATTTGTCACAATCATAGTATCATAGTATATACTATGATACTATTTGTCAACATTTTTTAGTTAGTAAATAAATGTTTATTTTTAGATTCTATAACTATTTTGTTCGCTACTTTATAAATATCCCCTGCTCCCATAATTAATAGGATGTCATTAGGTTTAATATTTTTATCAATCAATTTTCTCGTCTCTTCTAAATCCTTAGCGTAAAAAACAGAATCAAGATTTAATTTAGAAATATCTTTAACCCCCTTTTTCAAAGGGGAAATTTTATGTTTTATATCATTTACCAAATTCAAAGAACTAATACTCTGATCGTCTTTTTCTTCTCTTCCCGCTACATCAAATATTTCAGATAAAATTACAAGATCCGCATCATCAAAACTATTCAGGAAATCTTGATATAGTTTTCTGGTTCTATTGTGTTGATGAGGCTGGAAAACAATTACTATTCTTTTCTTCGGATAAAATTGTCTTGTCGCTTCAATCGTTGCTTTGACCGCTGTCGGATGATGAGCGTAATCGGAAATTACTAAAGCGTTTTTGTATTTTCCTTTTATTTCAAACCTCCGCCAAATCCCAGAATAATTAGATAGAGAATTTTTAATTATTTCAACTGGAATTTTTAAAACTAATCCCAAAGCGATTACTCCCAAAGCGTTATAAATATTAAATAATCCCAGCACTTTCAAAACAAATTCTCCTAAATTTTTATTATTATAAAATACATTAAATTTCACTTCGCCATTTTTAAACTTAACATTGCCAGCTCGGATATTATTAGCGCTATCAAAACCGAAAGATAGAATTTTGAATTTATTTGGAATTTGTAACTTTGAATTTGTAATTTCCTCGTCATCTCCATTACAAATCAAAACTCCATCATTAGATAAATGAGAAATAAACTTCTTAAAAGCGTTCTTCATATCTTCTATATCCTTATAATAATCCGTGTGATCAAGTTCAATATTATTTAAAATAATTATCTTCGGATTTAAATTTAAAAACGATCTTTCGTATTCACACGCTTCAGTGATAAAATATTCGCTTTTGCCGATTTTTAAATTGCTTTTAAATCTCGGCACGATACTTCCGACAATTAAAGAAGGATCTAATTTGGCGTCATCTAATAATAATCCCGCCATTGCAGAAACAGATGATTTGCCATGTGTTCCACAAATCGCAATACCGAATTTATTATTAAATACTAAACCTAAAGATTCTGGGTAAGTGATTGCTTTTATTTTTAATTCTCTTGCTTTTTTCAGTTCAGGATTATTGGCTGGCACGGCAGTGGAATAAATTACTAAATCTAAATCCTGAAAAATATTTTCTGTCCCTTGTTTATTATAAATCTTAATTCCTATTTTTTCTAAATCAGCCGTTATAAAAGAAGCGCTCAAGTCTGAGCCACTCACTTCTTTATTATTTTCTTTCATTAGCTTGGCAATTGCGCTTAATCCAATTCCGCCAATACCGATGAAATGAATTTTTTTTATGACATTTAAATTTACATTCATAATTTTTTAATGGGTGACGGGCACTTTAAATATATTTGGTATAAAATAAAATTATAGTTTTTTAATTAAACATCTTATTAAAAACAAAACGCAAAAGGTGCCCGTCATCATATCACAACTCCTAATATTATTTTACTACTCTAATAATCTCATCCGCAATTTTCCTTGTCGCTTCGGGCTGGGCTAATTGTTTAGCCGCTCTTTGCATTTCAATAATTTTTAAATGACTTTTAAAAATATCACGGATAATATTTAAAAGCAAATGCGGTTTGAGATTTTTTTCGCCTAATAAAATCGCTGCACCTGATTCGGAGTAATAGAAAGCGTTCTTTTTTTGTTTATCGCTTATTGCCGAAGCAAGAGGAATTAAAATGCTTGGTTTTCCCACTGCCATAATTTCCGCAACTGTGTTTGCGCCCGCTCTGCTAACAACAAGATCGCAAACTGCGTAAGCATCTGCCGCTCTTTTTTTGAAAAAAGGAAATAAATGATAATTATTTAAATTAGAAACATTCATTTTTTCAACCGCTGATTTTACTTGATCATAATTGACAATTCCGCATTGATGAATGATTTGATAATCTTTCAATAAATCAGGAAGAATTTCTAAAACAAGATTATTTATCGCCTCCGCTCCCCTGCTTCCCGCCATAATAAAGATAACTGGTTTTTCATTAATTAAAGCAAAATTCTTCAGAGACTTTTCTTTGTTTCCTTGTGTAATAAAACTCATAATGGGATTGCCTGAAAAAAATACTTTTGGTGAAACATAAACTTCTTTGCTGTTTTTAAAAGAGACTGCTATTTTTTTCGCAAAACGAAACATAAATTTATCTGAGCGACTAGCGACTGCGTCAGATTCGTGAATAATAATCGGAATACGAAAAATCCAACTGACGATAATAACAGACAGGGAAACTTTCCCGCCTTTTGAAAAAATAACATCTGGCATATAATCAAAAACATAGATTAGAGTTTGAAAAAATCCGATGATAAATTTAAAAAAGTCAACAAAAAATAGTGGCGAAAAAGAATTTCTTTGTTTCGCAGCTTGAATTACTTTATAAGGAATATCTGTTCCTTCAAGCATCTCTCGCAAAAAATGACTTTCTGAGCTTATCAATAATACTTCCAAAGATTTTAGTTTAGATTCTGGATCATCGGCAAGTTTTTTCAACTCTTCATAAACCGCCATTATTGGATACAAATATCCTTTTAAAGATTCGCCTGTGAATAGAATTCTCATAGATTTATTTTAAATTGTTATATTTTTATTTTAGCATTTTTTAGATAAAAAAAGAAGAGGATTACTTTCCATACTTAGAAATATTCAACAAAATCCCCACTCCCGCTAAAGAAATAATTAACGCCGAACCGCCGTAGCTGATAAAAGGCATTGGAATTCCAGTGAGTGGAATTAGGGAAGTAATCGCCGCCATATTTGTGAGGGTTTGGAAAATAATCCAGGAAGTAATTCCAACTGCGATAAATCTTCCGAAATCATCAGGCGCGTGGCTGGCGATTTTAAATCCTCGCAAAGCGAATGTTAAAAAGAAAGCCATCAAAATAACTAAACCAATAAATCCTATTTCTTCTCCCGTTATCGCAAAAATTGAATCGCCAATTGGTTCGGGAAGATAATTAAATTTTTGACGACTATGTCCAAAACCGAGACCGAAAATTCCTCCCGAACCGAGAGCTAAAAGAGCTTGGTTTATTTGATAGCCAATTCCCTGCGGATCAAGCTCGGGATGAAGAAAAACCATTAGCCGATCTACTCGATAAGGAGCGATTTTGATTAGCATTAATAAAGCAGATAAACCGCCCAGACCAAGAAGAAAAATGTGACTCAATTTAGCTCCCGCCGTAAAATAAATAATTACAGCCGTTAAAATTATCACACTTAAAGTGCCAACATCGGGTTGCATTATCAAAGGAATTGCGATGACTATAATTAAAATAACAAATGGCACGAGCATCTCTGAAAAGTTTTTAATGTTCTTTCCTTTTTTTTCTAACCAAGCGGCGAGATATAAAATGAAAGTTAGCTTGGCAATTTCCGACGGTTGAAAACTGAAATCGCCGATACTTATCCAGCGATTTGCTCCTTTTAGATCATAGCCGAAAGCGGGAATGAAAACGAGAAATAAAAAAACAATTGTTAAAACTAAAAAGATTAATGCGTATTTTCTAAAAATATGATAATCAATTTTCTGAAACAAAAACAGTAAAACTATTCCAGGAATAAATCCGTAAAAAAATTGATGTGTTAAATAATAATGATTGTATCCAAAATTATTATAACTCACAACAACGCTTGCGCTGGAAATCATAATTAGTCCAAAGATTGATAGGATTATAACTACCGCTAATAAAATTTTATCACAGCCTTTTTGTTTCATATAAATAAATTGTTAATTACTACATTGTTACATTGTTTATTGCGTTATGCGTAACAATTTAGCAATTTGACAATGTAACAATCTTTATTTTTATTTCTTTTAGAACTTTTTTAATTACAGAACTAAAATAGCTTCCAAATTCTTTCTCCTTCTTCATTATCCCATAATTAACCTGAATATTTGCGTATTCTATATCAGGATTTACAATACGATTTACAGAAGAACATTGAATTAGAAATTCATTTTTCTTTAAATCTTTTGAAATATAATACGCTTCTTTTTTAAAAACTAATTTGTTTTCTTTAATTCCATAAATCCCTGATTTTAGACTTTTTACTATTTTAATCGGTTTGCTTTTCGTGTTTCTTAATATTAACTGCGAAGCGTTAAAATTACTTGACTTAATTTTCATCTGAAGGCGACATTCCGGAGTGTCGCCTTTAGATGAAAATTCCCTACTATTTACAAACTCCAAAATATGTGAAAGCAAAAATGGCGTTTCTTTATTTTGAATTTGCAGTTTTGTAAAAAGCGACATTGAACCGATAATGCGAGGATTAACTTCTATTAAATTAATTTCGTTTTTACTTACCACAAAATCCAAACCAAAAATTCCTTTATAATTTAAATTTCTTAAATACTCTCCGACTTTTTTTGTATAATTAAATATTTTTTTTATCTCTTTATCTTGAAGGCGACATTCCAGAATGTCGCCTTCAAAACCATAAACATAATCATTCCCGCATGTTCCTCCAAAACTATTTTTATTATACAAAGAAAACCCTGTAATCTGAAATATCGGCTGACTAATCAATATTTTATTTTTAGTAACGCAAGCATTGATAGTGTGCGTCTCGCCTTTTAAATATTTTGAAATTTTAACTTTTCTGTTTTTATATTTTTCTAAGATTTTATTTAAATCATTTTTATTTTTAATTAAGAAAGTCGCATTCCCAGAAAATCCTCTAGGAAGCTGAATGACAAATTTCTCTTTGAGGGCGACATTCCGGAATGTCGCCTTCAAAGAGAAATTATCTTCATCTAATTTAATTACTTCACTCTCTGCATTTGGAATTTTTAATTTTTCTGTTACTTTAATAAATTTAATTTTATCTTCTAAATCTCTATTTAATTTCCAGTTATTTCCCAAATAATTAAAATTATTTTTCTCGCATATTTTAGCAATCATCGGACTTGGCTTAAATGATATAATATTCGCTTTTTGATTTTTTGATTTTTCTTTAATATATTTAATAACTTTTTCATCCATCAAAATTTTCCCAGCATCCGTTATCTTACTATTATTTAAAAATAAAATTGGAATTTTTTCTTTTTTTAAATAATCAATAATGTCATATTTCTGTGAACAAATCACAAAATAATTTTCAATAATTTTCTCAAGTCCAATTGCATAAATTGGATTTGGAGTAATAAAAAAAACAGGACTATTATTTTTAATTGTGGCTAAACTTTTCATTTTTTTATAACTATTAAAACAATCATTAAATAAGATTTATAACCTCTTTTGGACGGCCGTCCAAAAGAGGTTATAAATAATCTTTGAGCGTTAAACAATATTTACTATTTAATTTACTATTTCATCCACCTCGTCAAAACTTTCTGCTTTATAAATTTTACTCTCATCAATAATATTTACTTCTCCCCTTAATTTTCCTGACAAAATACAAACGCTTTTATTAAATTTATTTTTTTCGTTAACTTTTATAACTCCCGCAAAACTTGCGCATCCTTCAGGAGAGGTGGATATTTTATTTTTTTTCAAAATATTTTTTGCTTCTAAAATCTCATTATTATTAACATAAATATTATCTCCGCCAGTTGATTTTATAATTTCTAATATTTCTTTTTTTCTTCTTGTATTTTTTATTCCTAATGCTCCCGCAATAGAAAAACTATCTTTATTCTGAACCGCAAATAACTTCGGCATTTTTTTTATTTCTTTACTTCCTAATAAATATTGATAGGCTCTGCCAATTCCGACAAACGAACTTCCACTTGTTATAAAAGTAAAAATTACGTCTACTTCTCCCAAATCTTCAAATATTTCAAAAGCAATTGACTTAAATCCTTCTATGGATGAATTATTGATTGATGGTCTGAGATTTTCAATTTTATATTTTGCGGCTAAATAATTCGCTAATCGGATTGTTCGTTTTGATTTGATAATTATTGGATTATATTTCTGCATCTCCGCAATTTTCGCCCTCTCGGTTTCAGGGGAGATGAAAATATATAATTTTATTCCCGCTTTCTGGCAATATGCTGCTCCTGCAATCCCTGCATTTCCAGAAGTTGAAATTACTAATTTATTTTTCCTATTCTGCTTTGCCAATGAAACTTGATAAGCTAAACTTCTTTCTTTTAACGATCCGCAAACATTTTCATCTTCTCGCTTGAAATATAAATGATTATAGTTTAATTCACGAAGGCGACATTCCAAAATGTCACCTTCGTGAATTAAACTATTTTGATTATTTAAACTTAATCTATTCTCCGCTTTTATAAACTCATCATAAAAATCAGCATATCGCCAAACGCCTTTTTTATTTTTATTGATTTTATTTTTAAATCTCATATTCCTATTTTAATTTATCAATTAGATTTGGTCAATGATAACCTGTCAAAAAAAAATATTTTAATGATAATCTCTTTTCTGACGGTCGTCATAAAAGAGATTATCATTTGTAAAACGATGAATCGCTATCGCTCTGTTTAATTTATTATTTTTCAGATAAAAAAAGAAGAGGATTAGGATTATTACCGTTCCTCTATTTTATCTTTAATTCTCTTAACATTATCCCGAGCAGTTTCAATGCCTCTATTTTATCTTTAATTCTCTTAACATTATCCCGAGCAGTTTTAATGCGCTTGGGATCATCTGGATGTTTTTGCCAAAAAAATAAAGATTTCTCTTCAGCTAAAAGAGCGGAACCTAATGCAATCATCTCGCCAGTGGGGCGCGCACCCTCTGCTATTTTTTCATTCACTTCCGCAATCCTATGATACGCAGCGGCAAGATCTGTTTCTGCTCCAATAACTTTGTAACGAGGAATGACTTCTTCTTCAAGCTCTGTTATCGCCTCATAAAATCTTTTTTGCGGGATATAAACGAGAGCTACCAGATTATATCCATTTTTGGCTCTTTGAAGTGTGCCTTCTTTGGCAATTTTTGGATCATCGGATTTCATTAGTTGCTCGTTTATTTTAGCAACCTTTTTCAGAATTTCTTCCGATTTACCAAGCTCTCCGATTTTTGCCATCGTAATTCCGCAAGCATTCAGATTTTTATTCTGATTAGCTGTGGCTTCTTTAGGCAAAAGATCCTGCGCAAACTGAGCGTGTTTCAACGCTTCTTTTTTGTCGCCTTTTTCGGCATAGTATATGCCAAGTCCAGCATGAGCACTGGATTTGATTACATCAGACGCTTCTTTACTATTAGATACCATTATCCAATAATACGTAGCGTTAGATTTTTCTCCCTTCTTCCAATGTATCCACGCATACAATACGAGAATTTCCATTGTCTCTTGACTATTAGAATCTTTTATCCGATCTAAAACTTTAAAAGATTGATTCCAATCTCCCTTATCATAGAGACGATACGCTCTATCTATTTCTTCTCTTGCTGTCATTTCTTATTCACCTCAAATCTAATTCATACATCACCAGCAAATTCTTCCTGAATTCACCAGCTGTGAAAATTTGTTATTTGGATAGAAAAATCAACGCCAAACTTTCATAACTGGTGAATTTTATGTTTATTTTTTAAAAGAGCAATCTTTGTATTATAGACGAGAAATAGAAAATGTCAAAGTCATTATTTTTAAACCTTCTTCAACTTAACCCCCAATTCATCCAATTGCTCTTTTCTAACTTCACTCGGACTATCCATCATTAAATCTCTCCCCTTCCCGTCTTTTGGGAAAGCATAGATATCACGGATTGAGTCATAGTCGCAAAGGCTCATAATAATCCGATCAATTCCTGGAGCACAACCGCCATGGGGAGGAGCTCCGTATTGCAGGGCTTTGATCATTCCGCCGAATTTTGCGTCAATTTCTTTTCTGTTATAGCCTGCGATTTCAAAAGCTTTATACATTATTTTTGGACTATGATTTCTGATTCCCCCACTTAGAACTTCAAAACCATTTAGAGACGCATCAAACTGATTATTGATAATCTCAAGCGGATCTTTTGACTCAAGCTCTTCTAATCCGCCTTGGGGCATTGAGAATGGATTATGTTCAAAATCAATTTTGCCTTCTTCAATATCGGAATATGAAAACATTGGGAAATCAACAATCCAGCACCAAGCGGCTTTGGAATTGTCTTTTAATTTTAATTTATTAGCGCATTCACTTCGCACAACTCCTAAAACGCCGCAAACTGTTTTCCATTTATCCGCTCCAAAAAATATAATATCGCCAGATTTGCCATCAACCTTATTAACAATTTTATTGCTTAAATCTTCTCCCAGAAATTTTATTATCGGTGATTGCAATTCTTGATTGTCCTTTATAACTATATAAGCCAAACCGCCTGCGCCTTTTTCTTTCGCAAGTTCTGTCAACTCGTCAATTTCTTTTCTAGAAAATTTCGCTCCTCCGTCAATTTTTAGAGCATGAACTACTCCACTTTTTTCAATCACATTAGCAAAAACACCAAATCCGCATCCTTTTACTAAATTTGTAATTGGCTTTATTTCCAAATCAAAACGCAAATCTGGTTTGTCTGAGCCATATTTTTCTAAAGATTCTTTGTATGGAATTCTTTGAAATTTATTATCATCGCCAAGCGCCACAATTTTTTTATTACTAAACTTCTCAGTCAGTTCTTTAAACAACGGTTCCATAATTTCAAAAATATCTTCCTGTCCCACAAAACTCATTTCCATATCAATTTGATAAAACTCTCCATATGCGCGATCCATTCTTGGATCTTCATCTCTGAAACAGGGCGCGATTTGGAAATATTTATCAATTCCGCCAATCATTAAAAGCTGTTTGAATTGTTGCGGGGCTTGCGGAAGAGCGTAAAATTTTCCCGGATTTAATCTGGAAGGAATTAAAAAATCTCGCGCGCCTTCAGGAGAAGAATTTGCCAAAATCGGCGTTTGAATTTCTATAAAATCTCTCTTCTGAAAATAGTTTCTAGCATGCTGAAAAATCAGGTCTTTTGTTTTTAGCATTTCCTGCAATTTTTTTCTTCTTAAATCTACAAATCTATATTCCAATTTAACATTCTCGCCAGCTTCCTGTCCCTTTTCATCGCCAATTTCAAACGGTGGGGTTTTTGATTTTGAAAGAATATTTATTTCAGTCGCTTCAATTTCAATTTCGCCAGTTTCTAATTTTGGGTTAATCATCTCATCAGGTCGCAAAATAACTTTTCCTTCAATTTTAATCACAAATTCATTTCTAATCTTATCTGCCATTTCCCAAGATTCTTTTGAAACTTTTGGATCAAAAGTAATTTGAGTTAAGCCATATCTATCTCTCAAATCAACAAAAATAAGCCCGCCATGGTCTCGTCTAGAATTGACCCAGCCGGATAGAATTATTTTTTCGTCTTTATTTTTCTTGCTTAATTCCCCGCAAGTATGTGTTCTGTATTTTTGCATTTTATTTAAAAATTAAAAAATTATGCCCGCTGTCATTCCCGTGAAGGCGGGAATCTAGCTTGTCTCAATGAATAATATTTATCGTATAATTTTATTAAACGAGACTTAATAGATCCCAAACATTTTTTTATTCTGAAGGCGACATTCCGGAATGTCGCCTTCAGAATAAAAAAATATCTGAGATGACAAAAAAATGATTTTTAAAACAACTCTCATTCTTCCATCTTATCAAAAAACTAAAAAAAGTCAAAAAAAACAGCCCGCAAAGCTATAGAACAACCACACAAAAGTTATCCACACCCTACATCTTCTTCAAAGTCTCTATCCCCAACAAACCCAGCCCATTCCTAATCACAATCATCACAGACTTAGATAAATAAATTCTCGCTTTGGCAATCTGCTTTTCTGATTTTAGAATTGGGACGGAGCTGTAGAAATTATTATATAAAGAAGCGAGTTCGTAAATATATAAAGCGATTAAATGCGGAGAATTTTCACGAGCAGAACTTTCAACGGCTTCGGGGAATTTGATTAACTGTTTCAAGATATCTTTTTCTATATCCTCTTTTAATAATTTAAGATTTGGCTTATCAAGAATATTAACTCTATCTAATTTATATCGGCTATTATATTTTTTTCTGAGAGACTTTATTCTGGCGTAAGTATATTGCAAATACGGCGCGCTATTTCCTTCAAAGGAAAGCATTTTATCCCAATTGAATGTAATCTCTGTCATTCTATTTTGAGATAGATCGTTATATTTAATTGCGCCAAGTCCAACAACTTTAGCAATCTTCTTTTTTTCTTTCTTGCTTAATTTCGGATTTTTTTCTTCAACTGTTTTTTGGGAAAGTTTGATTGCTTTGTTTATTAACTCATTAAGCTCCACCGTCTCTCCTTTCCTCGTAGAAAATTTCTTGCCAGTTTCGCCAAGAACCATTCCGAATTTGAGATGTTTTAATTCTATATTACTACTTAATCCAAATAATTCCGCAGACGCAAATAATTGCTGAAAATAAAACGCTTGTTCATTCGCAACGACATATAAAATTTCATCTGGTTTGAATTTTTCTTTTCTATATTTTATCGTTGCTAAATCTGAAGTGGAATATAAATAAGCGCCATCAGTTTTTTTAATTAGTAATGGTGTTAAATTATATTTATCAAGATTAACGACAATCGCTCCTTCGCTTTTCACAGCAATTTTTTTATCTAAACTTTCCTTTAC
>Ga0209013_10001763_pt1 | contig 19921 bp, 17 predicted proteins | sample Cruoilmetagenom2_FD_187291 | JGI IMG/M metagenome (GOLD analysis project Ga0209013, IMG submission 187291) | Oil polluted marine microbial communities from Coal Oil Point, Santa Barbara, California, USA - Sample 2 (SPAdes) (version 2) | ecosystem: Environmental > Aquatic > Marine > Oil seeps ...
CTCCTGTACGCCGCACAAGGAAATCCGAAGATCGACGCCGAGATTGCACGAAAATCGCCGTTTTCGGACGGGAACAGGCTAGTCTTGCCGCCCAAACAGGCCGAGGGACCGCACCAGGCGCATCTCGATCGGGAACCGTGCGTCGAGATGGGTGACCCGGTAGCGCGCCACCGGTTGATAGAGCCGCGCCAGAGCTGCCACCAGCGGATTGGTCTTCTTGTAAGAGCCGATGAAGTTGGTACCCAGGAACATGAGCGGAAAGTCGAGGCCCTTGATGAGCTTGCGCATCTCGGGAGTGAGCCAACCGGCCGTATCGGAGATGTTGCGGAAGTTGAAGGTCGACCAGTCTTCGAGTCGCTGCGGCTGCTCGAGGCCGTGCTGGACGGCGATGTCGTAGAGCTCCGTTCCCGGGTACGGAGTGTAGATATTGAAGCTCTTGGCGGCTCTTGGATTGTCGTTGGTGAGACGGGTCGCCAGACGGATGCTCTGCGCCAGGTCGTCCGGTGTCTCGGTGGGCAGACCCATCATGAACAAGTAGAGCGGCACGATGGGAACCTCGGTGAGCTTGGCGTTGGCCTCGATCGCGTGCTCGACCCGTTCTCCCTTGCCGATGAAATCGAGTATGCGCTGGCTGCCCGACTCCACCCCGACCATCACCCGGCGAACCTTGGCGCGCACCAGCAGGTCGAAGAACTCACGATCCATCCTGCACAAAGCGTCGGCGCGCACCTGCAGCTTGCCCAGGGAGATGTCGAGATCGGCACGAACAACGGCTTCGAGGATGCCGTGTGCCCGCCCGGGATCGACGAAGAAGTTATCGTCGCTGAAGAGGAAGCCGCGAATATCGTAGTCGTGGACGAGGCGCTTGATGTTGTCGAGCACCGCTTCCGGTTCCATGGCCCGCCACGTCCGCTTGTGCATCACAGGATCCCAGCAGAACTTGCAGCGATATACGCATCCTCTGCTCGAGTTCAGGCTGATGTGGTCAACGCCGAAGAGTCGCCGTCGATAGAGGTCCATGTCAACCAGGTTGTAGGACAGGGGTGGCTGCGCGTTGAGTTCCACGAACGGACGCTCTCTGGTCAGATGGACGGATTCGTCTTTCTTGAAGGCGATTCCGGCAATCTCATCAAGATCGTCGCCTTCCTCAAATGCGCGCACGAGTTCTGGGAAGGTCTCCTCCCCCTCGCCGCGCACCACGACATCCACATGGGGGCTGGCCAGGGTCTGTTCGGGCATGAGGCTGCCGTGCACACCACCCCACACCACCGGGACGTCGGGGTAGCGTGTCTTGACGTGCCGGGTGAACTGAATCGCCCTGAGAAGCTGAGGGCCGGTCATGCTGCTCACCCCGACGCAGAGCGGCTTCTCAGCCAACGCCCCTTCCAGCTGCCGTTCCCAGTCCGGGTTGGCAAACTGATCGACGATACGGACCGTGTAGCCGGCACGATCGAGCGGCGTTGCACAGCACAACAGACCGAGCGGCAGCTCCACGCGTCGCTGCGGCTGCCACCCTCCCCGTGGCGCCGGGTGAAACAGCACAATCGGGTCGTGCGACGAACTCATTTCGGCCGGCCCTTCACGTCGAGCCACGGCCGGTCAAGTTCAAAAAGCTCGCCCTGGTGCGCGTAGCGGTTGCCGTCGAGCCGAGCCACCGGTCGCCACGCCTCCGCATCGATCGTGCCGTCCCGCATCGCCTCGGGGTCGATCTCCACCGCTAGGACTTCGCCGAGCACCAATGTGCTGCGAGATGGCTCAAGCGGGAGTAGGCGGTGGAGACGGCATTCCATGGCGATCGGGCACTCGGCGATGCGAGGCGCTGCAACGCTTCGGCTGGGAAGGGCTGTGAGCCCGACCAGGGCGATCTCGTCGGCCTCTGGCGGGTGGTCGTCAGCAGTCGCATTCATGGCCTCTGCGAGGCGCTCCGGAACCACGTTAACTACGAATTCGCCACTCGATTCGATGTTCGTCAACGTGTCCTTCTTCGACCCGTCGGGACGGAGCTCGACCGAGAATGCGAGCATCGGTGGCTGAATGGCGACGAAGGTGTAGCAACTGTACGGCGCCGCGTTGGCGACACCATCGGCCCCGACAGTGGACACCCAGGCGATCGGCCGCGGAACCACACACGCCTTCATCAGGTCGTGCAGTTCGTGGTCCTCAAGGGCGGCGCAATCAAGGCGCATGCGAAGACTCCTCGCCGCGCGTAGATTCCGGATCGTGGGCTTCACCGGAAGTTGAGAAATGCCTCACCAGGAACTCAACGCCTTCTTCGACCGGGATACCTGCCGCCAACCGGCAGTCCGGTTCACCCGGTTGCGGAACCGACGGCAGAACGCCGCCACTGAGTGAGCAGAGAACGCTCTCGCCGGGCCGAATTCGGCCTTCGTCGATAGCCCGCAGTGTCCCAACTCCACACAGCAGACCTGCCTTCTCGATCGGCTCCGAAAGGCCGTCGATGGGGGTTTCCGTCAGGTTGACTCCGGCATTTGCAAGAAGCTCCAAGAAGCGCGAGTTCTCGTGATCGAACTCGGCGCGAGTGACCGCCCGCATGTCGCCGTCGATTTTCCCCAGCAGCTCGTGCAGGCGCGGATATGTGATGGTCGGACTGGCGTTGTACAGCGATGGCTCGATCGGCGGTTCGCTCCAGGTCCTGGACTGCGACTTGTCAAGCTGCGAAGAACCCGCCGACCATGCCTCGACGAGGGGCGCCAGACCGGCCTGCTGAATGCCCAAGAAGCGAGGCACCGATCTACGCTCGAACTCACCTTGGCGATCGAGCTCGAGGAGCACACGGTACAACCCGATTGGGCCGAAGGCGGCGCACACGGCCTGGCTCACCCAGTCGAAACGAAGCGCCTTCTCTATCGCCAGCTCGGCGATGAACATGCCGCGGCTGCCGGCGGCAGCGAGGCGCCACTCCACTGTCGGCACCAACGGTGCACCAACGGCCTCGGCGAAGCGGCTGGCAGCCTCCTTGACCCGCGCGTCCGGGCCCTCGACGGCTACCAGGTGAGCTTTCGCCGGCGCCAGCAGCCGGGCATCGACCTTGTGCAGGGTGCTCGTCGGGCAGAAGAAGAAGGTCTCGAATCCGACCCGATTGCCGTAGGCGGTGAGCGCACTACCAGTGTTGGCGCCGGATGAGAAGACAAGCTGCCGGGCACCCGCCTCGAGCGACGCGGCCGTTGTCACGCAACCATCCAAGGATTTGTAGGTCCCTGTCGTCATGCAGCTGCTCTCGTCGAGAAGGTGAATCCGGACGCCGTTGACGGATGCCAGCTCGATCAACTTCAGACCCTCTCTGCAACTGCAGGAAGCGAGGGTCTCACTGTCGAGCCAACCATCGTAGAGCGCTGGTGCGTAGCGCAGGATAACGCTCTGGTCTGCGGCGACCTCGCGATTCAATCGATAGCCGATGTTATCAAGTACCGTCACGAATCGACTCCCGGACCCAACTCGCTCTCGATGAGTTCAAGGATCTCTTCGCGTCGCCATCCGTTGGTGCCCCGTCGCCGCTGCAAAAGCTCCACCAACCGATCTGCGGTCACGTCATCGGTTGCTCGCTCGGCGGCAACGAGAAACGGCTTGACCGCCTCCTTGTAGTTCACCGGCAGATCGAAGTGAAAGCTCCGCTCGACGCCGACCGTCTCGGGAGGGAAAGGCTCGAACGACGGTCCGTTACCGGCGGCAATGCAGCGGATGTGCATCAAAGGCAGGTGGGCAAAACAGAAGTCGCCGATCACCGGCTTGAGAGGCGACACGTCTGTGTTGGTGATCTTCGCCGCGAGTTCGGAGAGTCGCCGCAGTCCCTTCGTATCGAGTCCCGTTTCGAAGCCGTAGAGATGCTCGAGCGCGAGCGCCACTTCTTCCAGTGCAGCGTTACCGGCGCGACCGCCAAGACCGTTGACTGCCACATCGATCGCCGTCGCTCCACCTTCCACGGCCGCGAGAGAGTTTGCCGTCGCCATACCGAAGTCGTTATGACAGTGGACCAACACGGCGAGGCCCGATGTCTGGCGCACCTCGGCTACAAACTCCCGCATCCGCGACGGCACCATCGTTCCGACCGAATCGTAGGCGATGAGCCGCGACACCGCGGTCTCAGCAAGTGCCGCCACCACGCTCAGCACCCGCTGGCGCGGGGCGCGCGCAGAGTCGATCAGTCCCACACCGAGCTCGAGCGGTTTCTGCGCTGCATAATCGATGACGTCCTGGATCCTGCCGAGGAGTTCATCGGAAGCCAATCCATAGTGGTCTTTTTCGGCGAGCAGCTGATCCGAAATCGGCGCCAGAATGTCGATGCGATGAACGCCGTTGTCGGCCGCAAGGTCGACATGTCGTCGCCAGTTCCCGGTGTAGCACGGCACCAGAGCGCTGCTGCGAATGCTCAATTCGCGGTCGCGAATCGAGGCAGCCAGGGTGGCGCATGCCGGGGTTCCGCCCGGCAGTCCGATCTCGATTTCCGGCACGCCCACCTCATCGAGAAGCGCGACCAGCTCGAGCTTTTCCTCGAGCGTCGGCAGCGAACCAGGCACCTGGATTCCCTCTCGCAGCGTCGTGTCACGCAGAACAACGTGCTGCGCAGATTTCACTTCAGTCGCGCTCATCTGCCTCCCTCGACACCGCAATCCAAGCCGCGGCAAAATCTTCGTCCGAGCAGATTACCTCGGCGATCATAAGACTGACAACTCTCGTGACCATCGGTTCTCACATCGGCAGAGGACATTGGCCAGGTCGCAGTGCGGAGTTCAGCTCCGAGCCTCTCGGTCACGGTTTTTGGCTGTTTTGCTGGTTCGAAAACCCTGTCATATAGGGCAGCCTGCCGGCCACATCACGCACCGCTTCAGAGTTCTCCCGGAGCACGGCCATTGTGTCCCACAACCCGCTTCGCAACATTTCACGAGTGGTTTGTGGCAACACTGCAGAACCGACGGTTGAGCCGTACCGGACCTCGAGCCGCTCGATGTCGACCTCTACGACGATCGTCGGGTCATCTTCGACGGCCCGCAGGAGTTGTCGCAACGGGTTGTGTGGGAGGGTGACGCAGGCCATCCCGAGACGCCTCGCATTGTCGGCAAAGATGTCGGCGAAGGACTCGCCGATGATGCCACGAAAACCCCAACGGTAGATTGCCTGTGGGGCGTGCTCGCGGGACGAACCACAGTCGAAGTTGCGGCCAACGATAAGCAGAGATGCATTACGAAATCGCTCGTCGTCCAGTGGATGCGGCGACCCATCGCAACGCCGTAGACGATCGTCCGCAAAGAGATGCTGATCTATCCCGTCGAAAAAGAGGGTGCGCAGAAAGCGAGCCGGGTAGATTCGATCAGTGTCGATATCATCTCCAGAAAGGGGTAGCGCGCGTCCACTCAGCTGGAGGATCGGCCGGCCGGCCATCACGACTCCTTCCAGCCGCAAAAGTCCCGCATGTCTACCACTTTGCCGGCGACCGCCGCGGCGGCCACCATGGCGGGGCTCATCAACATCGTTCTTCCGGTCGGACTTCCCTGGCGCCCCTTGAAGTTTCTATTCGACGTGGATGCGCAGAGTTGGCGACCGTGCAGATGGTCGCCATTGATGCCCAGGCAGAGCGAACACCCGGGATGCCGCCACTCGAATCCGGCATCACGGAAGATCCGGTCCAGGCCTTCAGCCTCAGCTGCGCGCCGAACCTCCTGGGAGCCCGGCGAGACCAGCGCACGAACGTGCCCGGCAACTCGCCGGCCGGCCAGCACCTCGGCCGCATGACGAAGATCGGTCAACCGGCCGTTGGTGCACGAGCCGATGAACGCAACGTCGACCGGTGTTCCGGTAATCGGCCGGCCCGCGGCCAACCCCATGTACTCCAGCGCCGCCTCCGCGGCGTTCCGCCGCTCGTTCCCCAACAGTCTCGGATCTGGGATGATGCTGTCAATCGGGATTGTCTGCGCAGGATTGATCCCCCAAGTGACCATCGGCGCCACCTCGGCCCCGTCGACGACAAGCTCGTCGTGATAGGTCGCATCCGGATCGGAGGCCATCTCCGACCACCACCTCCGGGCGCGATCGAAGGCCTCGCCCCTCGGCGCGAACGGGCGGCCATCCAGGTCGGCGAACGTGGTCTCGTCGGGGTTGACGTAGCCCACTCGGGCGCCGCATTCCACGGTCATGTTGCACAACGTCATGCGCTGATCCATGCAGAGAGCGGCCACCGCAGAACCAGCGTACTCGTGGGCCAGGCCAGCGCCACCGTTGATCCCCAGACGGCGAATCAGCTCGAGCGCGAGATCCTTGGCGGACACTCCAGGGCCAAGAGTGCCGGTCACAATGATTCGCCGGACGGCGATGGGATCAACGACCAGGCACTGCGATGCCAGCACGTCGCCGACCTGGGACGTCCCGATTCCGAACGCCACCGCGCCATAGGCGCCGTTGGTGCATGCGTGACTATCGCAACAGGCAACTGTCATGCCTGGCTCGACCGATCCCTGCTCGCCGGCGATGACGTGAAGGATGCCCTGCCCCGACGTACCTGGAGAGTGGCAGGTGATGCCGAAGTCGCGGCAGTTGCGTTCCAGAGTCGCCACCATCTCTTCGCTGACTGGGTCGGGCAACGGTCGCACCTGCTCATCAGTCGGCACCACGTGGTCGCACGTAGCGAGGCTACGTCCTGGGTACGCAACCACCCATCCCCGCTGTCGAAGCTCGGCAAACGCCTGTGGGCTGGTGAGCTCGTGCAACAGATGGAGCCCCATGAAGACTTGGCGCTGCCCAGTGGGCAAGACCCTCACCGTGTGGGCATCGAGGACCTTTTCGAAAAGTGTGCGTGGGGCAGCCATCATTCACTCCGACGCCGACAATAGTAGCTGACGGCCGTCTGTTTGGAGTCGAAGAGCCGGTCCCGCCGTCTGCATACGATCCCACCAACATCGCGCTACAATCGTTCCCTTGCTCGTCACGAGGAGTCGATCAGCGTTTCATGTCACACAGGGACTCTCCCTCGGCCAGGTCCAGTACCGTGCTTGAGAAGATCCGACTCCTGCGCGGGCTGATCTCCCGTGAGGTCGCCCACTCGGCGCCCTTGTTCACGGGCAACAGCTCCTATGATCTTCCCTACTCTCACTTTGAAATCGACGGCGTGCACTACTGCGGAATCGGATTCTCTAACGACCCGCAACCCGTTTCCCAGCATATGCGAGGTTTCGGTGCGTGAAGCTGACGAGGCGCGATGACTCAACCAGATTCTTCCCAAGAATACTGGCGCAGAGTTGCCCAGGGTTGGCAGGCTCGCGAGGGTGAAACTCTCTGGCGACGTCTCAACGACGGTGTGATCGCCAACCTGCTCGACCGCTGGCTCGAGGACCGACACTTCACAAGCACTCTCAAGACCGATCTCTTCGAGGAGTCGTTCTCCGACGGGCTGTGCACAGCCCTCGCGAACACCTCGTCGCTGATGGTGGGGATCGACCTCGCATTGTTGATCGTGCACTCCGCGCAAAAGCGGCAACGGAAGATCGACTGCGCGGTTTCCGACGTTCGGACCCTGCCGTTTGCAGACAATGTCTTCAACCTGATCGTTTCAGCGTCCACCCTCGACCACTTCGATCATCTAGACCAGCTGCGGATCGCGCTGTCAGAGCTGGCCCGCATCCTCCGTCCCGGGGGGGAGATGGTGCTGACCCTTGACAACCTTGACAATCCGATCGTCCGCCTCCGCAATGGCTTACCCTCCAAGATGGTGCTCGGCCTGCGCCTCATGCCATACGTTGCCGGACGGACCTGTGGCCGAAAAATGCTCCATCAAATGCTCGAGGACGCCGGGTTCAAGGTCCTCGAATTGACCTCTGTTCTCCATGTTCCCCGCCTTCCAGCCGTGGCTTTGGCTCGGATGCTGGAACGAAGCAGGCCGGGAACGCAGCAGCGCCTGTTCCGATTCGCGATGGGATTCGAGGTTCTCGAGCACACGCCACTTCGGTTCTTGACCGGCTATTTCTTGGCCGCGAGAGTCGTAAAACCGGTTCCTGAAGCCTCACCCCAGCCTGAGTGAACGCCCGCTGAATTGTGCGAGAGCACGCCTATGTGCTGTCAAAACGAAGGGATGAGTGCTGATCTTACGGCCGTCGTCCGGTCATTACCGCGTGGCGGACGGCGCCGAGGGCGAACCCGAGACCGCAGGTCAACAGATAGACCCAGTGCCAGAAGATCGACCGGAGTGCGAAGGTGACGCCGCGAAGTTCAAGGTAGAACCGGTACAGGTCCCGGTTGAGGATCAACAGGAGCCCACCGGTCACAGCGGCCGCAACGAACGCCGGCGGCCACAAAAAGCCGGCGACAATGCCCGGTAATATCGACCAGGCAAGCGAGACGCTCAGCCGGTCGTTGGTTTTGACGTTGAGGTCGTTCAGTAGGCGACCCTCGTGGAGCATGAGGCGGGTCCAGGGCACCGCACGGCGCAACAGATCGGTGGCGAGCATGTTTCCGGGACGCCACCGTTTGAGGTGTTTCACCTGCAGGTCTTTGGCCAACAGGATGTTATGACCCGCGCGCCGGAGGCGTGAGCCGAGTTCGATGTCCTCGATGCACGGTACCGGGTAGGTCTCATCGAATCCGCCGACCTCTTCGAATACCGGCCGCAAAATAGCTCCACATCCAGCCCAGAATGTCGAGGCTTCGGTGCGTGAGTGTTGGTGAACGTAATGGTGAAGCAGATTCCGATACTGCGAAAAGAAATCTCCCTCCGCAGGTTCGGCGTCGTACGATCCGAACAATCCCGAGAGGTCCGGGTTCCTTTCAAAAATACCCGTGATCCTCCCGACCGTGTCCCTCGGAAGTTCCACATCGGCATCCACAAAGAACAGGATGTCGCCGCGCGCGGACCGCGCGCCAAGGTTTCGGGCAATCGCCGGACCTCCGCTGAGCGATCGCACCAACACCGTCGCTCCGATCTCGTCGGCGGAATTCGCGACGGCAGGGTCGTCACCGTCGAGTACTGCAATGACCTCGGTCGGCGGCGGATCGAGCCGTGCGATACCAGCGAAACATCGCTCGAATTCCGGAACATCCCCACCGACAGGTACGATGAGGGAAATAGTCGGCGGGTTGACTTGGGAGCTCCCCGTATCCGGTGGACCGCCGGTCGCTCCGCTCACCGACCCTCCTCGAGAGTGGGGGAGATGCGGGTGACGAGCTTGACCAAGGGAATCGAGGCCAGCATCAAGAGGGCTGGGATCACGGGCATCATGTAACGAAAGATCGCGAACAGCACGCTGTGGAGGAGGACGAAGTACGAGATGACCGCGTAGATCGGCAACAGCTCACGCCAGTGTCCTCGGGCCATGACGGCGCCGACCACTGCGACCACGAGCAACAACAGATTCACGACCCCGAGAAATACACCAAACCGTCCGGAGTGGGTCACGTACCACATCTTCCCTAGTCGTTTGGCCATCCCCCGAAGGAATCGGATCGGATCGTCCGCGATCCGTTGCCAGCTGCGTGCGTACAGGTTGGCGTCATTCTCCACGGTTCCGCGGCTGCGGGAGCCGGGCTGTATTGCCCGGGGTTCCGGATCGTTGCGGTCGACCGTGGCGAGGAACAGGTGGTAACCGCCGAGGGTCTGTACCGGGATCAGACGGTGGAAGTGGACAAAATTGCGAACCGTCCACGGGGTCAGCGCTGCGATAAAACCGACGGTGATGAATGCCGTGGCGACCGCGCCGCGTTTTGGCGCGGTCCGATATCGCAGCAGCAGAAACGGCAGGAGATAGACCGGGAGCAGCAGCGGCACCGCCCGGGTGAGCGTTGCCAGCCCGAGTGCGACGCCGGCCAGGGCAAACCCTCTTCTCGTCGGTGAACCGAGGGTCCGCACCAGGGTGAGGAGAAAAACCGCCAACATCAGAAAAAAGAGGGTGTCGCTACCGGCCGTAACGGCCATGTACACAAAGTATGGACAGATGGCGATCAGCAACGCCGTCGTCCACCCCGTTCGCCGGTCGAAGATCTCGCTCGCAATCAGCATCCACAATACGCAGGTGACGACATCCAGGATGGCGAGGGTCGCGCGGACCGCAGTTCCCGAGTAGCCGACGATCCCATAAACACCAGCGAGCAACAGGGGGTAAAGGGGTGGGGTGACCGCGGTCGGATTGTCCCCTTGACGGGAAAAGCCGTTGCCTTCGAGGAGATTCAACGCGATGGCGTCGTACCGAATCGTCTTGTCGCTTGGCGGTTGCTCCCATCCAACCGTCGCGATGACGGCTGCGGCACGAAGGGCAATCGCGAGCACGACAATCCAGAAGAGTGGATTCTTGAACCAGCAATCTCGGCCGGCATCGCTGGGCCTGGATTCATCGCCTATTGCGGCGGCCACGCGGTTTTCCTCGGAGCGGAACGCATCAGCGGATGATGATATACCAGCGCCGGGAATCGCGGGTCAGTCTGGCTTTGATGGAAACGGGTCGACGATTCCCTCCAGCTCGTACTCGCGGACAAACCACTCGGCGGTCAGGCCCACCACCAGATTGATCGTCCGGGCGAGGCCGAATCCGAACAAAAAACCGACCGCCGCGGCCTCGAAGAAACCGAGTACGGCGCCGCCCCACGACACCTGGAAGCCTAGCAGGTAGTTCCCCAAGAGCGAGAGCGTCGGACCCACGGGATCACCGCCACGCAACAACAGTGCAACGGTGGCGACAAAAAGTCCCGTGCCGGCGACCGCAGAGATCGCGGCCCCGAGGGCGATGGAGTCGTACCGCGCGAATGCCCTGACGACCAACTCCTCATGTGGCGGGTGGGTAGCCGCGGACACCGCGAGCCGGTCTTCGGTGGCCAACGGCTGGAGGTTGTCCTCCGAGTACACTAGGTCGACGTTAACCGACCACACGTCGTGGGCTTCGCCGGCCACGTTCCTCGCAGCGAGCAGGCCGGTCATCATCGAGTGATCTTGGTTGTTGTAACGGTGCTGTCCGTTGCGGCCGATGGTCGCGAGGTTCTCGAAGCCGGAAATATAGGCGCGTATGACCTCGAGCGCCTCCCGGTAGTGGGCGTCGTACAACGGATACGCTCCGCGAACGCGCATCACAACGGCGTCTACTACCTCGTCCGGTTCGATCATTCCCAGCTGGGCCAACTCCCGTGTCCCGAGTTCGCGAAGCTGGTCGTCGCTGCTGGTCCACAGCTCGTCACCCTCCTGAACGAAGTACTCGAGCCCGAGAGAGGTTGTGCTGCCATCCGGGACCATCTCGGGGCTCCAGTTCTTGAAGTTCTGGACCCGTCCCATTTTGACCTGTGGTGAGTGGATGTAAATCCAGTTGTCCGGGAATACCTCGCCGCGATCTATGATCAGAACAACGGTGATGAAATCGCGGTATCGGAGTCGATTGGCGGCCTCGATGACCTCTTCGGGAGGCGGCGGGTCAAGCATCCGGATCAGATGCGTGATCGGCATGCTGGAGATGATGCTGGATCCGGCGAATTCCTCCTGTCCAGCGGCGCTCTCAGCGACCACCGCGGACACCAGCCCGTGGCGGTGGAGGACCCGGGTCACCTCGACCCCGGTGTGCGTCGGGACACCCATCTCAGCCGACCGCTCGCAGCACCTGTTCCACATCATCCCGGGTCCCAAGCGTGGGTACGAGAACTGATCGATCAGGGAAGCGATAATCTGACCGTTCCTGGATCGGAGACCGGTCAACGCGTTGCGAATGGCGGCGGCGAGGTCGAGGTTCTTGATCCGTTGCGCCGCCCACTCCGACGCGATCTGATCGCACGGGATGCCCCATACCTTTTCGGTGTAGCTCTTGAAGAAGATCTCGTACAACCTCCGGCCGAAGCGGTTAACCACCCAATCTTCGAAGCTGACTTCGTTGCCGGACGAAGCGAGACGCGACCGGAGGTAGCTGGTCACGATCCGGGTTGCCTCGACCGGCCCGAGCGTCCTGAGGGTGTCGATGTGCCGCAGAGGATAATCGAAGAACTTGCCGTCGTAGAAAATGCGTGACATCCGGCGACGTTCGAGGAGGTCGTCCGCCAACCACTCCGACCAGAGGTTGCGGACTGCGGGAATCCTGGTGAAAAAACGGTGACCGCCGATGTCGAACCGGTAGCCGTTATGGACAACGGTGCGTGAAATACCGCCGACGGTCTCGTCTTTCTCCAGTACCACACCCGGACGATTGAGCCGTCCAAGCTCGTAGGCCGCGGTCAAGCCCGCCGGACCGGCGCCCACGATAACCGTCCGATCTACCACGCGGATGCTCCTCGATTCCCGGACGGATATCCGCCCCGAGCGCGCACGCGGCCCGCGCGAAAAACCTGAATATTCACGACCGTGGTGTTTCCCGCATCCGTGAGATGCGGTTGTAAAGCCCTGCGATTGCTCCGCCGGTGATTGCGCCATATGCCGCGCCGTAGATGAGACCCACGACAGCGCCGCCCCACGTCACCGAATAGCCCGGCATGTAGTAGCGGAGAAGCCCCAGATGCTGCCCGACACTCTCCCCCCCACGGACGACGAGCCACATGGTCGCCAGAAAAAGCCCGGTCGCTGTCGTCAAGGCAAATGTGACGGCCATGATTCCGGTCCGGAGCCGTGCCACGGCACGCCGCAGAATGATCTCTTTGCGAGGGTGCGGCGGCGGATTTTGGTTTTGGTGCCCCACAGCGCATTACAGTATCAGGCGTACCGCGCGAGGTGTACTTTTTCAGAAAATCTTCAGAAACGTAGAACCTCGAATTTTCAGCGGCTTCCAGGTTTCCGGCCGCTGATGATCCACCGGTCCGGTCCGAGATCGGTGCGGTCGCCTTCGTCGAGACCGGCCGCAGCCATCCAACTGCGGATATCGGCTTCAGTCCAGGTGTTGCCGAAGGATCGCATGTTGATCGCGAAGAGAGCGCCAAGAAGGTGCTGCCGTTGCTCGTCGTCGATGGCGAAGTCCACCACCGTCAACCGGCCCTCCGGGGCCAGCGCCGACGCACCCCGTTGCACCAGCTCCTGCGTGCGGTCGGCTGTCTCCTGGTGGAGGATGTTGGCGAAGAGCACGAGATCGTAGCCCGCTCCATAGTCGGTGGCGAGGTAATCGCCGGGCAGGAATGTGATTCGTTCCTCGAACTCGCTCCCGGCAAGTTCGGTGCGGGCCTTCTCGACCACCTCCGGCCGGTCGAGGACGGTGGCATGGAGGCCCGGCTTGACCCGGCACATGGCCTGCGCGAATTGCCCCCAACCGCCGCCAACATCGAGCATGCGTTCGACGCCTTCGAGGTCGATGGCATCGGCCACCCGTCGCGCCATTTGTGCGCCCATCGCGCGCATGGCAGCGCCGAAACGGCGCACCTCCTCCGGTGTGCGCTCGGCGACCGGCCAGTCCTGGCCCCGCAGCCACGGCTCGAGGGTCTCCCCCCAGCGCTCGTACATCGCGTGCGAGTGCTCGAGGAAGGGCACGACGTCGCGATCGCCCGGAAGAAAGTGCTCGCGCAACCCCTCTGCGGCGCGATAACGCTCTCCGCTGGCCTCGGCGATGCCGAGGGCGGTGAGAGCCCTCACGACCTTGCCTGCAGCGAGCTCATCGAGATCGAGTTCGGAGGCAATTTCGGCTGAGGTGCAGTCCTTCTCGGCCAGCAGGCGCAGGATGCCGGTGCGTCCGGCAACGGTGATCACGCGGTGGCCGGCAAACCCCCACAGCAGGCGTTGGAATTGGTCGAGGTCCATCTCGTCGTACGGCATCGCGTCCTCCCCACAGCGTTTATTCCACAGTCGCAGAACCCCTGTGGCTGGATACCGTACAATAACCGAGCTTCGCAGGCGGTGTTCTCCGCGTGAGGCATATTTTCCTGGAGGAGAGTTCATGCACAGATTTGTCCGTTCTGCCGTCATAGTGGGTATTGTGCTGCTTGCGGCCGGCACCGCCGACGCCCAGATCGATGCCCGTCTGCTGCGCCAACCGGATGTCTCGGCCACCGAGATCGCCTTCGTTTACGGCGGCGACATCTGGGTGGTGTCCAAGGAGGGCGGTCTCGCCCAGCGTCTCAGCACTCCGATGGGCGAGGAGAGTTTTCCTCGATTTTCGCCCGACGGTCAGCAGATCGCCTTTACCGGAAACTACGACGGTAATCAGGACATCTTCGTCATGCCGACGAAAGGCGGATTGCCGACGCGGCTGACCCACCATCCGGACCCGGACCGCATGCTCGACTGGTATCCCAACGGTGAGGACATTCTCTTCGCGACCCCTATGACGAGCGAGAAACAGCGCTTTCGCAAACTTTACAGGGTGCCTGTGACCGGTGGTCTGCCTGAGGTGCTGCCGGTGCCCTATGGTGAGTTCGGTTCGATCTCTCCGGACGGCGCCACCCTTGCGTATATGCCGATGTCACGAGACTTCCGGACCTGGAAGAGGTATCGCGGCGGCACGGCGCCGGAGATCTGGCTCTTCGGGCTTGGAGATTTTCAGGCGAAAAACCTCACACAGAACGACGCCAATGACGGCCAACCCATGTGGCACGGCTCAACCCTCTACTTCCTATCCGACCGGGATGCCAACCTGCGGGCCAACATCTGGGCCTACGAGCTCCTCACCGACACCGTTCGGCAGGTGACGCACTTCGAGGATTTCGACATCCACTTCCCGGCCATCGGCCCTGACGACATGGTTTTCGAGAACGGCGGCCGGCTCTACGTGATGGACCTCGCGACCGAGACCGCCAGGCCGATCGACGTCAAGGTGGTGACGGATCGCGCGACCCTGCGCCCGCGGGCGGTCAAGGTCGGTGACCGTCTCACCGATGGTGATATCTCCCCGTCCGGGAAACGAGCCGTGCTCGCGGCCCGCGGCGAAATCTTCAGCCTTCCCGCCGAGCACGGCGTGGTGCGCAACCTGACCCGAACCTCGGCTTTTGCCGAGCGCCACCCCGCGTGGTCGCCGGACGGCAAGATCCTCGCGTACTTCTCCGACCGCACCGGCGAGTACCAGCTGACCTTTCGTCCGGCCGACGGGACCGGCGAGGAAACGACCCTGACCGAACTCGGCCCCGGATACCGCTATACGCCGATGTGGTCGCCGGACAGCAAAAAGATCGTCTTTATCGACAACCTGCAGGTAATTCACCTCTACGACGTCGAGAGCGATGAAATTACCGAGGTGGACCGGGGCCTCTGGATGACCCAAGGTGCCCTCGACAATTTCGAGGTGAGCTGGTCAGCCGACAGCCGCTGGTTCGCCTACTCGCGTGGCCTCGACAATCGCCAGTCGGCGGTCTTCCTGTACGACGCCACCGCCGGTGAGCGGCATCAGGCGACGTCGGGCTTCGTGGATAGCTCTAATCCAGTTTTCGACCCCGAGGGGGAATACCTCTACTACCTTTCCGCTCGTACCTTCGAACCTGATTACTCCTCGTTTGATCGCACCTGGATCTACACCAATCCCACCCAGGTTGTCGCGGTCCCGTTGCGTGCCGACGTCGCTTCGCCGCTCGCGCCGCGAAATGATGTCGAGGACAACGGTGACGACGAGGAAGAAAAGGATGACAACGCAGACAAGGAGGAGGGCGAGGACGAGAAGAAGGACGACGACAAGCCAAAGAAAACGGAGACGGTGAAAATCGACCTCGACGGCTTTGAGGCGCGGACGGTGGTGCTGCCGCCGGCTGCGGGTCAGTACGCCAACCTGGCGGCGGTCAAGGGCAAGGTGCTTTACCAGCGGCAGCCGCGTACCGGTTCCGACTCCGAAGAGTCTCCGATCGTCTTCTGGGACCTCGAGGATCGCGAAGAGAAGACCATCCTCGATAATGCCGATGGATACGGTGTGTCGGCTGACGGCGAGAAGATGATTGTCCTCTCAGGAGACACGGTCGCGATTGTCAGCGTCGCGCCAAAACAGAAGATGGACAAGACTCTCGCGACATCGTCGATGGAGATGACCGTCAACCCACCCGAAGAATGGCGGCAGATCTTCAACGATTCTTGGCGTCTGGAGCGGGACTTCTTCTACGACCCCAATATGCACGGTGTCGACTGGCCCGCAATGCGCGAGCGCTACGGCGCCCTGCTCGATGACGTGATCACCCGCTGGGATCTCAACTTCATCATCGGTGAGCTGATCGGCGAGATAAATACGTCGCACTCCTACCGGGGCGGCGGCGATGTCGAGCGGGGCGAGCGCCGCGGCGTTGGCCTGCTCGGTGTCGACTGGGCGCTGGCAGATGGCGCCTACAGGATCGCCAAGATCGTGACCGTCGCGCCCTGGGACACCGAGGTGCGCTCGCCGCTGGCCGAGCCCGGGGTCGATGTCAGCGAGGGTGACTGGGTGCTTGCTGTCAACGGTACACCGATCGATACCGGCATGGATCCGTGGGCCGCATTCGAGGGTCTGGCCGAGACGACGGTGATCCTCACGGTCAACGATCGAGCGAACTTTGACGGTGCCCGCGAGGTGCTGGTCGAAACCCTCGGCAGCGAGGCTCGACTCCGTAACCTGGCATGGATCGAGAGCAACCGTCGCAAGGTAGACGAGGCGACCGACGGACGGGTCGGTTACATCTATGTGCCGGACACCGGCCGTGGCGGTCAGACCGAGCTATACCGGATGTGGCGCCCGCAGATCTCGAAAGACGGGCTTATCATCGACGAACGATTCAACAACGGTGGCCAGATTCCGGACCGTTTCGTTGAGCTCCTCAACCGGCCGCTCCACAACTTCTGGGCGGTGCGTTCGGGGAACGATTGGCAGACGCCGTTCATGTCACAGATCGGTCCGAAAGTGATGTTGATCAACGCGTGGAGCGGCTCGGGCGGTGACGCCTTTCCCTACTACTTCCGCGCTGCCGGCCTCGGACCGCTGATCGGCACCCGCACCTGGGGCGGTCTGATCGGTTACTCCGGATGTCCGGCGCTGGTTGACGGCGGTCGACTGACAGTACCGACGTTCTCGTTCTACAACACTGATGGCGAGTGGGATGTGGAGAACTATGGTGTTGATCCGGACATCGAGGTGGTGGACGACCCGTCGCTGATGCTCAACGGCGGCGATCCGCAGCTCGATCGAGCGATCGCCGAGGTCCTCGAGGCGCTCGACAAGAATTCGCCGGTTCGACCGGAACGCCCGGCATACCCGGTGCGGTGACATAAATATCTGATAGTTCTCAGCTTAGAACTTTCAGGATACAATTAGAGGCAATCATGGGACGGCTGTCGATCCGTTGGTTGCTGGGCGAGCTCCCGAAGCTGGAGGCGGAGGGAGTGATCGACGCCCCTGTGGCCGAGCGTTTGCGGGCGCACTATGCCGAAAAGGAGTCGGGCGCAGGGCGCCGACTCGTGGTCGCCATCTTCGCGGTCTTTGGCGCCCTCCTCATCGGTGGCGGCGTGATTCTCCTTCTGGCCCACAACTGGGAGGCGTTTGGCAGTGGAACGCGGGCAGCCATCGCCCTGGCCCCGCTTTTGGCATCGCAGGTCCTGGTCGGCTGGGTCCTGGTCAAAAAGGGCGAGTCGACAGCCTGGCGCGAGGGCTCGGCGACCCTGCTGGCGTTGGCGGTTGCAGCCGCGATTGCCCTGGTCGACCAGACCTACCACACCGGAGGCGATCTCGAGTCCTTCCTGTGGCGGTGGTCGCTGCTGCTGGCGCCGCTGCCGTGGCTTCTCAACTCCACTGCGGTGGCGATGCTCTTTCTTGCCGCGCTCACCTGGTGGGCCGGCGCGGCCAGGGTCGAGGGCTCACAGATTCTCATGACGTGGCCCCTGGCGGCTGCGGTGGTGCCCCATCTGGCCCAGGTGCTGCGCTCTGACCGACGCGGCCTTCGCGCTGCAAACCTGCAATGGGCAATAGCTTTCTTCCTCTGCGTTGCGGTGGGACTCGGGCTCGATAACCGGGTGCCGGGTCTGTGGATCGTCATTTACGTCGGGCTCTTTGCCCTCATGATCACTCTCGGTGCCGTCAACCGGCGGGGCGAGGAAGGACTGTGGCGGCGGCCATTAGAGGTTGTCGGCGTTACCGGCAGCATTATCATGTGGCTCATCCTGAGCTTTGACGAGCCGTGGCGACACATCGGTTGGAAGCACATTCACACGACCGAACGGTTTCTCGAGATGACGTCATGGCTGGATGTGGTGCTGGCAGCCGGCCTGCCGCTGGCGGCGATTCTGGCGATGGCGCTCCTCCTGGATCGCGGACGCCACCGCCTCTATTTCCTGTGGGGGTTGTCGGTGCCGCTGGTCGCGATCGTATGGCCGCTGACCGCGACGACCGACTCGAGGTGGATCGGGGCGGTGAGCTTCACCCTCCTCCTTTTCGTCGTCGGCATCGCGACGATCGCCGAGGGTGTGCGGCAACAGAACCTCGGCACCGTCAATCTCGGTATGCTCATGGTGGCGTTGCTGGTGGTGGTGCGCTTCTTTGATTCGGGCTTCGGTTTCATCTTCAAGGGCTTCGCCTTCATCCTCGTCGGCATCGGTTTCCTGGTCGCCAATGTCGTGCTCTCCCGGAGCCTTCGTGCACGTCAGGGGGACGCATCGTGAACCAGCGTCTCCGATTCGTGCTCTTCGTTGTCGTGGCTCTGGTGCAGCTGGCGGTGGCCGGCGGCGCGATCGTGAAATCCGAGCTCGCGCTGCGCACCGGTGAGGCCTTCCGTTTCAGAATCCAGCCGGTCGATCCGGTTGACGCCTTCCGCGGCCGTTACGTGGCGATCCGCTTTGCTGTCGATCGTGCGCCTGCGGCCGACGACCTGGATGTCAAGCCAGGAAAGCGTGTCTTTCTGCCGATCGAGATTGATGCCGACGGCTTTGCGGTCCTGGGGCAAGCGGACGCTGAAAAGCCAACGAGCGGACCGTATCTACGGTTGCGGGCCGGGGGTATCTACCCAGACGAGGATGGGACCCGATTCGTCTGGGTATCGATGCCGTTTCGGCGCTACTACATGGACGAGGACCTGGCGCCGGAGGCTGGACGCGCCGTCTGGAGCGGTCGACGGGGTCAGCGCGAGGCCTCAGTCAGCGTCAGGGTTCGCGGAGGTGTCGGGGTGATCGAGGAGCTGTACATCGACGATGTGCCGATTCACCAGTGGTTGGCTGACAACGCCGACAATCGCTGAGCGACGTCGATGGAGCGTACCCGACGTCAGCAGATCGTCGAACAACTGACTGAGGGCGAATGGGAGTTTGACGATCTGCGCCGCGATTTCGGCCTCACCGTCAAAGTGCTCGAGGAAGACCTTCGCCACATCGAGCGCAGCGTTCGCGCCAGCGGGCAACGCCTGATTCTCAGATCAGCATGTTGCGAGGCATGCGACTTCGTCTTCAAGAGCGCCGCGCCGCATCCGCCGGGACGGTGCCCTTCCTGCCGCAACCGCCGCATCTCAGGTCCATGGTTCAGAATCACTTCGTGATTCAATTCTTAGTTCTTAATTCTGAATTCTCAATTCCCACCCAACCCCCACAAGAATGTGCGGCGGAGGTGCCTGGCATCCTCTCGGGAAGCGCGTCGGAAAACGGGGGATGTCGATGTGGGGATGCCGTGTCCGGAGACAAGGCACCCCCTCATACCCTCACACCCCTTCTTCCTCAGGCGTCCAGGTGACTTTGAGGTTGCGGGCCGCTCGGACTTCATCAACGCGACCGACCGGTGTGTCATGCGGCGCGGACTTGACCAGCTGCGGATCCGACTCCGCCTCTTTGGCGATCGCGAGCATGGCGTCGCAGAAGGCCTCAACCTCCTCTGGGGCAACGCTTTCTGCCGGTTCGATCATTAGTGCGCCGTGGACGATGAGCGGAAAGGACATCGTCGGTGGATGGAATCCGTAGTCAAGGAGGCGCTTGGCGATGTCGACATTGTGAACCTCATGACGGGTCTGGATGCTGTCGTCGAATACCACTTCGTGCAGGCTCGGAGCGTCGAACTTCAGGTGGTAGGCGCCGTTCAAACGTCGCCGGATCAAATTGGCGTAGAGCACGGCTACGTCC
>Ga0209013_10001764_pt1 | contig 19910 bp, 18 predicted proteins | sample Cruoilmetagenom2_FD_187291 | JGI IMG/M metagenome (GOLD analysis project Ga0209013, IMG submission 187291) | Oil polluted marine microbial communities from Coal Oil Point, Santa Barbara, California, USA - Sample 2 (SPAdes) (version 2) | ecosystem: Environmental > Aquatic > Marine > Oil seeps ...
AGGATTTCCGCGGAGGCGTACTCGAGTACGCCGCACAAGGGAATCCGCAGTCTGACGACGAAATTGCCAAAAAGCGCCGTTTCCGGACGAGAACTAGCCTGGGGCATCAGCCCCAGGTAGCGGTTGTTACAACACGCCAGAGCCCCCGAAAGGGGGCGACAGACAGCGGCTGCGGCGCGAGCAGCGGCAATCGTCCGTTGACTGTCTGTCGCCGCTTCGCGGCTGTTTGTGTTTTTTTGCATCGTGATCCTGGGGCTCACGCCCCAGGCTATGAATGTATCGCCGCTTCGCGGCTGGCTCGCACCATCACGAGGAATCATGGGAGGTTTGTGAGAGGTGAGGGGTGAGGGGATGAGAAGTTGAAACGTTAGACGTTGAACGTTCAAACTCCCTAACCTCCTAACGTCTAACCTCCTCACCTGCCCTTCCCAGTCACGAGATACGTCGCGAAGCTGGCGAGCCAGTGACCACCCTCATAATGCTCGCCTGTGACCGCAGCCAGACCCACCTCGCGGTGAGTGTCCGCCACAGCTCGCAGGGCCGGCCGGCGTGGGTCATCCTCGGGGAGCCCCGCGAGAATCCCCTCGAGCATCCACGCCCGGCTCAGATTGAGGCCGTCGAGGTGGGCGAGCTTGCCGTCGGCGCGGTCGGTGACGACCCCAACCGGCAGCCACTCGGCGCCGCCGTCGGTCGGAATCTCCGGCAGGAATCCGTCGAGCCAACTTGCGAACTGCCTCGGCGGCAGGATGCGGCGCATGAGATCGGTCTCAGCGAGACACGGCGACAAAAAGTCCTGGCCCGAGGGCTCATAACCCAGCGGACAGGCCACATCCTCGAGGTGGAAGCGCAGCGCCGTGCCTTTGACCAGGGTCACCATCTCCTCGTCCTCGACCACCTCCGCCCAGTCCAGGATCAGACCCAACGCAAACGCGGACTGGCTGTGCTCACCGGTACGAATCGGGTAGTAAAGCTTGGGGAGCCAGGCGCGGACGCGCGCGGCCGCTTCGGTCTCCAACGGGGCCAGGTTTTTCGACCACTGCTGCGCGTCCTCGTCGCCCCAACCGTGAAGCTCTTCCGCCAGACAGAGCAGCCACGCGAGCCCGTAGGGCCGCTCGAAGGAGGCGCGCCCCTCCCCCGCCAGATACACCGCCTCGGCCGCCATGCGCTCGGCCGTCAGGCTGCGGCCGAGGGCGGTCTTCGCAGCGCCGGCAAATTCCGCATCCGGGTACATCTTGGCGAGCCGCGCCAGCAGCCAGTGACCGTGGACCGAGCTGTGCCAGTCGAAGCAACCGTAGAAGGCGGGCGTCAGCTCGCGCGGTGGCCCTATGTCTTCGTCCGACTGCATGACGTGAGCGATCTTGTTCGGGTACTCCTGGTGGACGCACGCGAGGGCCAGCCGCGCGAAGCGCTCCACCGTGGCGGTGTCCATCGATGCCTCGTCGGCGGCGATGACGACCGACGCCGGCAAAAGCACCACAAAGACCGCTGCCGCTGCAGCGCCAACCTTGAGCACATACCGACGTTTGATCGTGCCGTCGTTCTTTTTCAATTGCGACATGGCGCCTCCCAGGCCAATATTACACGCGGCCGGAGGCGCATCCAGCCGATACTCTCAAGAAACTTCTGAATTTCTCAGGAGTGGATTCGTCCCAATATGTCTCATTCAATTCGTGCAGCCGAGACGGCTGCACCACAAAACCGACCCGGAAACCTTGTGGTGCAGGCGTCCCGCCTGCACATTCCGGCATTCATGGAAGAGTAATGTGTGTAACTGGGTCTCTCAAGAAATTCCTCAAGTTTCTTTCTGATGGGTCGAGCCCGCCGCGGGTGGTGAAGCGCGTTTCAGCGTACCTGACGAAGATCCTCGAAGCTGCCGTCGTCCCCGTCGTAGTCCTCGATCTCAACATGACCGTCGGCGTCGATGCTCAACGCCGCCGCGACGTGGAGGCTGCCCTCGCCGCGGCCGAATGTGTCGGTCACGAATTCGGCGATCCCGAAGGGATAATTGAGGGACTCCTCGCCAAAGGTGGTTTCCTCCACCTGGATCCTCCGCGCCGTGAGGAAGAGATATCGATAGCCCTTCCCCTGCGGCTCGGCCACCACCAGCGCAATCGGCATCACCAAGGCGCCGAGCCGGAACTGGCCGTCATTGCGACCGGTGAGGGCCGACAGCAAGGCGCCCTGCCCGCCCTGCTCGAGCACCTCGGCCAGGTGCTTCGCCTGCTCGACCGACGTGAATCGGTTGGCGATGAAGGTCACCGGCATCCGCCGGGTGCCCTGAGATCCGCGCACAACGGCGGTGGCGGAGAACTCGCGGCCGGGCTCGTCGGCAGCGAGGGGCAATGCGATCACGATGATCGACAGAATGGCTGTGGCGGCCAATACGCGAGGGTTTTTCAACGTCGGCTCCTTCTCCGCATGGTATCCGCTCTAGATTGTACGTCAGATCATCTCGGGAACGGACACGGAGACGGACGCGGGTCACAGTTTCTTTACACCCCCATCCGGCCTGTGTAGACTGACTTCGTCGCGGCGCGGCATCCAGCGCAGCGATCTCGACACCAGGAGGACCCATGAGTGTAGGCATCGTCGGTTACGGCGCTTTCATCCCGAGACGCCGGATCAAGCTCGAGGAGATCGCCAAGGTGTGGGGCGCCGATGCGCCCTCTTACCGCAGGGGGCTCCAACTCAACGAGAAGTCGATACCGGGCGCCGACGAGGACACGGTCACGATGTCGGTGGAAGCAACGCGCAACGCCCTCGCCCGCTCGGGCGGGGTCGATCCCATCGACATCGGGGCCCTCTACATCGGCTCGGAGTCGCACCCCTATGCGGTCAAACCGTCGGGGACGATCGTCGCCGAGGCCATCGGCGCGACCCCCGACATCCATATCGCGGACTTCGAGTTCGCCTGCAAGGCCGGCACCGAGGGGATGTTCGTGGCTCAGTCGCTGGTCAAGGCCGGCGAGGTGAAGTACGCGGTGGGTATCGGCGCCGACACGTCTCAGGGTGCGCCCGGCGATGCCCTCGAGTACTCCGCCGCCGCCGGCGCGGCAGCCTTCATCTTCGGCGACGACGACGAGCGCGTCCTCGCCGAGGTCGTCGACACCTACTCGTGGACGACCGACACCCCCGACTTCTGGCGCCGGGAGTACATGCACTACCCGCGCCACGGCAGCCGCTTCACCGGCGAGCCTGCGTACTTCCGGACCAGCATGTCGTCGGCACGGGGCATGATGGAGAAGGCCGGTCTCGAGCCGAAAGATTTTGCCCACGCAATCTTCCACCAGCCCAACGGCAAGTTCCCGATGAGGGTGGGCAAGAAGCTCGGCTTTACCCAGGAGCAATTGGAAACCGGCTGGCTGTCCCCGTGGCTCGGCAACACCTACTCCGGGGCCTCTCCGATCGGCTTTACGGCGGTGCTCGACATCTCCGACCCGGGCGACCTCATCCTGCTGACCTCGTTCGGCTCCGGCGCCGGGTCGGACTCATTCGTCTTCCGGGTCACCGACCGCATCGAGGTTGTGCGTGATCGCGCGTCGAGCACCCGGTCGCAGCTCGACGAGAATCAAATCTACGTGGACTACGGTACCTATGCCAAGCTCCGCGGCAAGATCCGCATGGGCGAGTGAGGAGGTGACGATGCGCGATGTTGCGGTTGTTGGAATCGGAGTGGGAGATTTTGGAGAGCTGTGGGAGAAGTCCCTGCGAACGATCTGGGCGGAGTCGGCGCTGGCAGCGCTTTCCGATGCCGGGGTGGACTCGGTGGACCTCATCACCATCGGCTGCATGTCCCCCGGCCTCTTCGTCGGTCAGGAGCACCTCGCCTCGCTGCTCGCCGACGAGCTCGGGATGGCCGGCGTGCCGGCCTCGCGGGTCGAGTCGGCCTGCGCATCGGGAGGTCTCGCCCTGCGCACCGGTTTTGCCGAGATCGCCTCCGGTCTCTCGGACACCGTCCTCGTCACCGGTGTCGAGAAGATGACCGACGTCGACGGGGCCGATGCCACCTACGCCCTCGGCAGCGCCGCCGATCAGGAGTGGGAGGGCTTCCACGGCATCACCTTCCCCGGCTTGTACGCGATGCTGGCGCGGGCGCATATGGAGAAGTACGGAACCACCGCCGAGCAGATGGCGGCGGTGGCGGTCAAGAACCACGCCAACGGGCTGCTCAACCCCCACGCCCAGTACCACCTCAAGGTGACGGTCGAGGACGTGTTGGAGTCGACCATGGTCGCCGACCCGCTCCACCTTTTTGACTGCTCACCGGTGACCGATGGTGCGGCCGCGGTGGTCCTGACCACCGTCGAGCGGGCGAAGGCGCTCGCCGACGACCGGCCGGTGGTCACGATCACCGGCTCCGGTCTTGCCACCGACACGATTGCCCTCGCCAACCGGGAGGACCTGACCGAGCTCGCCGCGGTTCGGCTGGCGGCGGAGCGGGCGTACGAGATGGCGGGCAGGAAGCCTGAGGACCTGCACGTCGTCGAGGTTCACGACTGCTTTACGATCGCCGAGATCATGGCCACCGAGGCGATCGGCCTCTTCGATCCCGGCTATGGCGCATCGGCGGTCGATGATGGTCTCACCTCGCTCTCCGGCAAGATCCCGGTCAACCCCTCCGGTGGCCTCAAGTCGAAGGGCCACCCGGTGGGCGCCACCGGCGTCGCTCAGGTGGCGGAGATTGTGGCCCAGCTCCGCGGCGAGGCCGAGCAACGACAGGTGGAGGGCGCCACGGTCGGTCTCGCCCAGAACATGGGCGGCTCCGGCGGCACCTCGACCGTCCACATTCTGGAGGTGATGGCATGATCTCCCCCGGACGTTCCTGGCGCGAGTTTCCCCAACGCTACCGGCTCGAAGCCGCCAAGTGCACCGAGTGCGAAAAGGTTCTCTACCCGCCGCGGGTGGCGTGCCCCAAGTGTGGCGGCACGACCTTCGAGGACATCACCCTGCCGCGCGAGGGCAAGGTCGTGACCTTCACCATCGTGCGCGTGCCACCGGCCGGTTTCACCGAGCAGACACCTCTGCCCATCGCCATCGTGGAACTCATCGACGGGGTGCGGATCATGGTGCAGGTCGGCGATCTCGCCGACCCGTCGGAGCTCGAGATCGGGATGCCGGTGCGGCTCGAGTTCCGGCGCATCTCATCAGACGGCGAGGCCGGGCTGATCTTTTACGGTCACAAGGCGGTCAGGGGCTGATCCTATGAGCGACATCGTTTGACGTGGACGAATATTTTGGAGAGAATAACCATATGAATGATAATGATTTTACCTCGAACGTCTGCTCGATCAACGAGATCGACCCCGAGGCCGTGGCCTTCGTCCAGAAACGGGCGCTTCCCGCACAAACCATTGAACGCGCGAGCCGGCTCTTTTCGGCCCTCGCCGATCCGACCCGCCTCAAGATCCTGCACGCGCTGACCGTTACCAAGGAACTGTGCGTCTGCGATCTCGCGGCGTTGGCGGAGCTCTCGGTGTCCGCCGTAAGCCACCAGCTTCGTCTGCTCCGCGACCGCGATCTCGTTCATGCACGACGCGACGGCCGCATGGTCTACTACAGCCTCTCCGACGACCACGTGGCGACGCTGATGGGTACCGGCGTCGAGCACGCGGACGAACGCTGACGAAGAATTCTCAGTTCTCAATCCTTAATTCTCAATTATCGTTCGCCCTCTCCGGGGGCAGTTTTGAGTTTTGAGTTCCCACCCACACATCCCCAAGAGTGACACATTCAGGGGGAGCTACAGCGATACGGCAGTTCCTGGGTAGGGGCGGCATACATGCCGCCCCCATGGTGTTACAACCCAACCCGGGAAGCGATGCGTGTGCGTCGCGCACGCGCCCCGCGTGCCGGGGGGGCGAGCGAAATTGAGAATTCAAAATTGAGAATTGAGAATTGCGCCTCGGCCTCCCGGTACAATTGTGGTGGACCTCTTTGATGAAATTCTCTGCCGACACCACACCCGATGCACATTCCGGCTGCCGGCCGCTCGCCGGCAAGGGGTTCGGAACTATCTTTTTCGGGCTGTTTTTCCTGATGGGTATGCTGTTCACGGTCTTTATTCTCGGTGAGGCTTTGCGACAGCTCGCGCCGTGGTGGTGGCCCGAAACCGATTGCACGATCCTCTCCTCAGGCGTCGGCGACACCGGGAACGACCAACACCCATATCGCGCCTTGGTTCCGTATAGCTATGAAATCAACGGCCGCATCTACGAGAGCGACCGGGTGTTCCGAAGCGACGGTGGCACCCCCAGCTTCGACCGGGCCCGCGACCGCGCCGGCCGTTACCCGACGGGCAGCACTTCGACCTGCCGGGTGGATCCCGAGAACCCGGCGCTCTCGGTGCTCGAGCCTCGCATTCCGTGGATCGCCCTTGCCGTGTTCTTTCCCCTCATTTTCGTCGTCATCGGCGCCATCGGTCTCCTCGCCACCTGGCGCCGCACACCCGGTCACGACGAGGGAGAAACCGAGTCCATCTCCCAGACGGCCGGCCGCGGGCGCGGATCCAGGTTCGCCATCGGGCTCGGCATCCTTTTTATGGCTGTCGGCGGTGTGCTCTTCATCTACCTGTTCATGTTGCCGATGGTCAAGCTCGTGCAGGCGGCCTCGTGGTCACCCATTTCATGCACAGTCGAGCGCTCCACCGTACGCTCGTGGTCCACCGACGACGGCACCTCGTATCGCGCCGATGTGCTCTATGAGTACGAGGCCGCCGGCCGCTCCTGGCGCTCGAATCGGATCAGCTTCTTCCCGCTTGTTTCCAACGGTCACGACGGCGCACGCGCCATCACCTCCCTATACCGGTCCGGGACCCCGACCACGTGTTGGGTGGATCCCCACCATCCCTCGACATCGGTCCTCGAACGGAGCTTTCGTCCCTGGTACCTGATGGGGCTGATTCCACTCGTCTTCTTTTTCGCCGGGGCGGCGGTGACGCGGTGGGGATTGAAACAGCTACACGAGCGAGCGGTCACTGCGCGGCCCGCACCCGAGCTCGAGGTCGACATCGAGGGACCGCTTGTTCTCGAGCCGCAGCTCGGCCCGGTCGGCAAGCTCTTCGGCATGATCTTCTTCGCCCTCTTCTGGAACGGCATCGTGTCGGTCTTTGTGTTCCAGGCCTTCAAGGCGTGGCAGAGCGGCCACCCTGACTGGTTTCTTAACATTTTTCTGGTCCCCTTCGTGCTGGTCGGCCTACTGGTCGTTGTTTTCGCGGGGTCCTTTGCCCTCGCCCTCGCCAACCCACGGCCTCACCTGACCATGCAAAAGGCCAACCCCTGCCTTGGAGACGAGCTTCGCATCGACTGGCGGTTCAGCGGCCGGGCTTCGCGAATCCGCCACCTCCGCATCATCCTCGAGGGACGCGAGGAGGCCACCTACCGGCGCGGCACGGACACCGTCACCGACCGTGAGGTCTTCTCGACATTCTCTCTTGTCGACACCGACTGGGACTGGGAGATCCCGCGGGGGACGGCCGCGCTCACCATCCCGGACGACACCATGCACAGCTTCGAGGCCCCCAACAACAAGATTCTGTGGGAGATCAAGGTGGAGGGTGAGATCACGCGCTGGCCGGACGTCGAACAGAACTTCCCCATCACGATCAAGCCCCTGCGGATCGAGGACCTGTGACGATGCTGAATCTCTCCACCGAGACGGGCGGGACCTGGTTCAGACCGGGCGAGACGATCGCCGGGAATGCCTCCTGGCGCCTCGACGAAGAAGCCGAAGCGATCGAGGTTCGCCTCTTCTGGTACACCACGGGTAAGGGTTCCCAGGATGTCGGCGTCGTGCAAACTCGTCAAATCTACCGACCCGAGCGCGACGGCAACCGGCCATTCCGACTCGCGGTCCCGCGCGGGCCGTACTCGTTCTCGGGCAAGCTGATCACTCTCGCTTGGGCGATCGAGGTGGTGGCGTTGCCGAGCGGTGAGACGGAGCGCCTCGATCTCGTGATGGGACCGACCCCGGTGGAGATCGAACTGACATGAGTAAAGCCTGCATTTCTCGCCACGTCGCTGCTGCGCCCCGCGATATGCCGCAATCTGCGACGTTTTCTCGCTTCGGGGTGCTTGACGTACTGTCAAGTACGACTCCGCGCCCCTCGGGTCGAAAACGGCACATCTCACCGCATCTCGCGGGCCTCGCGACGCGACGTGGCGAGAAATGCAGGCTAACCTGCCGCGCCGCCGACAACCCATTTGCCAGCCACCACGTCGAGGCGCTCCGTTTTCGGAGCCAAGGTCTGGTTTGGCGGGATCTCGTGCAACGAATCAACGACCTTGGTGGCAGGGTCGCCATCGTCGGTCCCAAAGGGAGCGGAAAGACCACGCTCCTCGAGGAGCTCGCCCGCCGGCTCGAGGAGCCGGTTGTCGTCGTGCGAATTCCCGGGAGTTGCCCCGACCCATGGCCTACCACGCGCGCCCAGCTACCGCATTCGGTGACTCACCGCCATGCCATCCTGGTCGACGGATCCGAAAAGCTCGGCGCCATCGGCCGCCGCCTCCTCCTCCACACCACCCGCCGCGCCCATTGCCTCATCCTCACGCTCCACCGCCGTGGACCACTTCCAGCCCTGATCGACTGCAGCACCGACCCCGGCCTCCTTCGAAATCTGGTCGAGGAGTTGATGCCAACCGATTCAGCGACCCTCGAACTCGGCCTCGAGGACCTCCACCGGCGCCACGGGGGGAATATCCGCCTGTGCTTCTGGGAGCTGTACGACGTGTATGCGGGACGGGTGAGGATCGAGGCTTGAGCCATCCCCCACCCAACCCCCAGCACGCGAGATGCGCGCACCACAAGGGTCCAGGTCAGCCTTACGGGGAAGCCCCGGCCAGCGTGGCACTAACCCGCACTTCTCACCGGGTGTCTACTGCGGACGGCGGGCGGCATTCCTAATTCCTAATTCCTAGTTCGTCAAATGATACCCTCAGCGGATGGAGATGGTGACCCGGGTCCTGTGCACCACATCGGAGATCAGCCTCAAGGGAGGTAATCGCCGGTGGTTCGAGCGCACTCTCACACAGAACGTCCGCAAGGCGCTCTCCGATCTCCCGGTCGATCGGATCGAACGCCCCGCATGGCGGGTGCTGATCTCGTTCACCGATCCGGTGCCCTTTGCCGAAGCCGCACGCCGGCTGGCAACGGTCTTCGGTCTCGGCGCCATGATGGCGGTCGAGTATGCCGGCGCCACCGTCGATGACCTCGAGGCTCTCCTCGACCCGCGCTTGAACGAGCTCGAGGCCGAGAGCTTCGCGATCCGCTGTCTCCGCTCCGACAAACGCTTCCCCATGACGTCTCCCGAGGTGGAGCGGCGAGTCGGCGCCTTCGTCCAAGAGCGCACCAGCTGGCCGGTTCATCTCAACCGCCCCGATCTCACGATCCACATACTGATCGATGAAAAGGGTCTCTTTACCTGGATCCACCGCATCCCGGGCCCCGGCGGCCTGCCGGTCGGCGTCGGCGGCCGCGCCTCCTGTCTGATTTCCGGCGGCATCGACTCGCCGGTCGCCGCCTATCTGATGATGAAGCGGGGCATGCGCCTCGACTTCGTTCACTTCCACTCGGTGCCTCGCACCGATCCCGCCAGCTTGGAGAAGGTCGAGGACCTGGTACGAATCCTCGTCCGCTATCAGGGCCCAGCGCGCCTCGCCATGGCGCCTCTTTTGCCGATCCAGGAAGAAATCGCCGCCCGGTGTCCGGCCGATCTCCGCGTGCTGCTCTACCGACGCTTCATGATCCGCCTTGCCGAGGCCATCGGCCGGCGTTTGAAATCGGATGCGCTGATCACCGGGGAGTCCCTGGGGCAGGTCGCGTCGCAAACGATTCAGAACCTGCGCGCAGTCGAGTCGGTCGCGACGTTGCCGGTCCTGCGGCCGCTGATCGGGCTCGACAAGCCGGAGATCATAAATCTCGCTCGCCGAATGGGCAGCTACGAGACCTCAATCCTCCCCCACTTCGACTGCTGCTCATTCCTCCTCCCCGACAAACCGGCCACCCGCTCGACCGCCGCGGAGCTTGACCGGGCCGAGGCCGAGCTCGACGTCGAGGACCTCGTTACGCGGGCGCTCGATGCCACCGAGATCACGCGCGTCGAAGAACCCGTTCCATGGGATGAGATCCCGCTGCCGCCCGAGGCGATCCGATGAGCGATCGTCGGCAACGATCACGCCGCGAGCTGTTGACCGGGTGGTTTGACGTCTTCCGCGAAACGACAGCTGCCGCCGCCGGCGCCTCGGCGCCCGACCCTGCCACGGTTCTCCGCCCACCGGGCGCGCTTAAACCCGACGAGGAGTTCTTGGCTGCCTGCACCGGCTGCGGCGACTGCATCCCGGTCTGCCCGCCGCAGTGCATCATCACGATCGAGCGCGAGGACGGGCGGCTGATTCCGATCATCGAGCCATCGGTCAAACCCTGCTATCTGTGCACCGAGCTGCCGTGCATCACAGCCTGCGACGAGGGCGCTCTGGTGGATCCGGGTGGGCCCGAACGCGTACGTCTCGGCATCGCCAAGGTCGATCCCCGCCGCTGCGTCACCTTCAAGGGCGAGATCTGCCGCAGCTGCTACACCGCCTGCCCCTACCCGGACAGCGCTATCATGCTGATCGGCAGCCGGCCGCTGATAGGCAGCGGCGCCTGCACCGGATGCGGGCTCTGCGAGAAGGCCTGCCCCGAGCATCCAAAGGCGATCGTCGTCGTCGCCGAACGCAACCTCGTACCCGGGCTGCGAATACCGCGAGACGAGTACAACGCGGGCTGACGCCCGCGTCAATTTTGAATTCTCAATTTTGAATTCTCAATGACCATCCCGAAGCGGGTCGCCAGCTGAAGTAGTGTTAGCGGAATTAAAAATTGAGAATTACGTTTTAAAGCTCTGCCTCGACTCTCAGCTGCCGCATCATGAGCTCCCGCAGCGCCGTCTTCGGGTCGACCTTGCCCTCGAGCAACCGGCTCATGGCGTCGGTAATCGGCATGACGACGCCGTGATCCGCCGCCAATCGCGCCGCCGCCGGGGTGGTTCGAACGCCTTCCACCACCTCGCGCGACGAAGCAAGGATCTGCTCCAGGGTCTCGCCGCGGCCGAGACGCTGTCCGAGCATGCGGTTGCGTGACAGCCCACCGGTGCATGTCAGCACCAAGTCGCCCATCCCGGCGAGACCTCGGAAGGTCTCCGCTTCGGCGCCGAGGGCGACACCGAGGCGGGTGATCTCGTGCAAACCGCGAGTCATGAGTGCGGCCTGGGTGTTGAACCCGAGCCCGAGACCATCGATGATCCCGGCAGCAATGGCAATCACGTTCTTGAGCGCGCCGGCAAGCTCGACGCCAACCAGATCGGCGCCCACATAGCACCGAAGGTGTTCGTCGGAGAACTCCTCCTGGAGGTTTGTGGCCAACTCGAGGCTGGGGCATGCGAGAACCGCCGCCGAAGGATCACCACGAATGACCTCACGTGCGAAGGTGGGACCCGACAGACAGCAGAAACGAAACTCGTCGAGACCCAGCGCATCGCTGGCAACTTCATCCATCCGCCGTAACGATTCGGTTTCGATTCCCTTCGATGCGGAAACCACTCTCACGTCGTCGCTCACCTCGGCGACGAGCTCATCCATCACGGTCCGGCTGAACTGCACCGGCACGACCCACAGCCACAGATCCGCGTGTCGCGCCGCTGGGCCGAGCCGATCAACGGCATGGATCCCCGGGTCGAGTTCGAGGTCGGAGAGAAACAGCGGGTTGCAGTGCTCCGAGTTGATCCCTTCGGCGACCTCCGGCTCGCGCGCCCACAACATCACCTCGTGCCCGCGCCGAGCGAGATGGTGCGCCATGGCTGTACCCCAGGATCCGGCGCCAAATACGCTCATTCTCACTCGCCACCTCCATCGGTCCAGGAATCGTCGCCCACCCTGGCCTCTTTCCCGCCCAGCATGTTGCGGATATTCGAGGCGTGGCGGAGGATGATCAGCATTGAGGCCGCACTGACGGCCACCAGGGTCACGAGATCGGGGCGGTCGATCAGCTTCAAAATCAAGGGAAAACCCGCGCTGGCCGTCATCGAGGCCAACGACACCCAGCGCGAAACCGCCAGCACCACGAACCACAGGGCAAGGGCCGCGAGCGCGCTCAGAGGAGCGATGACGAGAAACGCGCCGAAGCCGGTCGCCACGCCCTTGCCGCCCCGGAATTTGAGCCACACCGGGTAACAGTGACCTATCACCGCCGCCAGCATCACCGCCGCCACCCACCCACTTTCCGGGTTGTACCGCTGCATCAGCCACACCGGGATGGCGCCCTTGGCCATGTCGATGAAGGTAACGGCCACCCCCGCCTTCCATCCGGCGACCCGTAGCGCATTGGTTCCACCAACGTTTCCCGAGCCCGCGCGCCGGACGTCCTTGCCGGCCACCATCCGGACGACGAGATAGGCCGTGGGCAGAGAACCCATGATGTAGGCGAGGAGCACCAGAGAAAGCTCAAATCTCATTCCAGGGATAGCCTCTCCAGCGCAGTGTACACCGCACCCCCGGGTTGGAGATCGCTCTTGAAGAGCACGACCTCCCGGCAGTCGAAGGCCTCGAGATCGAGGGCTATCCCCCACTCCAGAAATCGATCGACCGCCGCGGCCGGCCAACGAGCTTTGAGGCGCGCCTGTGTCAGGTGAATCGACCACGGCCGGCGTTCGCGGGGAAAGCCGGCGGCCTCGGTCGCATCCTCGACCGTCTCGACCACCGAGTCGACGCCATCCGCGGCCCCTCCAACCCACGCCACTCGCGGCCGCGCAGGCGAGGGAAAGAACCCGGCGCCGCCGAGGCGAATACTCACCAGGCCGAGACCGCGCAGCCTCGGGGAGAGCGCGGCGGCCAGCTCGTCGAGCGCCATTGTCGCGACCTCGCCGAGGAACTTCAGGGTCAGGTGCCAGCCGTCGGGTCGCGTCCAGCGCGCCCGTGGCAGCTCGCGCCGCAGCTCCTCCTGGGCCGCCGCCAACTGTGACTTGACGATTGCCGGCACCTCCAATGCGACAAACGCACGGGTCAGCTCTCCTCCCGCCATCACCCAAGCCCACGCCGCAGGAGATCGAGGGCGGCGTTGACGCTCCACTCACGGATGATGGCACGATCTCCGAGGAAGACTCGGCGCCGCGCCTCGACCCCTTCGGGCCCGGCAACCGCCCAGTGGACGAGACCGACCGGTTTCTCGGCGCTGCCCCCCGTCGGCCCGGCGATGCCCGTGATACCGATACCCCAGTCAGCCAGGAAACGATGACGAACCCCGGAGGCCATCGCCCGGGCCACTTCCTCCGACACCGCCCCGTGCTCGACCAGGAGCTCGTGCGGCACTCCAACGAGATCCTCCTTGGCATCGTTGGTGTAGGTGACGGCGCCACCGAGGAAAACCTCCGAAGCCCCCGGCACATCGGTGATACGGGCGCTGACCAGGCCACCGGTGCACGACTCCGCTGTGGCCAGGGTCTGGCGCCGGCGGCGGAGGCCGTCGAGCACCACCTCCGCCAGACCATCGACGTCGACGCCCGCAACATCGTCCCCGAGCACCTCGCGGAAGGCCGCGTCCATCACGTCCACTCGGCTGCGGGCGGCCGCTTCCTCGCCTTGGGCCGACAGCACCAAGCGCAGCACCCCGTACGAGGCAAGGATGGTCACATTTTCGCGGCCGAATCGATCGTAGAGGTGGCAGATCTTTTGTTCGGTGTCCGACTCGACGACCCCGCCAAGGAGAAGGGTGCGGGTCACCCGCTCCCAACCGGGGTTCCAGCCCGACACCACCGGCAGCAGGTCGCGCTCGAGCATCTCCTCCATCTCCCACGGGACCCCCGGAAAGACCGCCAGCAAATGGCCGTCGACCTCCGCCATGAGCCCTGGCGCCGAACCGCGGTCGTTGTGAAGAGGGCGCGTCCCCTCGACAACTCTCGCCATGACGGTGCAGATCGGGGGCATCTTACGCCCGAGCTCGGTGTAGCGGGCGCGGATCCAGCCCTCGACCTCGGGGTCGGGCCCGATCGGGCGGTCAAGGGCACGCGCGACCGCATCGCGGGTGACGTCGTCGGCGGTCGGCCCGAGCCCCCCGGTCACTACCACCAGGTCGAATCGCGGGAGGAGATCGCGAATCTCGACAGCCATCCGTTCCACCGAATCCCCAACGACCCGTTTTTCCTCCACTACCACGCCGTGACGAGCGAGGGCGCGTGTGATGGTCAGCGAGTTTGAATCCAGGCGGCGGTCACCGAGGAGCTCCGATCCCACCGCGAGGCAGGCAGCAGTCTTGCGTTCACCCATGCGGGCCTCCTACCGCATCATACCCCCGCCGGCATGCCCGTTTCCGCACGCGCTTCCCGAGAGGATGCCAGGCACGCCGACATGATGTTGAGGACAACATCATGCCGGGATGCCAGGCACCTCCAATGAACATCGTTGGGCGGCATTCCTAATTCCTAATTCCTAATTCCTAATTCAATTCGGTTACAATCTCCGCGCCGCGCGTACGCAGGCAATCAGCACCCTGGAGGCACCAATGACCAACGTTACCCGCACGATCTCCGACTGGGCCGCAGGCGTTCGATACGAGGACCTGCCGGCCGAGGTCGTCCACGAGGCCAAGCGCTTTCTCATGGACTCGATCGGCTGTGCGCTCGGCGGCGCCCGCCAGCATGACGTCCACATCGCGCGCGAGGTTTTGGCCGAAACCGCGGGCTCGGGGGCCTGCCGGGTGATGATCACCGGTGAGCTGTGGGACCCGGTGTCGGCGTCGCTGCTCAACGCGCTCATGATCCGGGTGATGGACTACAACGACATCTACTGGAAGCAGGACCCATCCCACCCGTCCGATCTCATCCCAGCGGCGATGGCGGCTGCGGAGCGGGCCGGAGGCTCCGGCCGCGACCTGCTGGTCGGGATCGCCCTCGCCTACGAGTTCGAGCAACGATTGTGCGAGGTCTCTTTCCCCGGGATTCGTGAGCTCGGCTGGCACCACGCGACCCTCACCGCAGCCGCTGCGCCGATCGCCGCGGCTCGCATGCTCTGTCTCGACGCCGAGCAGATGCAGCACGCGATCGGCATCTCGGCCTCCCGCCACTGCACGACCGGATCGGTGACCGCCGGCAAGCTGACAATGATGAAGAATACCGTCGATCCCATGGCCACGCAGTCTGGAGTCCTAGCGGCGCTTCTGGCCGAACGCGGTTTTACAGGTCCCGAGCACATCCTCGACGGCAAGGAGGGCTTCAATTACGTTTTCGACTCGGAGTGGAAGTTCGGAATCCTCACCGACGGTCTCGGGGAATCGTGGCGGATCCTCCAGTGCGGGATGAAGTTCTTCCCCACCGAAGCCCTCACCCATGCCCCGATTTCCGCGACCCTGGACCTCGTGCTCGACAACGACCTCGCCCCGGAGGACGTGGAGACCGTCACCATCTACTCGCTGGAACGGGCCGCTGACATCCTCGCCGATCCCTCGAAGTACGACCCACGCAGCAAGGAGACGGCCGACCACTCGCTGCCCTACGTGATCGCCGCCGCCATCGCCGAGCGCCAGGTGACGCCCCTCCAGTTCACCGACACCAAGATCATGGACCCGACGATCCGCGCCCAACTCCCCAAGGTCAGAGTAATCGCCGACCCCGAGATCGAGGCGGTCTTTCCCGAGCTGCAGCGGGTGCGCGTCGTGATCGCGACCACTGACGGGCGCGAGATCGAGAAACGCCTCGACTACCCCAAGGGCGACCCGCGCAACCCGCTCACCGACGCCGAGATCGCGGGGAAGTTCGCCGCCCTGGCCGAAGGTATCGCCACCCATGACGATGTCGCACGCATGCAGGCGGCGATCAACCGGACCGAGGAGTACGATGACGTCCGCAAGCTCATGGCGGAGCTTGTGGTCACAAAGGAATAGTTTTGAGTTCTTAGGTTTGAGTTTTTAGTTATCACCACCCCAAGGACAGTCTTGAGGAGGCCGGGCGGCAACTCAAAACTCAAAACTTAAAACTCAAAACTGCCGGAGGCATTCATGTCGCAAACAATCACGGAAAAAGTAGTCCAGGCGCATTCTGAGGGTCTGCCGCCCGGCCATGAGGTGCGGGCAGGCGACATGGTGACGGTGCGACCGGCGCACGTCATGACCCACGACAATACCGGCGCGGTGATGCCGAAGTTCCGCGCCATCGGCGCCAATCGCATCGCCGATCCCGCGCAGCCGGTCTTCACTCTCGACCACAACGTGCAGGACACGAGCGAGGAGAACCTGGCCAAGTATCGGCGGATCCGGGAGTTCGCCGATGAACAGGGGGTCGCCTTCTTCCCCGCCGGGGCCGGCATCGGCCACCAGCTGATGGTCGAGAAGGGCTTCGTCCATCCCGGGGCGCTGGTGGTCGCATCGGATTCGCACTCCAACATGTACGGCGCTCTGGCCGCGGTCGGCACCCCGGTGGTGCGCACCGACGCCGCCGCCCTGTGGGCCGGCGGCGTCACCTGGTGGCTTGTGCCGCGGACGGTCAAGGTGGTGCTCGAAGGACAGCTGCGACCGGGGGTCGCCGGCAAGGACGTGATCATCACCCTGTGCGGGCTCTACAACTCGGGCGAGGTGCTCAACGCGGCCATCGAGTTCCACGGTCCGGGCGGGGCGGGGCTCTCGATATCCGAACGTCTGACGATCTCGAACATGACCACCGAGTGGGGGGCGCTCGTCGGCTGGTTCCCCTTCGACGGGACGATTGCGGCCTACCTGCGCGAGCGTGCCGCCGTGCTCACCGAGGACGGGATCACCGACCGCCTAACGGAGGAGATGATCGCAGCTTGGGAGGCGAACCCTCCCACGCCCGATCCCGATGCCTCCTATGCGGCCGAGATCCGGCTTGACCTGGCGCGCGTGTCGCCGCACGTCGCCGGCCCCGACGGCGTCGGCGTGATGCGCGCGGTGTCCGAGATCTCCGCCGAGCGCGTGGAGATCGACAAGGCCTATCTGCTGTCCTGCACCAACGCCCGCCTCGAAGATCTCGTAGAGGCGGCAGCCGTGCTCCGCGGGAAACGGGTGGCTGACGGCGTCGAGCTCTATCTGGCCGCAGCCTCGGCCGAGATCCAGACGGCGGCCGAGGCGAACGGCGCGTGGTGGGATCTACTAAAAGGCGGCGCCCGACCCCTGCCGCCCGGCTGCGGCGCCTGTATCGGCCTCGGCGCGGGTCTGCTCGAGGCCGGCGAGATCGGGATCTCGGCCACCAACCGCAACTTCAAGGGACGAATGGGGTCGCGCGACGCCCAGGCGTATCTCGCGAGCCCGGCAGTCGTCGCGGCATCGGCGATCGCCGGTTTCATCACCGGCCCCGAGGACCTCGGCACATCCGTTCCCGACTACTCGTTCACTGATCTCGGGTGGCGGCCGCTGGAGCGCGAGGTGTCCATCCTGGACGGCTTCCCCGGAAACATCACCGGACGCGCCCTCCTGCTCCCGGTCGACAACCTCAACACCGACGGTATCTACGGCAAGGATGTCACCTACCGAGACGACCTGACGCCGGACGAGATGGCGAGCCACGCGATGGCCAACTACGACCCGGCCTTCCAGGCAATCGCAGCCGACGGCGACATCATCGTCGCGGGCCGCAACTTCGGGACGGGATCCTCGCGCGAGCAGGCCGCGACCGCCCTCGGCTACCGTGGCATTCGAATAGTCATCGCCGCCTCCTTTTCACAGACCTACCTCCGGAATGCGTTCAACAACGCATTCATCTGTCTCGAAAGCCCGGCCCTGGCCGACGCCGTCCGCGGCGCGTTCACGACCGAAGCCGATGACGGCGCTCGCAGTATTCCAGCCGGAGATCTGGCCGTCGATTTCCGCACTGCGACGGCCCGATGGCGAGGTGAGACCTATCCTCTCTCCCCCCTCGGCCCCGCCGCCCAGGAGCTGGTCCTCGCCGGAGGCCTCGAGGCGCTGACGAGGAAGAGGATGGGGCTATGACGAATTCTCAATTCTTAATTCTCAATTTCTGCCCACACCTCCGAAGAGTTTTTAGTTTTTAGTTTTGAGTTTTGAGTTGCCGCCCATCCCAGGAAAGATTTCAGATTTCGGATGTTGGATTTCGGATTTTTTGCCCAGGCCCCCGGACAAAACGGCAGATCGCGCACGTCGGTACCGAGATGACTGACGCGGCCGGTGATGATCGTTGTCGCCGTGAGGGTGGGCGGGCGGAGTCGGTGGACTCGCGCCGTCGGACGCGGCGGTTTTTCAACATTGTTGCGCCGGCTTTCCACGTCATCGACCGACGCCTTCTCCCGGAGTACCGGCTGGTACTGGAAGCCCTGAGTCTCGATCCAGAGCTTTCGGTCCTCGACCTCGCGACCGGCACCGGCACCCTGGCCGCGGCCTTTGCCGAGCGCGGCCATCGGGTGGCGGGCATCGATTTCGCGGCGCGGCTACTTCGCCGCGCACGGCGACGGCTCCCGGGGGCCGACCTCCGGCTGATGGATCTCGCCGATCTCCCGCAACTCCCGGACGACTCTTGGGACATCGTCACCCTGGCCTATGTGCTCCACGGTATGCCACCGCAGATGCGCCGCTTCGCCCTCTGCCAGGCGAGCCGCATCGCCCGCCGCCACGTCCTCGTCTTCGACTACTCGGGTCCCGACCGCTGGTTCGTGCGCCTCATCGAGTGGATCGAAGGGCCCCACTACCCGAGCTTTGTCGACCGCCCTCTGGCCGACCTCGCGGCCGACGCCGGGCTGATCGTCCAGCGCGAAGAACGAACGTCAGGCATGGGCGCCTGCTGGCTGCTCGGACATGGCGACGGATCGTCGCCATGAATTCTCAATTCTTAATTCTTAATGCCCCCACACACCCCATCGCTTCAGAGACGGGGGTGGACGGGTGTGAATTAAGAATTCAGAATTCCTTGTTGGAAGTCCTTCGGATCATTGAGCTTTTCGGCAAGCTCTCAAATTGACACTGCCGACCCGGCGGCGTACCGTTGGCCCGCACACAAGGAGGACCCCATGAAGAAGCGATTTCTGGCCATGACGTGTGTCCTCACGGCGGCGTTCGTTGTTGCGTGGGCCGCCGGGCCGGCAGGCGACGCCGCCCTCGGCACCCGATCCTATGACGACTTCGAGCCGAACGAGGTGTGTGCCGAGTGCCACACCATGATCGCCCGCCAGTATGAACAGGCGATGATGTCGAAGTCCTTCACCCACTCCTGGGACGAGATCGAGTACTTCGATCTCGCCGTGCCGCATGCGGAAAAGGTGGCCAAGGTGGCCGGCATCAAGGCCGGCTGCAACGGCTGCCACGCGCCGCTCGCCTTCCTCGCCGGCGACATCCCACCCAAGCGTCCCGCCGAGGGCACGCGCGCCAACGAGGGCGTGAGCTGCGACCTCTGTCACTCGATCGTGGGATTCGAGGGCGAGGTGCCCTTCAACTTCAACTACATCGTCAAGCCCGGTGACACCAAGCAGGGCGTGCGTACTGGCACGGAGAGCCCCGGCCACGAGATCGCCGCCAACCCGTTCATGATGACCTCCGAGCTCTGCGGCACCTGCCACAACGAAAAAGACCCGTGGGGGCTGTGGGTCAAGGCCACACACCTCGAGTGGAAGGAAAGCCCACAGGCCAAGGCAGGCATCGTCTGCCAGGATTGCCACATGCCGCCCGCGGCCGGGAACTCGGCCCCCGAGGCCGGAGGCGTGGATCACCCCGACGTCCGCCAGCACCTCTTCCACGGCGCCCACGACGCGGGTAAGCTCGCCGGCGCGGTGGAGGTGCGGATCCATGCAGACGTCGATGCTGTAGCGGCGGGCGACCAAACGATCTTCACGGCCACCGTGGTCAACGCCAAGGCGGCGCACTCCATCCCGTCGGGATCGGCAGAGGAGCGTCTGCTGTGGCTCGACGTGACCGCGGTCGACTCGGCCGGACGC
>Ga0209013_10001765_pt1 | contig 19909 bp, 15 predicted proteins | sample Cruoilmetagenom2_FD_187291 | JGI IMG/M metagenome (GOLD analysis project Ga0209013, IMG submission 187291) | Oil polluted marine microbial communities from Coal Oil Point, Santa Barbara, California, USA - Sample 2 (SPAdes) (version 2) | ecosystem: Environmental > Aquatic > Marine > Oil seeps ...
ACCAGTTACAATTCTTGCTAAGAATTTTATCGTGGCAATGGGTGGAGTAGAGACTCCCCGAATGTTATTGCTGTCTGCTGGTAATGGAATTCATAAGGAAGGCCTTGGAAATATGGGCGGTCAACTGGGAGTTGGATTCAATGATCATGACAATCCCTATATAACTTTCGATGTTGGTCAACCTGTTGGAAGCCGATTAGGTTTCGAAACCATGGTATCCGACCATTTTCGTAAACATTCAAATAGAGCTGAACAACCCTCTTTTACCATGTTTGCTTCACCTGCTATGGATTGGTTTCCTGTGGGGAATGAGGCTACAACCTGGTCAATTCAAGAGAATATACTTTCCTTAAAAAATCTAACCGATAGGATACCAAACATGGCAACCCTTTCTATAATGACAGAAACAGAAGGTAAAGGATTTCTTGAACTTGATAAAAGTAAACTGGATAACTTTGGATCACCTGTTGCAAAAGTTACTATGAAGCTTACAGATTGGGATCGCAGGGCCCAAACAAAGTTGTCAGAGTTGGCACCTGAATTGGCAGAAGCAATGTTAGCAAAAAAAGTTTCTGAAGTTACTCCACCAGGATATGGATTAGGCTATCACCCTTCTGGAGCTACTGCCATGGCAAATAACCCTGAAGAAGGAGTTTGTGATGAAAACCTAAAGGTATATGGATTAAATAACCTCTACCTTATTAGTAACTCTGTATTTCCACATATGGGGTCTAATCCACCTACCTTAACAATTGTTGCTTTAGCTTTAAGGCTAGCAGCACATTTTGAAGGAAAAAAATAATATAATTATGAAAAATATAACACGACGTCTATTTATAGATCAAAGCACTAAAATACTTGCATTCATACCATTAGCAAATGTTATTGCTTGTGTTTCAGATAAGGATTCAGTACTCGGTCCGGAAGATTCTTTAAAAAAGCTGATCTTTATTATCGGTCCGTGGACTATAGAGGATAAACCAATTGCAGAGGACTTTGCAAAACGTTTCCTTAAAACGGTTCACATAGATCAATATTTGCCAAATTCCGAAAAATTGGTTCAGGGTCTTGCAAGGCAATTTTCTAATGAAACTTTGGGTAACAAAGATATCGATCTTAAAAAATTATCTGAAAGTGAACAAAAATTATTAATAGATCTGTCACAGCAGATCTATAGTTTTTTAGAAGTTCGATTTTATATTTCAAACGAACCACTCTCTGGTGAATGTCAGGGTGATCCCAAGTGGCATACACAAATTCCAAAGAAAATATAATTAATAGAAGATAATATATTTCAAAATTAAAGTAATCCTTTTTCCTCCAATGAAGCCTTAATTTGCTTATGATTATTCCAGAATTTGTATTCAATGGTTTGCAAAAGTTGCCGGAATTCTGGTATTTCTATCATAGTATCCACCAAAGGATCTATCTTTAAAAAAAATAGTGGTCCAGAAGTTATAGTTATCTTGTTGTGAAAATAATTTCATATGTTCAAGAGCCTTATTGGTGTCTCCTTGATAAGAATAATACATGGATAAACTTAAATGTTTATAAATAGATTCATCATTTTCAGCATAATCCTTATATTTCTTAAAATATCTTTCAGATTCCTCTTTCAATCCTATTTTTGACAATACTACAGCAATTTTTGCATCTTCACCTCTAAAAATATCCAGGTGTTGAGCCTCCTTCATTTCAATAAATTTATTGTAATAGGTATGAGCGCTTTTATAATCTCTCATATAATAACAAATTTTACCTATTTCCTGTAATATGTCCAACCGGGTCAGGTCCTTATTATAAGCTTTAATTAATAATTCCTTCGTTTTAGCCAGATCCCTGTTCTTTGCATAAAGAATATAGGCTTTTACATATTCTGAAAATAGATTTTCAGAATTATATTCCAATGATGTATTGATATACATTTCAGATTCTTTAATAAAGCCCGATTGTATAAAGGCATTACTTACATGTAAATAAATATAACTTGCCGTGGTAGAATCATTGGATGCGATATCCAATTGAATTCCTTTCAGTGCATATTCCAGATATTTTTTTGTATTTGGAACATAATTTGCATAAAAATCTGACAAATAATTAATTACCCGCGCAGAATTTGGATTGTACTCCAAAGCTTTTTCAAGATATGTGATGGCCAATTCGTTTTCTCCGTTATTCATATAATGCAGAGCTTTGGCGATCAAACTTTGTGGTGATTTTGAATCAAATAACAAGGCTTTATCCGCATAGTCATTGATCAGTTCTGTATATTGTTTTTCAGCTTGCAGTATATCTAAATAGTAATAAGAAATGGCAATATCTGCATAGGTAATAGCAAATTCATTATCATGTTCAATTGCTTTCTTAAAAATATATTTATCTATGTGATCCTGTTATCTCCGATTTTCTTTTACTTAAAAAGCAATGAAAACAGTATCATTACTAGAGGCTTGAAAAACTTGTTTAAAAACCCATTAGGATTGTTATTAATTGTAATCTCTTTTGTATTGGAAGCTGTTTTGGTTGCTCCGGAAACCTATGAATTGTATGCTATGACATGGCATGGATTTTTCTTAGGGATGCTGGCATTTTTTTTCGGGTTTAGTTTTATTCTGAGTGGAAGTACATTCTGGCCCATGATACTTAAATGGAGATGGTTATTTTTATCACTCGCCGTGATATTATATTTGGTTCGGTTTGTTGAATTTCGGCTAAAATCCCCTAATTATTTGATGGCTGTTGAATCAACCATGTGGATCTTTGCCGTATTTGGTTTCGCTTATAAATATCTTAATCGGCCAAGCAAAGCACTGAGTTATTTAAGTCAGGGAGCATATCCAATATATATCATACATATGATCTTTTTTTACTTGGGTTCAGTCTTGATTTTGCCATTGGGTATTCCTACAGAATTAAAATTCATCTTACTGGTGGCATTCACAAGCCTTGGTTGTTTTGCTCTGTATGAATTTGTGATCCGTAGAGTATATTTTTTAAGACCATTGTTTGGATTAAAAAAAAATAAAAAAACGAATGCAAATAAAATAAAGGCCATTGTATTTACAAAATAGTTTTAGAATGATATAACTAACTGATAATCATGATATATATCATTGTATAAATTCGATATTAGGCCTATATTGTAAAGTTAATTTTTTAAATTAAAATAATATGACAACTAAAAAAGAAGATAAGAGCTCTTGGGCTATTGGAGGAACAACATTGATAGGTATTGGTGTTGGACTCATTTTTATCCAATCATCACCTATTTTATTTGTTGCCTCTATATTTATTGGAATAGGCTTGGGTTTGGTAATTACTCCCATTATTTCAAATAAAAAAGAGCAAAAATAAAATGCAAAGAATAGCATTCAGAAAGTAGAAATTAAAAAAATCATCAGAATGGACCATTCAAAAACAAGTAAGAACGATGCAAAAAAGGTTTTTAGGCAATTAGGTACATGTTCTCGTACTTTCTTTTACCTTTTAAATCGTGAATTCGGCCATACCAAAGAATCAGAAGAGCGTGCGGCAGATTCTCTGGCCGGCGGGATATTGCAAAAAGGACATCAATGTGGAATGCTTTGGGGATCTGCATTGGCGGTTGGAGCAGAAGCATATCGGAAATGCGATGATCTTGATCAGGCCATTGGTGTAGCCATTATAGCAACACAGCATGTAATGGCGTCGTTTTTAGATATGGGAAACACGATCAATTGCCGGGATATAACTCATTGTGATTTTTCAAGCAAATGGAGCTTTGCAAAATATTTTTTCTCAGGTAGGTTTTTATACTGCTTTAAAATGGCTGAAAAATGGGCTCCCGAAGCAATTCAATCAGCTATTGATGGATTGGCAGATAAGAACACAGTATTGCCACCTCGATCGCTAAGCTGTGCTTCGGAAGTAGTTAAAAGGATGGGAGCCAGCGATGAAGAAATGGTTATGGTTGCAGGTTTTGCGGGCGGCCTTGGTTTGAGTGCTAATGCCTGTGGTGCCCTGAGTGCAGCTATATGGATCAACTCCCTTACCTGGAATAAAGAACATCCGAAGAAAAGCTCGTTTTTTAATCCAAGTGCAAAAAGAACATTAAACGCCTTCAATATTGCAACTGATTCAGAAATGCTTTGTCATAAAATATGTGGACGTCGTTTTAATACCATAGATGATCATTCAGAATTTATAAAAAATGGTGGTTGTGATAAACTGATAAACGTTCTTGCCCAAACCTAATTATTAGATTTAAGATTCAAAGTACAGGGATAAATAAAACTGGCCTTAAGAATTACGACCATATGTAAAGGAAGTATAATTAAGACTCCTAGTTCATTGGAATTTTTAAATAATTACAATAACTTGCCATAACTATTATAAACACAATTCATTTATACAATTGTTGTAATACATTTAAAATGGATAAACTTTTACGATCGGAATTTGGATTTCACCAAATTGAAATTAAAAAATTAGATGGCTACGATAATGCAAATTACCTTGTTAAAACCAATACGACGAAATACATTTTTAAAACTTATATAAATTCCGGTGAGTTACTAGATCTGGTTATAGCAGAAAATGAAACCCTTCTGTTTCTACAAAAATCGGATAAAAACAAATATCCTAAACCAATACAATTTACAGATGGCTCCTATAATAAAATACTTAATATAGATGGGGAAAAGCGAATTTGTAGATTGCTCTCTTTTCTCGATGGCGAATTTTTAGGAGATACAAAACCTACAAAAAAATTATTTCAATCATTTGGGAGTTTTCTTGCCGAGATAGATTTAAATCTCCAAAAATTTAAGAACTATCCCATTATGGCGAGGCAATGGGAATGGGATATTCAATATTTAGATTTGAATAAAAAATATATCAATGATATTCCTAATGCCAGAGACAGAAACACAGTAAGCTACTTTTTTCAGCAATTTGAAGAGAATGTAAGACCCTTACTGCCCGAATTAAGAAAGCAAATAATACACAACGATGCCAACGAATGGAATGTGTTGACCAAAAACGGAGAGATCTCCGGTATAATTGATTTTGGAGATCTAGCTCACTCACCACTTATTAATGAACTCGCAGTTGCCATAACTTACTCTTGCTATGACAAAGAAAACCCCTTAGAATGGGCTTCAATTATTTTAAAATCATATCACAGTAAATTACCAGTTTATGAAAATGAAATTGAAGTTCTGTATTATCTGATAGCAGCAAGATTGGTAATAAGTGTGTGCAATTCGGCTCATTCAAGAAAAACAGATCCCGAAAATAGATATGCATCAGTTAGTGAGAAGTCAGCTTGGAAAATGCTCTATCGTTGGTTAAGTATTAGTCCGATAAATGCCGAAAACCATTTTAGAACAGCCATTGGGTTAAATGTTGAAGAACCGCAATCCATAGAAGAACTTGTAAAAAGAAGACATCAATATATCAGTCCCATATTATCGTTAAGTTATGATAGACCAATTTATATGGTTCGTTCAGCATTTCAATATATGTATGATGCTTATGGTAATACCTTTTTAGATGCTTATAATAATATTCCGCACGTTGGACACTCCCACCCAAAAGTTATCGCAGCAGGGCAAAGGCAAATGGCAAAACTAAATACCAATACAAGGTACCTTTACAAGCAGTTATCTGAATATGCTGAAAAATTATTATCAAAATTTCCAGCTTCACTAAACAAAGTCTATTTTGTAAATTCGGGTAGCGCCGCAAGTGATTTAGCCATACGAATTGCTAAAATACATACAGGGTATAAAAAACTAATGGTGATGGAATACGGCTATCACGGGAATACGCAAACAGCAATTGACATAAGTGATTACAAATTCAACAACCCAAAAGGTCAGGGGCAAAAAGATTATATTCTAAAAACCCAAATCCCTGATACATACAGAGGTAAATACACTACTAATGATGGTAGTGCAGGAAAAATGTATGCTCAGGAAGCTATGGAACAAATGGTTAATTCTGATTTGCCTATTGCAGCATTTATAAGCGAAACAATTGTAGGGTGTGGAGGACAAGTTCCGTTGGCTGATGGATATTTAAAAGAAATATATCCTGCCATACGAAAACAAGGAGGTGTTTGTATAAGCGATGAAGTTCAAACGGGATTTGGCCGATTGGGTGATCATTTTTGGGGATTTGAAGCTCAAAACGTAGTGCCGGATATGGTAATTATTGGCAAGCCAATGGCAAATGGTCACCCTATGGGTGCGGTAATTTGTACAAATGAAATAGCAGAATCGTTTGGTAATGGAACAGAATTTTTTAGTTCGTTTGGTGGCAACCCTGTTTCATGTGCCATTGCCACTTCTGTATTAGATGTTATAGAAGAGGAAAAATTACAAGAGAATGCAAAAATTGTCGGAAGCTATTACAAATCACTTTTTATAGAATTGCAAAGGAAATATGATTGTATTGGAGATGTAAGAGGCTCCGGTTTGTTTTTAGGAATGGAGATTATCAAAAATAATTGTATAGAACCTGATATAGTACTAGCCCATCATATCAAAAATGAACTTAGAAATAGAAATATCCTTGTTAGCACCGATGGACCTTTTGATAGTGTGATTAAAACAAAACCAGCACTGTGTTTTACCAAGGAAAATGCAAAAAAAGTAGTAGAAAATATAGATGATATATTAAAAACGTATTATAGCAATCACTAAAAAACATAGCCACCTTCGGGATGGTACGCTTTTTAGCGTAACCATCGGAGGTAAATTGGAAAATCACAGCGAAAAGGTGAAATAGAAACTTTGGATTTGATATATGGTGTTCTATTGGCCAATTAAGCCTTATGAATATAAATCATGATATCTCAAAATGTGTAGATTTAAAACTATGGACGCTTTAATTTTTGATATGGATGGAACTCTTTGGGACGGAGTTGAAACTTATGCCCAAGGATTTAATGATTTCTTTAAATCAAAGAAAATTAATCGGAAACTTACCAATGATGACATAAAAGGTTATATGGGATTGGAAGAGGATAAATTTTTAGAAGCTACTATTCCTGAATTTTCCTATAATGGAAGAAAAGATGCCGATAAACAGATTATAGACTTTCAGTACAAAAGAATAGAATTGGAAGGTGGAATTTTATATGATGGTGTTAAGCAAGGGCTTTCAAAACTTTCCGAAAAATACAAACTTTTCATAGTTAGCAATTGCCCTGAATTTACAATTGTCTATTTTATAAAATGGGCTAAAATTGAAAACATAATCACAGACTCACTGGCCCATGGAAAAAATTACAAACCTAAACATCAGAACATTCAATTTCTTATGGAAAAATATAGATTAAAAAATTCTTATTATGTTGGAGACACAGATTCTGATAGTAAACAGAGTAATTTGGTGCCATTGCCTTTTGCTTTTGTAGACTACGGTTTTGGAACGACAAAAAATTATTCTCTAAAATTTAGTTCATTCACTCAATTGACAGACTATTTTTTAATAAACTAGATCATGAAAAGATCAGCGGCTAATAACACAATTTTAGTAAAGGAGCCAAAAAAGAATTAAACCGATTGAAACCAACCATATTCAAAATGGCAGAGGTCAAAAAAGAAAACAAATGAAATCTATCCAGGCAAAAAATCGTATGGAATGGCGTGATTGGTTAAAAAAGAACCACGCTACCGAAAAAGAAATTTGGCTTTTATATTACAAGAAACATACAGGAAAACCAACTATTATGTATAGAGATTCTGTTGAAGAGGCTATTTGTTTTGGATGGATAGATGGATTAAAGAAGCGAATTGATGATGAGAAATATGCTCATCGTTTTACAATAAGAAAAGCTAGAAGTAAGTGGTCTCCCCTTAATATCAGCATTGCCAAAAGAATGATTAAAGAAAATAAAATGACGGGTTTTGGTCTGACTTTTTATAAACAGAGAATTGAATATGATAAGGAATTTATAAAAGCTCGTGTTTCAAATAAAACTAGACTTTCATCAGAAATAGAGCAAGAGTTTAAAAGAAATGAAAAAGCCTGGAATAACTTCTTAAAGCTTTCTCCCGGCAATAAAATGCAATATTCCACATGGATAATGAGTGCGAAAAAGGAAATTACTAAACAAAAACGCATGAAGGAGGCCATTGAACTTTTAAAACAAAATCGTAAATTGGGAATGAAATAAAAGACGATCACAGGAATGAATAAGCGATAGGGGCTTTGTAAGGGTGTTGAAGGAAAACAAAATATTTTTGAAACTAAAGTAGAAACAGGGGAATTAATAGTTGTCCAATTAAAATAGAACTTAGTATCTCCAATTATTCATGACTTAAATTAATCTTTATTATGCGAATACTTATTATAACCTTACTGTTTCTCATTTTTCAAATGAGTTCCATTGCACAGAATTTTATGGTGGCATCACCAAACGAACAGATCAGAATGTCGGTAAGCCTTACGCATCAAATCACATTTTCAATAAACCTGGATGGAAAAACAGTGGTTGATAAATCGATTATTGCAATGAATTTAAATGGTGGTAGAGAATTTGGAGTAAAACCAAAGCTGAAAAGCAGTGATAATAGATCTTACAAAGGTGAAATTACCCCACAGGTCCCTAATAAAGATTCAAAAATAATTGATCAATACAATGAGTTGAGCTTAATTTTTAAAGACAACTATCAACTCATCATAAGAGCTTATGATGATGGTGTGGCATATCGTTTTGTTGATAACAGAAAGGACACAAAATCGATATTAGACGAAAAGCTAATTCTTAAATTTCCGAAAAACACATCTTCATATTTTCCTAAAGAGGAGTCGATGTATACCCATAATGAACGAGTATATCTATACAAATCATTGTCAGAACTTGAAGATGGAGACTTTTGCAGCCTTCCCGTAATGTTTAATACCGGTGATGCTAAGGTGCTTTTTACAGAAGCCTCGCTTCATAATTACCCATGTATGTTTCTTAAAAAAGATTCTGGCAAAACACTTAGTGCAACTTTTCCAAAATATGTCGTTAATGCCATTCCTAATGAAAAGCATTCTCCGGATCGTAATCAGATCATTGCTGAAGAAGCAGAATTCATAGCCAAAGTTACGGGTGCCAGATCTTATCCATGGCGCGTGTTTATAATTAGTAATGATGATCGTCAATTTGTTGAAAGTAATCTGGTAACCAAACTATCCGGTATGTCTAAAATTGAAGATGCAAGTTGGATAAAGCCGGGTAAAGTAGCATGGGACTGGTATAATGCTAATAATATTTTCGGTGTTGATTTTGAGGCCGGCATTAATACAGAAACATATAAATACTACATTGATTTTGCTTCAAAAAACAACATTGAGTATGTAATTCTTGATGAGGGTTGGACAAGATCAACAACTGAGATCATGGCTTACAATGATCAAATTGATGTTGTTGAACTTACTGAATATGGCAAATCAAAGAATGTAGGAATCATCCTTTGGGTATTGTGGAAACCTCTTAATGAAAATACTAAGGAGATACTAGAATTATACAGTAAATGGGGAGCCAAAGGTATAAAAGTAGACTTTATGCAGAGAAATGATCAATATATGGTCAATTCGTATGAAGAAATTGCAAAGATTGCAGCTGGTTACAAATTGCTTGTTGATTTTCATGGGGCATTTAAACCTGCAGGAATTGAAAGAGTTTGGCCTAATATTATTAATTATGAAGGCGTGAAAGGAAATGAAAACAATAAATGGAGTGCTGATATTACACCCGAGCACAATGTAACAATTCCTTTTATCAGGATGGCAGCAGGCCCTATGGATTTTACCCCGGGTTCAATGCTCAATACCAATCAAAAAAATTACAAGATCAGATTTGAAAGACCCATGAGTATGGGCACAAGATGCCATCAGCTCGCCATGTATGTTGTATATGAAGCTCCCTTACAAATGTTGTGTGAATCACCTTCTATTTACTTAAAAGAACAAGAGTCTGTAGATTTCATTACTAAAATACCTACAGTTTGGGACGAAACCAGGGTATTGAAAGCAGCAGTATCGGATTATATTTTATTAGCGCGAAGAAATGGAGATAACTGGTACATTGGTGGAATGAGCGATTGGGATTCAAGGGATCTGGAATTGGATTTATCGTTTCTAAGAGATGACAAGAAATACAAAATGACCATGTTTCAAGATGGAGTTAATGCAGAAAATATAGCCATTGATTACAAACTGACCAAACTCGTTATTGACAACACCTATAATAATTCAATCCACCTGGCAAAAGGTGGAGGTTTGGCAGTAATACTGGAGTTGATTGAATAAAGCAAATGTTACGTATAACAAAATAATGTGCTGATAAAGAGGATTCTAAAGGTAGATGGAGAATTGTCAGTACTCTAATAAGATTAGAATTATTAAAAAATATAAAACCTTATAACATGACATTAGAACAAGTTTACTTTATTGCAGAAATAATAGCGGCTATTGCTGTAGTGCTTTCACTACTGTATTTAGGGTTGCAAATAAAAAATAGCCGAATTCAGTCTCATAATGACTCTATAGACCTTATTACCAAGCAGAGAGGAGATCATATAAAATTATTAGCAGAATCCAGTGAAATGTCCAGCATTTTTGCAAAAGGATTTGCGGCCAAAAAAAAATTGCACCCGAATGAACAGGTCCGGTTCTCCAGCTATATGTTTTATGTGTTTGTCAACTATGAATTGGCTTTCAGGAAATGGAAAAGAAATGAAATAACTGAAGCATTATGGAAGCCTATTGATCAAGGTATGCACTGGTGGTTAACGGGCCCTGGTGTTCGAAAATGGTGGAAGAATGACCTGGTTAACGGCTTTACCGAAGAATTCAACAAATATGTTAATCAGATGATCGAAACAATTAATAGTGAAGATCTGAGCTCCTACGACAAACAGATCACATTTATGGATGAGGCAGGGAATAAACTATGATCTTAACATATAAAAACTACTGCCAACATTGTCTCTCAGGATGAGTACTGGCCGTTTAAAGTTTAGATAGAGAAGGTTGGTTAGGTTAGTTATTGTCTCGATATACCATCCTGCCATTTACCCATCTTTCCCTTCTATTATGATGGCCGTTAGAATATTCAAAATACCCATGTTTTAAACCGTTTTCGTAATGTTCTACGGAACTTAACTTCCCTAGTTCATCATAACTGATTATATGTCGTATATCTTCTTTTATTTCGATTTGCCTATATAATTGACCATTCTCATGGTAATCTTTTATTAATTGATACTTGTGACCTTCTTGATCTTCTGATATATCAGATACACTCTCAATATTACCACTTTCATAAAAACTTTTCCATCCTTTATACTCGCCATTTAAAAAAGTTCTTTCACCTATCAGATTTCCATTTTCGAAATAACTTTTATAATTTCCATTGTTATCAATACCGTTTATAATACTAAATTCCCTTTTAAGATTTCCATTTTTATAATTTTCAAAAATGATACCATTATATTTTGCACCATTTAAGAAATAGGTAGATCTTGTATTATATTTAGATTTGCCTATTTCATCCTGATAGAAATCTTTTACCCTTGATTTTTTTATCGTAATTTTTGAAATATTCATTCTATTTGTTGAGACTCCTGATGATTCTGTGAAAGATTCTTTTTTTGTTTTAATATTTGAAAAATTTCCACTGCTTATTGAATTAACCGAAAAATCTAATGGTAAAAGATCACCTATTCTTTGTTTTCCCAGGTCACCACCAAATCTAACTTTTTCAAGAGGAGTATAATTTCCATAACTGTCTATATAAAATTCGGACACTAAGCTTTCGAATACAGAGTATTTTTTATTGTTGTAAAGAACGTTTAATCTTTCACTTAACCTGACACTTACGCTATTGTTATCGTCGATAGGGGCGATAGTAATATATTCATTTGGAGCTACTTGACTAAGTCCTAAGTAAATTTTATAACCATCACTCAATAGTCGATTGCTTGCTAAAGATCTCATAAAGTGCAAAGTAGATCCTAGGTAAGCCATTTTTCTTTTAGTTAGTGTTCTTTCTGAAGGAGCGTTCTCCAACGATTCAAAAAAGTTATACCCTGAATAATAAACGTAATTTGGGGTTAATTCTTTTTTATCTTTACTTATATGGGAATAATTTACTTCAAAATGATGCAAATCAACCCTAATAAGATATTTTAGATTTTTATTTTTAATATAAATGGGCGCTTTTGATGTAGCAACCAATTGTTTTTCCTCACTGTTATAACTTAAAATAATTTTTTCTTCATTAAGAATTCTGCATGATTCACCGTTGTTTGATTTGCCTAAAAAATGTTTTCTAAATTCATGTAGTTTTAATTTTCTTGACCAATCATCATTGCTATATAACAATACCAGTAATATTTTGAGAAAAACCAATACTCAAAAAAAACAAAAAAATTAAAGACAATAAGCTGTTCAGTTTGCCCATATTAGCAAATGTATTTTTTGATGAAAACAAATTAGTCCTTTTTGAAGTTGCTTCTAAAATTACCCTAATTGATAATGGATGATCAATTATTGTTTGTTTCCATTTTCGTAGACTACTTTCTCTACTAATTCTCCGTTTTCATTATAGAATTCAAAAGTCCCATTTCTATTGTTTTCAGTGTAGTATCCTATGAGCTTTAATTGACCATTTTTGTAATATTGTTCAAAAGGACCTTCTTTTTTACCATTTTGCCAGGTGATATTTTGAATTAATTGTCCGTTTTCGTAGTATTCTTCAATGGATCCATCCAAATTACCAGCATCATAATAGCCTTTTTTCCATAATTGTCCGTTTTTATAATAGGTTTCAAAATCCCCGTTTTTATTATCGTCTTTAAAGCTTGATTTGATCTCAATTTGACCATTATCATAATATTTTTCAAAAGGACCTTCTTTTTTGCCTTTATTCCAGGTCATTTTTTGGTTCAATTCCCCGTTCTTATAATACTGTTCATAAGTTCCATCCGCAATTCCTTCTGTGATACTCCAATGATTTTTTAATTGGTCATTGTCATAATTTTCAAAAACGATACCACTGTATTTTTCACCGTTCAGATAAACAACTCCATCTCTGTTTTCTATTTCTGTAACATGTACTTTCTCATTTTTTTGACAGCTCAATTGAATGACTGATATTGCGACAAGTAATAAATAAATTGCATTTTTCATGATAGTTCATTAAGTTTTAGGGTATAATTTTTAGATTGCTTTGAATTCGTATATTAAAATAATTAATATTTATGATGGATTCAAAGTTAAGTAAAAGTAATAATCATTATACATTAATAGTTAAAATATAGCTATTCAAAATAAAATGGGAAAAGATTTAATGAAATTTTATTGTTTTGATCTAAGAACAGCCCGCCTGCCGGCGAGGCAGGGAACAAGCCTGCCTGCCGGCAAAGGCAGGAAAGGTTGATTTTAGAAGTTTAAAAATATTCCAGATCAAAATCGTTGATTCCTGCTTTTACTGATCTTTAGATTTGTTTACTCACTCATTTTTTTTAATGAAAAAATAAGAATAAGTTAATTTGACTTCATAAAACCATATTATTATTCATCCCATAAATTTTGCAAAGAATATGTTGAGCCTTCAAAAGCAAAAAAGCTTCCATTCACATACCTGAAATTTTTATTCAATTTCGCTATTTGCTGCATATCGGTTTCTGTTAAGTCTATTTTTTGGGATTCAAAATTTTGCTGAATTCTTTCCTTATTAGCCGATTTAGGTATAACAGAGATATTTCGTTCCATGGACCATGCTATGATGACCTGAGCCGGAGTACATTGATGTTTGAAAGCGATTTCCAGAATCAAAGGATGTGCTAGCAGGTCAGGCTCATTTTCGCTTTTTAAGAAATCAACTCTGTCCTTTGAACCTAAAGGTGAATAAGCGGTTAAGTGAATATTTTCTTTTTTACAAAATTCAAGCATACCGTTTTGCTGTAGGAACGGGTGTATTTCAATTTGGTTCATTTCAGGTTTGATAACCGAATTTGCAAGGAGATCCTTTAGTTTTTTAACGCTAAAATTAGAAACACCTATATGTTTTGTTAAACCAATTGCAACACATTCTTCCATTGTTTTCCAGGTGAGTGAAATGGGAACTTCCGATAAACAAATGAGGTCATCGCCTTTTTCGGGGAATTCAATATTATTCTTGAAAACGATTGGCCAGTGAATCAAATACATATCCAAATAATCAAGTTGCAGATCATTTAATGTTTTTTGCAGTGCAGGTTTTACATATTCACTGCCGTGTGAATTACACCATAATTTTGAAGTGATCCAAAGATCTTCCCTTTTTACATCACCCTCTGCAAAAGCATCCGTCAATGCATTGCCGATTTCTTCTTCATTCATATAAACAGGAGCGCAATCTATATGCCGGTATCCAATTTTAAGTGCATCTCTAACAGCCTGATAAATTTCACCTTTTTCTGATTTCCAAGTCCCTAATCCTAAAATAGGCATCGAATCATTGTTTCTTAATTTCAATGTTTTCATATCCATAAATTTATTGGTTGTATTAATTTCTAAGATAATGATTTAGGATCAAAAATAAAAAAATAAGGATGAAATTGTTTAGTATGAAATATTTACAAAATTCTATTACCTTTAAATAAAATAAAATTGCCAAAAGCAATTAAACTAAAATTTTTTAGAAATGAAAAAATCAATGCTTTTATTCTTTTTTGTATGGATCCATGTAAATGTAATATTTTCACAAAATCCATTGATAAATAGCCCTTCGTTAAATTTTGATGGAAGTCAATTGGCCTTTAACTATCAAGGAGATATCTGGACAGCAGATATCGATGGAAATAATATTAGAAGATTGACGATTCATGAAGGAAATGATACAAATCCCTTATGGAATGTAGATGGAAAAACAATTGCCTTTCAAAGTGATCGTTATGGTAATTATGACATATTTACAATGGCATCCATTGGAGGTATTCCTAAACGTTTGACCTATCATTCATCAACGGATCTATTAACAGATTATTCTGCTACAGGTGAGATCTTATTCAATACAAAACGAAATTTTAATCAGATAGAGTGGGAATCAGAAACGCAAACTGTCAATGAAAAAGGAGGAACACCTTATTTGAAAATGAAAGCTTTTGGATATAATGCAACGCTATCACCAAACAATAAGTTCATTGCTTTTGTCAAAGGTCCTTGTAGAATTCAGCGTGAGGCCTACAGAGGTTCGGCCAATAAGGATATTTGGTTATATGATATTGAACAAGATGTTTTTCATCAATTGACCAGTTTTGATGGAAATGATTTTTACCCGAAATGGGTAGATAACAGTACTATTTATTACCAGTCATCAATAAGTGGAAGGTACAATGTACATAAACTAAAAATATCCGAAAAAGGAGAAAAGGTCGGAGAAGATGAGCAGATAACGACCTTTAAGGATCTAGGTATTTTTTCTTTTAATGTGAGTAAAAACGGGAAGAAAATAGTATTGGTAAAGGGAGATGAATTATATACAGTGGATTCAAATTCCAAAATAATAGAACAAATATTTTTAGATCTGCATTCCGATTATCAATTTGACCCGGTAGTACATAAAACTTATACAGGGGATATAGAAGAAGTGGCCCCATCTCCGGATGCAAAATACACAGCCTTTGTTATACGTGGGGAGATCTTTATTACGGAAAATAATAAAGACAAAAGCAAAACGATCAATCTAACTAATTCTTCGTTTAGAGACAGAATGGTAACATGGTTAAATGATGAAGCTCTTGTTTTTGTTTCCGATCGTGAAGGTCAGAATGATATGTATCTATTGAGATCTGATGATGCTAATGAAAAGAATCTTTTTAAGACCTTAAAGCGAAAAGTCGTAAGAATTACAAATTCTGTGGAGGAAGAAAGTAACCCGGTTATATCACCGAATGGAAAAATGATCAGCTTTAATCGGGGAAGAGGGAAACTAATAGTCGCCAATCTTTCGTCAGCTGGTGTTCTAAGCAATGAAAAAATTCTTTTGGACGGTTGGGATATTCCATCCGGTGTTAGTTGGTCACCCGACTCAAAATGGTTGGCTTATAATTTAAGCGACCTTGATTTTAATGAGGAGGTTTATATCCTTAAAGCCGATAATACACAAAAACCTGTCAATATTTCTATGCATCCAAAACGAGATCAAAGCCCTGTTTGGAGTCAGGATGGTTCAAAACTGGCATTTTCATCTATCAGAAATAATAGTGATTATGATGTATGGTTCGTTTGGCTGAAATTAGAGGATTGGCAGAAAACTAAGGAAGATTGGGATGAAGAAGATGATTCCAAGACAGAGGATGATAAAAAAGACGATAAAAAAGAAGCAGACGAAAAAAGCAAGTCGGTTGCTCCTGTACAAATTGATTTCGATCAAATTTATAAGCGGCAGGTTCAGGTAACTTCAACTTCAGGGGGTGAATTTGTTAAAGATTTTTCAAAGGACGGGAAGACTATATTTTATACTACAGGGAATAATGGTAGAACAAATTACAAAATAGACTCAGATCTGTTTAAGATCAAATGGGATGGAAAGGACAAAGAGGCTTTAACCACAGGGGATAGCAAGCCAAAAAATATAATACTGGACAAGGCCAAAAAAAATATTTACTTCACAACCAAAGGAGGTAAGTTGAATAGTATAAAAATTAAAGATGGTAAAAAAAAGAAATTGCCGATAAAGGCATTTATGGATATAAATTATCAAAAGGAGGCTGATCAAATTTTTGAAGAAGCATGGAAAGCAATTAATGATGGGTTCTATGATCCTGATTTTCACGGACAAAATTGGGATAGTTTGAAAAAAATATACAAGCCATTAGCCATGAAGGCATCAACTCGAAATGATTTTAAATCTGTTTTCGATTGGATGTTAGGTCAGGTAAATGCAAGTCATATGGGGATGCGCAATGCAGTGGATAGAAAAAAAGTACAAAAAGATAAAACAGGTTTGTTAGGCTTAACTTTAACTCCTGATGGATCTGGAAATGTAAAAGTAGAATATGTTACAAATAATATGCCTTCTGATCGCAAGGTGAGTACTTTGAAAAGTGGTGATATGATTACTGCTGTCAACGGCAAGACACTTTCAAATACAATAAACTTTTATAGTTTGCTGAATAACAAGAGCGATGAGAAGATTTATTTGAATGTAAAAACGCAAAATGGTTCAAGTCGAGAGCTTGTTATAAGACCAAAATCAACTAATCGAAAAGAAAAATATGAAGATTGGGTCAAGGAGAAAAAGCGATTGACCGATCTGTATTCCAATGGAAAACTAGGATATATTCATATCCAAGGGATGAATTGGGTAAGCTTTGAAACATTTGAACGCGAATTAGCAGCTGCAGGAATGGGAAAGGAAGGTATTGTTATTGATGTCCGTTTTAACGGAGGAGGTTGGACCACCGATTATTTAATGGCTGTATTAAATGTTAAACAGCATTCTTATACGATTCCTCGTGGTTCATCACCGGATTTGAAATCAAATCACCAAAAATTCGCCAATAATTATCCTTTTAATGAGCGATTACCATTATCATCCTGGACAAAACCTTCTATTGCAATATGTAATGAAAGCAGTTATTCAAACGCTGAAATATTTTCACATGCATATAAAACTTTAGGGATTGGATCCTTAGTGGGAGTGCCAACCTTTGGAGCTGTAATATCTACCGGAGGAAGAGGATTAATTGATGGTTCTTATGTACGTATGCCATTCAGAGGATGGTATGTTAAAGCAACAGGGATTAATATGGAATTTGGAGCGGCTGTACCAAATTATATAGTTAAAAATAGTCCTGACAGTAGATCAAAAGGGGAGGATAAGCAATTGAAAAAAGCTGTTGAACAACTTTTATCTCAAATCACTAAGTGAAATGTAATTAGTTGATTATTATAGATGTATTATAGTTGGTGGCATATTGATTTCTTACTATGACCATGTTTTTTGAAGGAATGATATAAAATTTTGATGCATAATATTTTGGATGTCTTGTTGATCATAACCTCTATCAGATAATAATTGAGGAATTTTTTGCAGATCAGCAATGGTATCTAGATCGCTTGGGCATTGCTCTTTTCCGAAACCGCCATCCAGATCGGTGCCTATACCTACATGCAGAGAGTTTCCTGATAGTTGACAAATATGATCGATATTATTTACCATTTGCTTTAAAGTTACTCCCATGCTTTCAGGTGTCGATTTTCCCCGAACCCAGTTAGGAACCATCATCCATGCATCCAGAGCTATTCCAATAACCGCATTTCGACCTATTAATTCTTGAATTTGTTCATCAGTAAATTGCCTGTTGTGATCTACAAATGTTCTGCAGTTATTGTGACTCGCCCAAACAGGACCATCATATAATTTCATCGTTTCCCAGAAACTTATATCACATAAGTGTGTTGCATCTAAGATCAGATTTAATTCTTGAATTTTTTTAAGTAATTCTTTTCCTTTTACTCCAATTCCACCTGTTGAATTCGTACCATGGGCGTATGTTCCCGGTCCGTAATGAGCCGGACCTATCGCTCGTAATCCTTGATCATAAGCTCTTTGTAAATGATCGATGGTTACCATGGAATCAGCACCTTCCAGACTTAAGATATAACCAATGGGGGTTTTTGAGGTAGGATCTTCCCATAATTTTATATGCGAGTTCAATTGCTCAAGATTAGTGATGGCAGTCATTTCACCAATATCTTCCATGGCTTTGTACCAGGCAAGTTGCCCTTGGGTCTGTGCCCAGGCCTGATGTGGTGAATTCCAGCCGGGTAAATTACTTTCTTTTTTAACGTATCTCGCAATTTGTGTGGCTACACAGATGCCTATGTTGCCTTTTCTCATGGCATCTAAAGAAACCGTGTTTTTTTCTCTGTCTGGTTTGTCGGTCATACCGACCTCACTTTTTCTAATTTCATCAACTGTCCAGGTTAAGTCCCTGTTCCATTCCAAAGCATTCATGGATAGGTCAAGGTGAGCGTCGAAAATAAACATAATAAAACTTTTTTTGTCAGTTACAAAAATAGTCAAAACCCCGCCTGTTACCAAATAATCAAAATTGATGTGAGAAAGTAAACATATAAGCTAATTTCACTTCAAAAGTCTATTATGTGAAAGGGAGCCAACTAGTAAAGGATGGAATCAAATCAAAAAAAGCAAATCACAAACTCGACTTACCGTCAATGCAGAAAAATTAAAAGATCGAATATTCAAATACCAAAAATTACAATCTTGTTGGTATTTTTTATTTTGATATTTGAATATTATTTGGATTTTGAAAATTGTTTTTTGGAATTTGTTAAGCGATTTTATTTTAGAAAATCCTAGGAGTTTTAAGATTACAGCGACTTAATTATAGTCAGAAAGTCATCTTTTGATCCCTGGCCGCTATTTTCCATGATCCTGTAACTTTTCCATCAATAATGGTCAATACCTCTTTATATTTCGCAACGGTTGGGCAAATATGCATAGGAACGGCATATAGAGTATCTCCAATTTTAAAGTCATTTTCATTCTTACATTCAACTACCAGATGTTCTTCGCTCTGACCTATTTGCTCACAATTTATTTTTCCCAGTAATTTCACTCTGGGAAAATTCATTTCAGATGCAACTGATTTATGACCAAGGTCTAAACAGATAAGATTAGGTTTGGGTTTACTGATCACTCTGGTCAATAGAACAGCCGCTGGCAGGAACTTTAGATCATTGTAATTCGCTCCGTATCCTGCATCCCATAATAATGGCGTTCCCGGACTTACCTCAACTCCTTTTCTGTTTTTATGAATTGGAAAGGTGGGAGTACCACCGGCAATAATTGTTTTGATCTTTATTCCAGAACTTTCCAGTTTATCCTTTAGTTTTGCAACAGCCTCAAAGT
>Ga0209013_10001766_pt1 | contig 19905 bp, 13 predicted proteins | sample Cruoilmetagenom2_FD_187291 | JGI IMG/M metagenome (GOLD analysis project Ga0209013, IMG submission 187291) | Oil polluted marine microbial communities from Coal Oil Point, Santa Barbara, California, USA - Sample 2 (SPAdes) (version 2) | ecosystem: Environmental > Aquatic > Marine > Oil seeps ...
CGCCGAGATGGTGACGTTTTCGGCAGTGCTATCCGGGGTCAAGGAGGCGCGGGCCGTGATGGCCGAGGCGCGCAGCCTGCGCCGCGCCGAGGGCCGCCGGACGGTGCTCTTCGTCGATGAGATCCACCGCTTCAACAAGGCTCAACAGGACGCCTTTCTGCCGTATGTCGAGGCGGGAGATATCGTCCTTGTCGGCGCGACCACCGAGAACCCCTCCTTCGAACTCAACCGCGCGCTGCTGTCCCGGCTCAAGGTTTATATTCTCGATCCGCTGGCCCCCGAGCAGATCGTCGGCATTCTCCGCGCGGCCCTCTCCGACCGTGAACGGGGTCTTGGCGAGGTGGCGCCGAAGGTCGAGCTCGAGGCGCTCGATCTCATCGCGACCATCGCGGCCGGTGACGCGCGCCAGGCGCTCAACCACCTCGAGTTGGCGGTCGCCGTGGCCCGCTCCGACGGCGCCGAGACGATCGACACGGAACTCGTAAAACGGGTAGCGCAGAACGTTGTCGCGGTCTACGACAAGGGCGGCGAGGAACACTACAACCTAATCTCGGCCCTCCACAAGGCGGTCCGCAACTCGGATGTCGATGCGGCGCTCTACTGGCTCGGACGGATGCTCGAGGGCGGCGCCGATCCCCGCTTCGTGGTCCGGCGGATGCTGCGCATGGCGTCGGAGGACATCGGCATGGCGGATCCCCGGGCGCTCGAGCAGGTGGTGGCGGCGGAGCGCGCGATCGAGCATGTCGGCATGCCCGAGTGCGAGCTCGCGCTTGCTCAGGCCGCCATCTACCTCGCTCTTGCCGCCAAATCCAACGCTCTGTATACGGCCTACGGGAAGGTCAAGCGGGAGGTCGGGAGGCGACCGGGGCTGGCGGTGCCGATGGCGATCCGCAACGCGCCGACCGAGCTCATGAAGGACGTGGGTTACGGTGACGGCTATCGATATGCTCACAACGAGGACGGCGCCGTCGCCGACCTCGAGTGTCTGCCGGAGGAGTTGGCCGGCGCCCGGTTCTACGAGCCCACAGACTACGGATGGGAGAAGCGGATCCGCGAACGAATGGCGGAGATCCGACAGCTCCGCAGCAAGCGTTCGAAGAAGCCCTGATCTGCCTCCGAGTCCGCCCGCCGTCCGCGGTCTGCGACCGCGGCCACGCGTTGAAGGATGGCGAGCCCTCGGAACGCAAGCGTTCCTCGGTCCCGCCATCCTCCAACGCTACGCGCCTGCGGCGCGCCGGCGGGCTGCAATCGAGCGCGGGGACGCCGTCGAGCGCCTATTTCCCCGCCCCCACCCCCCGCCCACCCGCCCTCGGAAAGCCACGTTGGGCTACGCCCACCGCGTCTTTCCGAGAGGTGGGAGTGATAAATGGCCTTTGCGGCTGATTGTCGTTCGTCGACGGTGCTGGAAATGTTTTCGTTGCGAGCACCCCCAGGTTCGCCGTGCCGGGAGGATGTTTCGCGGGGCTCGCGACGAGGCCCTCCGCAACAGCGCCACGCCAACTGTCGCTTCCCGGCAGGGAATTCAAACAGGGGGAGGGCGGGCGGGAACTCAAAACTCAAAACTAAAAACTCAGCGCAGGGTGGACGGCATTCCGAATTCCGAATTCCGAATTCAAACCGACCTGGTGCCTATGCTACCGTTCAATCGTGAAAAGCGCGCTTGCGGTCACCGTTGCACTTCTCCTCTTGCTGGGTCTGTCTGCGTGCGGCTACCACCTCGTCGGCACCACATCATTCCTTCCCGAGGACATCGAAACTCTGTACGTGGAGAACTTCAAGAACGAGACCAAATGGGTGGACATGGACCAACGGCTGATGGAGGCGATGACTCTGGAGTGGGTGCGTCGTCGCCGTCTGCAGCTGGTGGACACCGCCGAGCAGGCCGATGTGATTCTGTCGGGTGTGATCCAGCGGCTCTTGGTCATCCCGGTCTCGTACGACGAGCAGGGGCGGGCCAACGAGTACCAGATGAGCTTGCAGGCGTTGGTACAGCTCAAGGACGTGCGCGGTGACGATCCCGAAATCCTGTGGGAGGACAAGGCCTTTTCACGACGAACGTCATATGATGTCGACCCGTCGGCTGTGAACTACTTCGACCGCCAGAACCTGGCCATGGACGTGCTCTCGAAGGAGTTCTCGAGCGCGTTGGTCACCGCGGTGCTCGAAGGATTCTAATGAATTCTCAATTCTGAATTCTCAGTTTTGAATTCCCACCCGCCCACCCCCATTCTCTGTGAGCGTGATCGGCAATTCAGAAGCAGGAAATCCGAAATTAAGAACCTGCGTTTCCGGTTGGCTCAGGTTTCGCTTCTCCTGGTTCCGGAACATCGTGGTGGCGGGCCCTGAAGGACCCGCCACCACTTGGTAACAAAACAGCTCGGTTGTTCGGCCAACCTGAATCAATCGGATACGTACGATTAAGAATTAAGAATTGATCCTCACCGTGTCCACGAAAACCACTTTTTCAGTATCTTGGCGGTTGTTGGTGTTAGCTTGGTCCTGTTGTACGCGTCCGCAGCCCTGCGGATGACCTCGGTCTGGGTGGGGTAGGGGTGGATGACCCCGGAAAAGGACCCGAGACCCATTCCGCCCACCATGGCTGTAGTGATCTCGGAGATCATCTCGCCGGCGCGGCGGGCGACGATAGTGGCGCCGAGGATGGTGTCAGTCCCCTTTTTGCAATGGACCTTCAAAAACCCCTCGGTGTCGCCGTCGGTGATGGCGCGGTCGACGTCGGCCATTTCCACCTCGTAGGTGTCGACGGAGAGGCCCTTCTCCTCACCGTCCGCAGTTTTCAGAACCAACACCTTGTCGTCGCCTACCATGTCCACCCGCTCGAGCGAGGTGGACAACCGTACGCCGCCGCCGTCGCGCTCCATTGAAGCCTTCAGAATCTCTGCCGCGTCCCGGTCCTCGCGCTGGAGGAACTGGTCGGCTCGCTCGATGATCGTCACCTCGGTTCCGAGACGCGCGAAGGTTTGGGAGAGCTCGGCGCCGATCGGCCCGCCACCCACCACGGCCAGCCGGCGCGGCTGCTCGGTGAGGTTGAAAACGTTGTGGTTGGTGAGGAATCCGGCCTCGGCGAGGCCGGGGACGGGCGGCACAGTGGCACGGGCGCCGGTGGCGATGACGGCCTTTGCAAAGCGGAGTGTCGTCCCATCGACCTCGACGGTGTCGCGGCCGACAAAGCGGGCCGCTCCGAAGTAGATGTCGATCCCGTAGGTCTCCGCGAACCGTTTTGCAGAGTCGTTAGGCGAGATCCCGGCGCGGATGTGCCGCATGCGTTCCATGACGGCGGCGAAATCGACCTCCACCTCACCGCCGGCGCGGACGCCGAACCGGTCGGCCGTGAGGAGGTCGTGGGCCGCGTGTGCCGAGCGAATGACGGCCTTTGACGGCACGCAGCCAACGTTGAGGCAGTCCCCACCCATGAGTTGGCGCTCGATCAGGGCCACTTTGGCGCCCATCCCGGCGGCCCCGGCCGCAGCCACCAATCCAGCGGTGCCGGCGCCGAGGACCACCAGGTTGTAGCGTCCTTGTGGAGTCGGGTTCCGCCACTCGGGCGGGTGGACGTTGGCGACCAACTCGGTGTTGTGCTCGTCGTCGGGCGAAAGGTTTAGTTGCGGGTCGATCATCCAGGCCTCCGGTGTCATTGGTCGTGATTCAATTGCGTCTCGTTCGGGTAAAGGTTACGCGTCTGGAATTCTCAATTCTCAGTTCTCAATTCTTAATGCCCACTCGCCCAGCCACGAAGGTCCAGAGTTCAGGGTATAAGGCGTACCTGAACCCTGCACCCCTTGAACCCTGCACCCTGCACCCTGTATCCTTGACCCACGGAGGCTTCCATGGCAGAGAGCAACCGCACCATCACCGGTATCTTCATCGCCCTTCTCGTGATCGTGATCGTGGCCGTCATATGGTGGCTGCGGCCAGGCGGTGGGGGGACGCCCGTGGAGACAGTTGCGATGGCGACGCCAGTGCCCGAGCCGACGCCAACCCCCGGCCTCGAGGACAGGCTGTCGTTGCGACTCGCGGGCACCACCCTGGGCACCAGTGACGCGGTTGTGCGGGAGCTTGCGGCCGGTCTCTCCGCCAACCCCAAGCTTGCGGCTTGGCTCATTAACGAGGATCTGGTGCGCCGATACGTCGCCTCGATCGACAATATCGCCTCCGGCGTCAGCCCGAAAACTCAGCTCGAGTTTCTGCGCCCTGCCGATGAGTTCGAGGTTGATGTCAAGGGCGGCGACGTGTTCGTGGTGGATCCTTCGAGCTACCACCGCTACGATCTGCCCGCGCAGGTGTTTGCGTCGCTCGACACGGCCGGTACGGTGGCGTTGTATCACGAGCTCAAACCGCTCGTCGACGAGGCCTATGCCGAGATCGGTCCGCGCGGACGGAGCTTCGACGATCGTCTCGATGCGGCCTTCGACCAGCTCCTGGCGGTGCCGGTGTTAACAGGACCGGCGCGGGTCAATGAGCGGGTCGTGACCTACGCCTGGGCCGACGAGGAGCTCGAGGGACTATCGTCCGCCCAGCGCCATCTCCTGCGCATGGGCCCGAAGAACGTGAGCCTGATCCAGGGCAAGCTGAGGGAGCTGAAGGCGGCGCTAGCGGCGGAATAATTCTCAATTCTCAATTCTCAATTCTCAATTACCGCCCGGGTACTTCAAGACGACAATTAAGAATTGAGAATTAAGAATTGAGAATTCACGCAACAATTTTCAAATACCGCACGAAGGCCGGGATGCTATTGAAGCTCAGGTCGGCGTTGCCATCGTGGCGCCCGGCGCCATCGTGGAGGACGCAGACCACGCCGAGCCCTGCCTCACGAGCGGCGAGGATGTCATAGTGAGAATCGCCGACCCCCAGGCATTTTTCAGGTGCGACGGCAAGCCGCCGCGCGGCCTCCGTGATCGGCGCGCCTGAGGGTTTCCAAAGGCCGGAATCCCGGGTCACGATCACGTTGAACGAGAGCCCGAAACGATCGAGGAGTCGATGGGTGTTGGCATCGGAGTTGTTGGTCACGAGAGCGGTCGGAAGGTGGTGATCGGCGAGCACCTCGAGCAGCTCGTGGGCGCCTTCGTGGATTCTCGCATTCGCAGTGGCTGCGGCCTCGATCTCCTCGAGCTCGGCCCACCGCCGGCGCCTATCAGGCTCCTGGAGTCCGTTCAGGTCGTCGATGATCGAGGCGCCGGTGACCCCGAGGCGGCGCCTGATGGCCGGCCAGTCGTAGCTCGAGTCGACCAGGGTGCCGTCCATGTCGAAGATGACCGCCTCGATGCCACGCATCAAGGTCGTTTTGATCAGCTCGTCCCTTGGGAAGCGGGGCACGGTCGTCGGGGCGCCCTCATTGTTCGCCACCGCACGTCCGATCCAGGTGAAGGGGACGCATTGTACGGCGAATGCAGCCTCGACCTCGGGCCGGCCCGCCTCGTCACAGCCCACCAACAGCGAGCCCGAGCCGATGAGACCGAGCGGGTCGAGTCCGAGATCGCCACAGATGGCGGCGGTTGCCGGGAGCAGAGGGATGGCGGACCGCTGGACCTCGATGGCGACGCCTGAGGCACGGACCATTTCGTAGAGGGCCTCGCCGACGCCACCCTCGGTGACGTCGTGGAGCGCGGTCACGCCGCGGCAACCGGCCACCCGCAGGGCTTCGGGGGCCACCAGAAGCCAGTCGCCGGCGAGGATCTCGTCGGCGCCCTCGAGAGCGCCACCATCATGCATCGAGCGAATTCGACCGCCGTGCTCTGCGAGCAGGATGGCCGTTCCCTCCAGCCCCGCCGACCGGGTCATGCCCACGAGATCGCCCTCGCGGAGACCGCCGGTGGTCAGCGGCTCGCCCTCGACCCGGCCGAGCATCGTGCCGACCACGATGCTGTGGGGCAGACCGGGGGTGATCTCGGTGTGGCCGCCGATGAGGGTCGCGCCGACCAACGCACAGGTGTCGCGCACCTGGGTCAGGAGCTCCCGCACTCGCTCTTCGGACGCTTCATGGGGTGCGATCAGCCCGACTGCGAGAAAGAAGCGGGGGCGGGCGCCGCGCACCGCCACGTCGTTGGCGTTGACGACGACTGCGAGCCGGCCGGCGTCGGCGGAGGTGAAGGAGACCGGATCCGAAGCCACCGCCCACAGCTCGCCGCCGATCTCGACCAGCGCCGCGTCCTCGCCGGCCGCCGGACCCAGCCGCACCTCGGGCGGCAGCTCACCGGACACCAGCTCGGCCACGATGTCCCAGGGGACCTTGCCGGGGGGGAGACGATTAACCATATTGCAACATCATCGCTGACATGGAGAGTAGGGGCAAGCAGATGGTTGAATTCGGAATTCGGAATTCGGAATTCTGAATTCGGAATGCCGCCCCTTCGCCAATGGGAGTTACGTATGAGGGGTGTTCGGCCCGTAATTCCGAATTCCGAATTCCGAATTCCGAATTATCTCCGCATCTTCTTCATCCTCTTCCCGACCTTTTTGGCCTGTTTCTTCTGGCCCGCGGCCGTGAGGATTTCGAGGCGCTGCTCGAGCACCGGCAGGAGGCGCGGATCGTCGACGCCGTAATGCGCCTCCATTGCGGCAAGAACGGTCGCATTCACCTCCAGCGCCTCGTCGTACTCTCCGGCGGCGGCGAGCAGGGTCGCGAGGTCACTTCGTGCAGCCAAGGCGCGGGCGCCGGTTGGCCCCTCTGCGTCATCGATGAGGGCGATGAGCTCCCGCTGATGGAGGGCGGCCTCGGCGGGCCGAGCCCTGAGCACCTCTACCTGAACCTGCCGGTGAATGGTTTTCGGGTTGCGGCCGTCCTCGAGAATGGCCAGGGCGCGCAGCCGGTCGTCCGCGCGGTGGAGCTCTTCGTCGTCGCCGGCAGCTGCAAGGAGAATGTCGAGGTCGTCGGTGCCGCGGTTGACCCGCGCCCAGGAGATGTCGGCAAGCACCGTGCGGGCCGTCGTATCGGCCGCCGTCTTCGGGTTGGCGTTGAGGGCGCGCATCGCCAATCGCTCGGCGGTTTCGAGCTCGCCGGCTGCGAATGCGGCCTCACTGCCCTCGGCCATGGTTCGCGCCATGGCGTCGGCCTCGTCCTCCTCTTCGCGTAGGGTTGCCAGCTTGACCAGTGCGATCTCGGCCCGACGCCCCTCCCCTGCGGTGAGCTCGAGCTGCGCCAGGGACTCGAGCTGGGCGGCGCGCTCATCCTCGGTGGCTCCCGGATCCTCAGCGACGGCTTCCACGGCCCGACGCTGCCATTGCAGGGCCGCATCGTTGTCGTCGGTGACGATCTCCAACCGCGCCAGCATTGACAGGACCTGCCAATGTTGGCGGGGATCGGCCGCGCCTGTGGCCTCTGCGATCTCCGAGTATCGCTGAAGGCTGTCCTCGACCGTCGGCAGATCGCCCATCGGCTGGCTCACCCGGGCCACCGCGTAGAGCGTGCCGAGGAGATTGGGGTCCTCGGTGCCGAGGCGTTCCTCCTGCGCCGCCAGCATGAGCTGGTAGAGGGGTTGCGCCTTGTCGAGATCGGATTCGTGCTCATAAAACCGGGCCAGATTCTCGAGGCTGGTCTCCAGCCGCAGATCCCCTGCGGGGAATCCCTGGGCGATCTCCAGGGCGGCCTGGAACTCGCTCTCGGCGCGCTCGAGGTCACCCTGGGCAAAGGCGTACTCGCCGTCGCGAGTGTGGGCGCCCCAGCTGCTCTGAGCGTGGGCGAGCGAAGAGGCGGCGATGAGACAGGCGACGAGGAACATTCGAACGAGGTGCTTCATGGTGGCTCCAGGGCGCGTATGGCGCAGGCGAAGAGGATAAACCACCTTGCCGGGAAGTCACAACGGCATTGGGAATGGGAGTCCAGTTTTGAGTTTTGAGTTTTCAGTTTTGGTGACGCACCGTCGCCAGCGCGTGGCTTATGGCCTCCTCCTTCGGATGAGGCCTGAACTCACTCCGCTGCCGTCGGCGCGTTCCCACCCAACGCTCCCAGACTACCGAAGGGTGGGTGGGGGAAAACTCAAAACTCAAAACTAAGAACTCAAAACTTATTCCGACGTCGATGATCTCCTTTTCTCCCGTGCTTCAGACCGTGAGAGCGAGGAGCAGCTGTCCGAGGTAGTACAGGGGCAGCCCGAGAGCGCGGTTGGTGAACGACTCATGGACAAAGCGGTGACGCGCGACGGCGAGATCCGAGAGGTAGAAGAGCACAGCGCCGACCGCCGCCGTCCACGGCAGCGCGCCGGCCGACCAGGTCGACACGCCGCCCCAGACCATGGCCGTGATCGCAACGATGTAGGCGATCACGGGGATCCTCCGCCGCCCGAGATGGGGCCACAGCCAAACAAGGGCGCCGGCGCCGGCGAGCGCGAGCGGGGCGAGAAGCACCAGCGGCCAATCGGCCACCGGCAGCGCCGAGTTGAAGCCGGCCACGTAAGCCAGGTGGCCGAGGAGGAAGGAAATCAGGCCGACATCGAAAGACCGATCCGAAAGCAGGCAGAGATCGCCTGCCGCGCACAGCACGAGCCCCGCGATAAGCCAGGCGCCGATTGCGTCGCCCGGGGACCACCTCACGAGACCGAGGACTACGAAAGCGCCCGAAGCCGCGGTCTTCGAAATGATCTCAAGCCTCCGGTCACCAACCCGGATCGCGCGCAAGAGGCTCGCCACAGAGGCGGCCATGGCGGAGGCGAGAACGACGGTGGTGAGCATGGGGCATGGTAGCAGGAGGAGAATTCGGAATTCGGAAACCGCCGGCGGCAGCGCAATGAGCTCAGGCCTCATCCGAAGGAGGAGGCCATGAGCCACGCGTTGGCGACGGTGCTTCGCGACGGCCGAAGGCCGTCAGCAATTCGGGATGGGAGATTGGAACGCTGGTGAAGACTCTCGAGTGACAAGAACTCCTCGCTGGTGCGTCTCAAGTATTGTGGAAGCCGTGACTGACGAACTGCCGCCCCTTGCTCCGGATGGCGATGCACCGGCCCGCCGGCCCGCCGGGAACTGGCGGGACCTCTTCCAGGATCTGGTCGATGGACGGCTGGCTGCCCTCGCAGAGCTTTACGACGCGGCGGCACCGAAGCTCTACGGCCTTGCGCTGTGGCGCACTGGATCCGAGGAGGACGCAGCCGACGTGGTGCAGGACGTGTTCGTACGCGTTGTCGAGCAGGGCTCTCGCTTGGCAAAGGTCAGAAACCCGAAAGCCTGGTTGTTGGCGGTCACACACCGTGCGGCGATCGACACGACCCGCCGGCGACGGCGTCGCGAGGCCGAGCCCATCGATGGCTTTCCTTTTCTCACTGCTGCCGATGACGACAGCGAGCGGATGGTGGACGCAGTCCAGGTGTCGGCGCTGTTGGCCGGTTTGCCGGAGACGCAACGGGACGTCGTCTACCTGAAACATTTTGCCGGTTGCACCTTTGCGGAGATCGGCGAGATTGTCGGAGTGCCGAAGTTCACGGCCGCGAGCAGATACCGAAACGGTGTCTCCAAGCTTCGACGGTTGATGGAGGTTGGATCATGAAGTCCGACGACAGAGATGCCTTTGTCGATCGATTGATAGAGGGCCTCGAACCGCCGCAGGCGCCGACAGGCCTGCGCACACGAGTGCTCGCGGCGGCTCGCGATCATATGGAAACGGGGTCTCGGGATCCGTGGTCCAAAATCTGGAGACACCGGGGGATTCGACTGGCGTGGGCGGCGACCGTGGTGCTGCTTTTGGCCGGGCACGCCATCGTTGATCCACGGAAGGGCGCCGTCTCCTCTCGAGTGAACCCGGCCCTGGCCGCGGAGACCCGCGTCGACGAGCAACTCGTCGATATTCTGCGCCCGGTCCGGATTTCCGCAAACGTACAACCGATCGTCGGGCTCATTTCAGCTGCCGGCGATCCGATCGATCTCGAAATGGGAGGGAACCCGTCATGACTTCAATGAACCGTGGCTCGAAAATGTGGCTCGTGGTGCTCGCAGCAGCCGTGATTGTGGTGTTGGCGGGTTCCCTCGGAGCGCGCTTGATCGCCCGCGGCACCTCCGCGGTGGTGCCTCGCGCGCCTAGCGCCTCGGTGCCCGATCCTGCGGTGCTCCATGTCGCCGATCTCCAGGTGCCGTGCTGGACCTGTCCTTCCAATCAGGACTGGCCACTGCGGTTCCAGACCGACCTCGATCTCCTGGCACCTCTGGGGAACGGCAGTGCGAACGCTGGGGAGTGGTTCGGTCTGTTCGCCAAAGAGGTCGGTCCGCGTGCTGGTGACGCTACGGCCGCAGGGGATCGCAGGGTCGATGGGCCGGAGTGGTTGGGCAAGGTCCTGCCCCCCGATGACCCGCTGCTGCTCGAAGCCGAACCGTGGTGCGACCAGGCGACCATGACCTTCTACCCCGATATCTTCGAGCTCGACGGCTATGCAACGAGGGTCACGAATCTCCTTCTGCCGTTGAACTTCGTCCGCTCCTGGGTGGCCCGAGGGCTGACCGCTGAGAACCCCGAAGCCGCGATGGCCGACTTTCGGCGCGCGATCCGGTTGGGGCGATTGCTGCGCCAGGAGGATGTGGTCGTGATCTCAGACCTGGTCGGGTTGGCGTGCATTCACCTGGGCGCCCGCGGGGTCTACGAACGCGCCCTCGCCGATGGTGACCTCGAGCTGGCACTATTGGCATCGGTGGTCCTCGGTGAAGTGGCCCCCCAACGGCTCGGCACCAAAAAGGACCTCACCTCGACCGACCTCCTGGACTCGTTTCAGCTCGACGACCAGGGCGAGGTGGTCTTCCGGTTGCAACCAGGAAAGCTCGATGCCGTCATCGAGGCCGCCGAGAGCGCTCCCGACCGTCGGATGCGATGTGAAGCCGCTCTCGGTCTCAACATCGTTCGCAGCCTGGGCACGCCGGAGGAAAAAAGCCGTGCGTTCGAGGTACTCGATGAGCTTGTGTCCGACGCCGACCCAAAGGTTGCTCAAGGTGCACGGTGGAGTCTCGATAACCCCACAGACGTCGATGTGCTGAAAGATTGGGGGCCGGTGCCGCAGAACCAGAAATAAATGTTTTCTGGATCCTCATCCTCATAGCCGGGCGCTGATGCGCTCGGTTTTTTGTCCGTACACTCGCCCAGCATCCGTCTCGGTTGCTGGGTGGGTAGGAGATCGCTATGGCAATCGCAATCGCTATCGAACGACCGTGCGCACTCGAGCTTTCGATAGCGATACCGAAAGCGACCATGTTGTCGGATGCGGGTTCGGACTCGGGCTCGTGTCAACGAAACGGGTTGTTGGATGCATCATGTCAGTAGTGGAAGACAATACCGATCTGGTGCGGAGGGCGAAGGCGGGGGACCGGGAGGCCTTCTCGGAGCTTGCCGCCGCTCATTGGCGTCGGCTGCTGGCGCTGGCGCGGTCGATCGTGACTGACTTGGAGGCGGAAGACGTGGTGCAGGAAGCCCTCATCAAAGCGTGGCGGAAGCTCGGATCGCTTCGCGACGAGGCGGCGTTCGGAGCATGGTTGACGCGGATCGTGGCCAACGCTACGATCTCTCGCGCCCGACGGAGACGGTTTTTTGATCCTATCGACGGGGTGGCCGTGGCCGCGGCGGGCGCGTCGCTGGATGACAGGATCGATGTGCAACGCCTGCTGGTCCAGCTCGCGCCGCGGCAGCGGGCGGTGCTTCATCTGACCATTATTGAAGGTATGACCGACCACGAGATAGGCGATGCGCTCGGTATCTCGACGTCCTCGGTCCGCGCGCACCGGTTGCGTGGACGTCGTCGGATGGCCGAGATGGTGAAGGGAGGGGACGGGTGATGGACAAGAATGGGAATGACCTCGTTCCCGAGCTCGAAGAGCGGTGGCGGGAGTGGTCTCAGCTCGAACCGGCGATCGGCGAGGAGCAACTCCGGCGGAATCTGTTGGAGCGGATCCCCGATCGTCGTCCTCGACCGCGTGCCCGTTTGGCTTTGGTGGCCGCAGCGGCATCGTTGCTGGCCGTGCTGATCGGCGTCGAGTCGATCCGTCGGCCACCATCGCCACCGATTGTTGAGGGGCCGACGGAAGTGGTCCACGAAACGGGAAACAACGTGATACTCGTGCTGCGCGAGGGCGGCGATCCGATCTACCTGGCGGTCGATCGGTCGCAGGGAATGAAAGGGAGCGGTCAATGAAAAGGTGTGGACTGGTGGCTTTGATTACAGTGGCATCGTTCGTTGCCGGGGCGGTGTCGGCCGATGAGATCGCCCAGTGGGTCCGGGTCACCGTTCTCCTGGAGCCTGGTTCTGGCGAGGGTGCCCCGGTCGAGGATCTCGTTGTGCCGGGCGGGGTCTACTCCCTGGCCGAGATCGATCGAAGGGGGCAGGACGCCATCGACGGGGAGATCCTCGATCGAGTTCGGTTTCTGAGCGAGAGCATGCGCGCGGCCGAAGAATCGATGCGGCTGGCGACGCTTGTCGCTCGCCAGTATTACCTGCCCCTCAAGGTCGGCGAGGAGGCCGTGCTGCCGATCATCGATCTCAACCCGCGTCTCGGCATCGTCTTGACACCACTTCGTGTTGTTGGCGATCGTGTGGTGTGCAAGGTGCGGTTCCTCGAGCCGGAAGGACCCGCGGGCACCACCGACTTCACCGGCGAGCCCATTACCCTGAGGCTCCAGGACGCCGATCTGCGGATGGTGCTGCAGACCTTTTCGAAAATCGCACAAATTGAGATAGCGGTCGATCCATCGGTTGAAGGAAAGGTCACGGTCGATCTGCGGGAAGTGCCGTGGGATCAGGCCCTCGATCTGGTGCTTCGGATCAACGGTCTTGGCTGGGTGAAAGAGGACGGTGCGTTGCGGGTCGCCCCGCTCGAGGAGCTAAGCCGTCGAAAACGAGTCAGAACCGACGCGACCATCAACCTGCCGCGCGGCTCCTGGGGCTCGGCGACCATCGCCAGCCGGGGCGATGCAGCGAATCCGACGGTGGTGCTGGTCGTCGAGAGCGTCGGCGGTTCGCCGGATCTGGTGGCGGAGCGCGACGGCCTGGTTCATCCCCGGAAGGTCCTGCTGGTGCCGCCAACCAGCGAGGAGCTGGGCGACGTTGCAGTACTTCGGGGCACGCTGACCGAAGAGGGGCGAGTTCGGGATGCGACGGTCTTGTCAGGTCCGTCTTCCGCGTATTCTGATCGCCTTCTGGACGGCCTCCAGACGTGGCAAATTCGACCGGCGTTTGATGAGGAGGGGAGGAGGCAGGAGGTGATCGTGGGTTTCGGATTGCGGCTCAGACCGCAACGTACGCTGGCAGCCATCGGTTCCGTGGATCACATCGGCATTGATATTTCGGCCAAGCCGGCTCCGTCCGATCATCTCGATCAATACGTGATCTCGGTGGTTGTGACCGATCTCGATACGGGCCAGGTCATGAGCGCCCCCCGCATCTCCGCCCCGACGGGCGAGGAGGCCACAGTGCGATCGAGCTTCATTGCGCCCGGCGGCGAGCTGACGGAGTTCGAGATGCGGGTCGAGATAGCTGAGGACGCGAGCGGCGTCAGCTACTCATGGACCATGACCACCGACGGCAAGGTGGTGAGCTCGCACACAGCGGAGTTCGGGCTGTAGCCCACCTTTCCACCCGAAACTAGATCCTGGATGCTGGATCCGCCCACCCACCCTTCCGGATACCAGGTGCCAGATGCCGGAAACGAGATCCGCCCACACGCCGCTTGACAACAACGTCCCAAAATTTATGTTCCTGTGGCATCCAGCATCCAGCATCCAGCATCCAGCATCCAGCATCCAGCTGACGCCATCTAACGTGGGCGTTTGGAACTTTTTCCGCCCCTGTGGGTCTAAACTCGTGCCATGAGAAAAACACCAGCCCTCAGCAGTTCGCGTCTCATCGTTCTCCTCACAGCCCTTATCGTCGTCGTGGTTTCGGCCGCGGCGCTGCAGGCACTGACCGCGTCCTCTCCACCGCAGGAGCCGGTTACCATCGCTGCGGGAGGGGAGAAACCCATGACCTGGGCCGATGTCGACCGCCTGATCTCGGAGCAGAAGTTCGAGGCCGCTTCGGAGGCGGTGACGGCAATCCGTGAGCGCGCGAGAGAGGCCGGCGACGCCGAAGAGTGGACCCGCGCCCTGGTCGAGGAGACCAAGCTGCGGATGGCGTTGCACGGTTACGAGACCGCTGTGCGCTTTCTCAGGGAGCAGCCGTGGCCCGAGGAAGCGGTGTCGCAGGCGGTTCTCGAACTTTACTACGCCAACTCGCTCGCGACCTATGCCCGCGTCTACTCGTGGGAGATTCAGCAGCGCGAACGGGTCGAGACCTCGGGCGAGCTCGATCTCAAGGCGTGGGACCTCGAGCGCATCGTCGAGGAGGCGGACCGCGCCTACCTCGCTCTGTGGTCCAAACGCTTCGAGTGGGGGAGCGAGCCCCTCGGTGGGCTCGCCCGCTACATCCAGCAGAACAACTACCCGCCGCGCATCCGCGGCACCCTGCGCGACGCCGTCACCTATCTGTGGGTCGAGCTGCTGGCCGACAGCTCGTTGTGGAGTCCGGCCGAGTCCAACGACGTCTTCCGGCTCGATACCGCGGCCCTCATCAAGGGCGATCCGAAGGCGTCGGCCGCGGTCGAGCTCGACAATTCCGCGGTTCACCCACTTATGAAGATCTCCGCCCTTCTCGACGACCTCGAGGCCTGGCACGCCGCCGGCGACCGTCCCGAGGCCGCGCTCGAGGCCCGCCTCGAGCGTCTGCGCCGTCTCCACGCCGCCCTCGACGGTGCCGACGACCGGCTCGCCATCCGCCGCCACCTCGAGGGCGTGCAGGAGCGCTTTGACTCGAGCTTCGACTGGTGGTCGATGGGGCAGGCGGTGCTGGCCGAGTTCATCCGCTCCGAGCCCGACCCCGACGCCCTGGTGCGCGCGCGCGACGCCGCCATTGCCGGCCGCGACCGTCACCCCGGCAGCATCGGTGGTCAACGCTGCGCCCACATTGCGGCCTCGATCGAGGCGCCGGCCTACCGCTTCGCCGCGATGGCCACCGACGCGGCTGACCGGCGCTCGATCCAGATCAGCCATCGCAACCTGGCGGCCCTGTATTTCCGGGCCTACCGCTACGATCTGGTCGATTTCATCGAGCGCACCGAGGATTACAGTCTCTTACCGCAGTACCGTGAGGCCGAGGAGATCATGGCCGGCGGCCCCGTCGCCGAGTGGACGATCGAGCTGCCGCCGACCCCGGACTACCGCTCGCACCAGAGCTTCGATGTGCCGCGCCTTTCAGAACCCGGCGCCTACCTGATCGTGGCCTCCATGCGGGCGGACTTCGGTCAGCAGGGCAACTCCATGGTGGCCGAGAGCTTCCTCCTCTCGGATCTGGTCCTTGTCACGCGCAGGGTCGACGGCGGTTACGAAATTACCGCACGTTCGGGGGCGAGTGGCCGTGCGCTCGAGGATGTGACGGTGTCGCTCTACCGTTATGACTATCAGCGCGGCCACCGCGAAATCGAGCGGCAGCGGACCGGCGACGACGGCCGGGTGCGATTCGACCAGCTCCACTGGATGCAGGACCAGTACTTCCTCCTCGGGCGTCACGATGAGGACCTCGCCCTCGACACCAACCGGCTCTACCAGCACGGCGACGGCGGCCGTGGGGTCTCGAGCTCGGCCCTGGTCTACACCGACCGCTCGGTCTACCGACCGCGGCAGAAGCTCTTCTGGAAGACCGTTGCCTACCGCGGCGGCGGCGAGGAGATCGAGTACCGGACGGTTGCGAACGCTTCGCTCCAGGTCGAGCTGCTCGATGCCAACGGCGAGCAGGTGGCGGCCACAAACGCCGCCACCAACAGCTTCGGATCGGCGAGCGGCGAGTTTGAGATCCCGGCCGGCCGCCTCCTCGGGCGCTGGCGTATCCGCACCTCGTTGGGAGGTCAGAGCTTTATCCGGGTCGAGGAGTACAAGCGGCCCACCTTCGAGGTGGAGATCTCGGATCCCGAAACCCCGCTGCGCCTCAACCGTGAAGCGGCGCTTTCGGGCGACGTGCGGTACTACTTCGGTCTGCCGGTGGTGACCGGGTCGGTCACATGGCGGGTGACACGCGAGCCGGTTTACCCGCGCTGGTGGTCCTGGTGGTACCCTTCGCCGTCGCCTAGGAGCCAGGTGGTGGCGGCCGGCGGGACTGGTCTCGACGACGAGGGCCGTTTCCACCTCGACTTCATTCCTGAGGCCGACGAGCGTGAGGCCGAACGGGGCGTAACCTACCGCTACCGGCTGGCAGTCGATGTTACCGACGAGGGCGGCGAGACCCGCTCCGTCGATCGTGTGTTCCGGCTCGGTTTCGTGTCGGTCGAGGCGCGTATCGTGGACGATCTCGGTTTCCACACCGCGAATGATGAGGCCACCGTGCAGGTCCTCCGCAGCGACCTCGACGGCGCCCCGCGCGCGGGCGCCGGGTCGTGGCGGCTGCTGCGCCTCGTGCAACCGCCGCAGACCCTGATCCCGGCCGATCAGCCGCTGCCAGCGCCCGCCGATGCCGACGCCTACCGCACCCCAGGCGACGGCCTGCGTCCGCGGTGGCAACACGGCTATGACCCCGAGGCGGTGCTCGCGATGTGGAATGAGGGCGAGGAGATCGCCGCCGGAGACCTGACCCACGGTGAGGACGGCGCCGCCGAGCTCGCGCTGCCCGGGCTTTCGGCCGGCGCCTACCGGCTGCTTTACGCCACCGAGGACGAATACGGCGCTGAGTTCACCACCTCCAAGAACCTGGTCGTTGCCGGCAAACGGCGTACCCAGCTCGCACTGCCGGCACTGCTGCGCTTCGACCGCTCGTTGGTGGCGGTGGGGGAGACTGCCCGTCTCTTCGTCTTCACGGGATTGAAGGCGCAGGAGATGGTGCTCGAGATCTTCCGCGACGGGCGGCGGGTCGAACGGCACACAATCGGCGCCGGCCGCTCGAGCGTGATTGAGTTTCCGATCACCGCGGAGAACCGCGGCGGCTTCGGGGCCACTCTCACCCTTCTCCGCGACCACCAGCTCATCCGCAGATCCGCGCGGGTCTTCGTACCGTGGGACGACCGGCGGCTCGACCTCGACTTCGCCACCTTCCGCGACCGCATGCGTCCCGGGACGCGCGAGACCTTCACCGTCACCGTGCGCGCCCACGACGGCGCCCCGGTCGACGCCGAGACCGCCGAGCTGCTGGCCTATATGTATGACCGCTCGCTCGATATCTTCGCCCCCCACGCCCCGCCAAGCCCGCTCTCGCTCTACCCCGACCGCACCGCCGTCGCCGGGGTGTGGGACAACCTCGGCCGCGCACAGTCTTTGTGGAGTCGGTCGAGCCTCTCCGGTCCGCCGGGTTATCCGAGTCTCCACGGCGATTACCTGAAGGCGCTCGACGGCTACGGCATCGGTGGTCCTGGCCGGCGGGGGCGCTTCCGGGCGATGAAGGCCGGCGTCGTTATGGAGTCGTCGATGGCGCTGCAAGACGCCGCGGCGCCCGCCCCGATGTCAGGGAACGATATGGACGAGGAGAAGATCGAGGGCGAGGCAAGGGTCGACCTCAACCAGGATAGCGGTGCGGCCACAATTGCCGGTGAGGAGTCTTCGGTCGAGCTGCGCTCGGACTTCTCCGAGACCGCCTTCTGGGAACCCCACCTGTTGCTGTCGGACGACGGCACGGCGATGGTTTCCTTCGAGGTTCCGGACTCGGTCACCGACTGGAACCTGTGGGTGCACGCCGTTACCACCGATCTTCGCGGCGGCTCGGTGACCCGTCAGGCTCAGAGCGTCAAGGAGCTGATGGTGCGGCCCTATCTGCCGCGCTTCCTGCGCGAGGGAGACCGCGCGACCCTCAAGGTCGTGGTCAACAACGCCGGCGAGGCGCCCTTCGAGGGCGCCCTCAACCTCAGGATCTTCGACCCCGCGACCGATGAGGATCTGCGGCCACTTTTCGGCCTGACGGCCGAAAAAACGTCAGGTGTCGCCTTTTCTGTTGAAGCCGGCAAGGGCGCCGACCTCAGCTTCCCGCTGGCCGTCCCGGCCCGCGTCGGCACAGTGGCCTTCAAGGTCACCGCCCGCGCCGGCGCCTTCTCGGACGGTGAACTGCGGCCGTTGCCGGTGCTGCCGGGGCGCATGCACCTCATGCAGTCACGCTTCGCAACCCTCCACGACGCCGACCGCCATGAGCTTCACTTCGCCGACATGGCCGCGGATGACGACCCGAGCCTGATCAACGACCAGCTCGTGGTGACCATCGACGCCCAGCTCTTCTACTCAGTGCTCAACGCCCTGCCCTATCTGGTGAACTACCCCTACGAGTGCACCGAGCAGACCCTGAATCGCTTTGTGTCCACCGGCATCGTCGGCAGTCTCTTCGACCAGTACCCGGCGGTGGAGCGGATGGCCGAGAAGCTGTCGGCGCGATCCACCCGCCTCGAGGCCTGGGAGGCCGACGACCCCAACCGCACGATGGAGCTTGTCGAGACGCCGTGGCTGCAGACCGCCCGTGGCGGCAGCGAGGACGCCGACGATCTGATCAACGTCCTCGATCCGAAAATCACCCGCGCCCAGCGCGACACGGCGCTGGCCAAGCTGAAGAAGAGCCAGACCTCGATCGGCGCCTTCCCGTGGTTCCCCGGCGGCCCGCCCTCGCCGTGGATGACGCTCTACATCCTCTACGGCTTCTCCAAGGGGCTCGAGTTCGGGGTCGAGGCGCCGAAGGACGTCAGTGTCCGGGCGTGGGCCTACATGCACCGCCACTTCATCGACGAGTGGGTCGATCTGATGATGGCCGACGACTGCTGCTGGGAGACCATCACCTTCCTCAACTACGTGCTCTCCAACTACCCCGACGAATCGTGGACCGGCGGTGTCTTCACCGCCGACGACCGGCAGCGCATGCTCGACTTCAGCTTCCGCCACTGGCGGCAGCACTCGCCGTTGACCAAGGGCTATCTCGCGCTGACCCTCGAGCGGGCCGGCCGTCACGACGACGCGGTACTGGTCTTCGACTCGGTGATGGACTCGGCCAAGAACGATCCCGATCTCGGCACCTACTGGGCGCCCGAGGACCGGGCCTGGCTGTGGTACAACGACACCACCGAGACTCACGCCTTCGCCCTCCGCACCCTGACCGAGCTCGAACCCGACGACGGCCGCCGCCATGGACTCGTCCACTGGTTGTTCTTGAACAAAAAGCTCAACCACTGGAAGTCGACCCGCGCCACCGCCGAGGTGCTCTATTCGCTCGCGTACTACCTGAAGCACGAGGACACGCTCGCGGTGCGCGAGGAGGTCTCGGTCGAGGTCGGCCCGCAGACCACGAGCTTTGTCTTCGAACCCGACGAGTACACCGGCGGCCACAACCGGGTCATCGTGGCTGGTGACAAGGTCGACCCGAAGACCATGTCGACCATCGTCGTCAAAAAGCCGACCAAGGGTTTCGCCTTCGCCTCCGCGACCTGGCACTTCTCGACCGAGCGATTGCCCGAGGAAGCGCGGGGTGATCTCTTTGCGGTCGAGCGCAGCTACTTTCGCCGATTCAACGACGGCGCTGGTTGGGTGCTGAGGCCGCTCGCCGACGGTGAGGAGATCGCGGTTGGCGATCAGATCGAGGTCCACCTGTCGATCCGCGCCAAGCACGCCGCCGAGTACGTCCACCTGCGCGATCCCCGGGGCGCCGGCTTCGAACCCGAAACCCTGCACTCGCAATACAAGTGGGACCTCGGCATCTCATGGTACGAGGAGATCCGCGACTCGGGCACCAACTTTTTCTTCGAGTGGCTGCCGGCCGGCGAGTACACCTTCAAGTACCGTCTGCGGGCCAACATGGCGGGGGCCTTCCGGGTCGGCCCGGCCGTCCTGCAGTCGATGTACGCGCCCGAGTTCACCGCCTACTCGGCAGGCCACCGGCTGGAGGTCGAGGCGAACTGACCCGCGTCCGTGTCCGCCCGCCGTCCGCGGTCTCCGACCGCGGCCACGCG
>Ga0209013_10001767_pt1 | contig 19900 bp, 31 predicted proteins | sample Cruoilmetagenom2_FD_187291 | JGI IMG/M metagenome (GOLD analysis project Ga0209013, IMG submission 187291) | Oil polluted marine microbial communities from Coal Oil Point, Santa Barbara, California, USA - Sample 2 (SPAdes) (version 2) | ecosystem: Environmental > Aquatic > Marine > Oil seeps ...
CCCGCCCGCTTTTCACGTCCTCGCCAAACCGACCGGTCCGATCTGCAACCTTGACTGCGAGTACTGCTTCTTCTTGTCGAAGGAGATGCTGTATCCGGGCGATCGGTTCCGGATGGCCGACGAAATGCTGGAGAAATATCTCCGCCAGCTGTTGGAGTCACATCGCACTCCCGAGGTGACTGTCGCATGGCAAGGCGGCGAGCCGACGATGATGGGCCTCGACTTCTTCCGAAGGTCGGTTGAGTTGGTCGACGAACTGAAGCAACCGCACCAACGGGTCGAGTACACAATCCAAACCAACGGTGTGTTGATCGACGAAGAATGGGCGGCGTTCTTCAAGGAGAACAACGTCCTCGTCGGGCTGTCGGTCGACGGGCCGCGGAAGCTCCATGACACATATCGTGTCGACAAGCGAGGGCTCGGGTCGTTCGACCGTGTCATGGCGGGGTACGAGCATCTGAAGGCCGCCGACGTCGATGTCAACGTCTTGTGCACCGTGCACGCATCCAACCAGGATCACCCGCTCGACGTATATCGATTCTTCCGCGACGAAATGGGTGTGAACTTCGTCCAGTTCATCCCGATCGTCGAGCGCACGACCGAGACGATGCTGCCTCTGGCCAACCTGGGATGGAGCACGAGCACTAAGGAGAAGCGGCCGCTCTATGTAATCGAGGGAAACCAGGTCACTGATCGCACCGTGACACCGGAAGGATTTGGGCGGTTCCTGAGCACGATCTTCGACGAATGGGCCCAGAACGACGTGGGCGAGGTTTACGTCCAACACTTCGACACGGCCCTGGCCAACTGGTACCGCGAGCCAGGTGCGGTGTGCGTGTTCTCCGAGACCTGCGGGGCGGCAGTAGCGCTCGAACACAACGGTGACGTCTATTCGTGCGACCATTACGTGGAACCTGACTACCTGCTGGGCAATATCAACGAGACTCCGCTCGGCGATCTGGTGCGGTCAGCCCGTCAGGTGCAGTTCGGCCTCGACAAGCGCGATTCGCTGCCTGAATTCTGCCGCAGCTGCGAAGTGCGATTCGCGTGCCACGGAGGCTGTCCCAAGAATCGATTCACGCAGACGCCCGATGGGGAAGATGGCCTCAACTATCTGTGTGGCGGCTACAAGATGTTCTTCAACCACATCGACAAGCCGATGCGGGTCATGTGCGATCTACTCAGTCAGGGCCGTGCCCCGGCCGAACTCGCGGCGGTCCTCGCGGCTCAGGAAGCCGAGCCCTACCTGAACACCGGTCGTAACGACCCGTGTCCGTGCGGTAGTGGCCGGAAGTACAAGAAGTGTCACGGCGAAGCGGCCTCCGCTCCGGATGCGACCCAGTCCGGACCTGAATAGTTCGGACCACTCTCCGTATCGCGACTCCGTATCGCTCAGCTTGTGCCGAAATCGGCCCAAGTGCCGCCAGTAGCTGGCCCGACGAGGTACCCACGTCCGAGGTATCCGCGTTGTCACCAGCAGACGACACGTCCTGACGAATTCGGTGGCCGCTACGCGCGGCCACCGATATCATGATGTCTTGTTGTTGTCGGCGGTTTGGTCGCTACCGGAATCATCTGAGGTGTGGGCTGGCGCCGGTGCGCTCAGGGGTGTCGCCACAGTCAGTTCCGGTACGGTGAGTTCAATGTTGGCTTTCTCCAGAGCTGATTTCGTGAACGGATCACGGCGTCGGTGACGTCGGAACTGCTGGTCATGGTCGACGGATAGCAGTAGCTGATTGTCAGAGTGATCGCATCGTTGGCGAATCCTGATGCCTGGACTTTCGGAGCCGGCTTGGCAACAACGCCATCGCTCGACGTCATTGCGGCCAACAGTACCGAAGTCGCATCGTCCAGATCAGTTTTGATCGGCACTCCGATGCTGAAGCTGGCTTTGCGACTTTCCGTTGCGCTGTACCTCAGGATCGGGTTGCCGAGTACTTGGTTATTGGAGACGTGGACGATGAGGCCGTCATCTCTCCGCAGCACGGTGCTCCGGCCGCCGATCTCCTCGACGGTGCCTCGAAAGTCGGTTGTTCGGATCTGATCGCCGACAGAGAATGAGGGCCGAGCGAGTAGCAGCATGCCGGAGGCCGAGTTCTCGACCATTGGCTTGAGCGTGAGTGCACCCATGACGAGTGCAAAAACGAATATGACCGACAGGAAGCCGATGTTCACGCCCAAAATGATCAAGATGATGGCGAGGGCTACCAGGTAGACAAACCCACCTGACGATGTGCCCGAAGTCGGCGACAACGTCGACAGGCGCCCCGCTGACCCGACTCAGAGCTTGCTTGGCAATACGAGCGGCAAGGCGGGACAAAACGGGATGCTGGCAATCGCAACGATCGCCGCAGCTGCCAGATCCCATCCGGTCAACGCCTCCTGATCCAATGAATCGGCGACATTCTGTGCCGCGTCAGAGGCTTTGCTGGCGATCAGGGCTTCCATCGCGAGCGGTGCTCACCGATCTAGGGGGCCTATTTAGACGCGCTCGTTGGCGACGATTTCCCAATCGTCCGGGCGGGCGATGAAGTAGATGAGCATTCCGATGAGTGGGAGGAACAGTATGAGTATCAACCATCCGAACTTGCCCAGGGCTCCGACATCGGGTCGCATGAAGATGTCAACCACGGTGTAGACCCACGCGATGAGCAGTGGGATGAAGATGAAGAAGAGGATGAAAAAGTCCCAGAATTCCATGGAATTGTCTCCTATTGTCTGTTCGGTTGAGGCGCGGTGACCCAATCGGTTGTTCGCTACCAAACATAGCAGGGCCGTCCCGGCGGGCTGGCTATCCAGTTTCGGCACTTCTCGGTCTGGCAACTCGAGAACGTTGCGCACTGCTGGCCGATGGTTCATGATGGTGGGCTATGTCGGACCAACTCGGCTCACCGGAGCAGGCGTTGGGGTTCATGCGCTATGTGCCCGGCGTGGCCAGCATTGTGGATGGCGCCCGACACTCCGCCGGCATAGATGTGCGGGCGGCCCTGACCGTCTGGGCCGTCGTCGTACCGCAGTCGCTCGCCTACGCCGCCCTCGCCGGTGTGCCGTCGGTGCACGGGCTCTACGCCGCGGTTGCGGCGTTGGCCATCTATGCGCTGTTCGGCACGAGCCGGGACCTGAACATGGGCCCGGAATCGACGGTGGCACTGATGGCGGCAGCGACGATTGCTCCGTTGGCCACCGATGCCGACAGTGTCATCGCGTTGTCGTCGCTTGTCGCTCTGTTGGTTGGAGGGTGGTGTGTGCTCGGGTTTGTGTTCCGGCTCGGGTTCATCAGCGAATTCCTGTCGCGACCGATCCTCGCCGGGTATGTATTTGGGTCTGGAATCATCATCGTGCTCAGCCAGTTGGAGGGACTGTTAGGGCTCGACATCGATACGGACCTCTATGTCACTGACATCGGTGGGATCGTGCGCAACTTGGGGGATGTCGACGGACTCACGACGCTGATCGGGTTGTCCACGGTGGTTTTGGTGCTCGGATTACGCACGTTCCTACCCAAGATTCCCGCGCCGCTGGTTGCGGTGGTTCTCGGGATCGTGGCGGCAACTGTCTTCGACCTCGACGAGGAAGGGGTCGCCGTGGTGGGAGACATCGCCTCAGGTATTCCGGTGCCAGGGTTGCCCGACGCGACGTTTGACCAGTTCACCCAACTGCTCCTGCCGGCTCTGGGGATCGCGCTTCTTGCTTACCCGGACAGCTTTCTCACGGCTCGTTCATTGACGAAACCAGGCGGTTACAAGCTCGACGCAGATCAGGAGTTCCTCGCGATTGGTGCTTCGAACGTGGCTTCCGGGCTGCTGCAAGGCATCCCGGTCAACGGCAGCCAGTCACGTTCTTACGTGCAACGAGACGCCGGCGGCAAGTCCAATCTGGTCGGGCTGATCTGTTCGGCTCTGGTGCTCGTCACGCTGCTGTTCCTCACGAGTCTGTTCGAGCAGCTGCCGCTGGCGGTGCTCTCCGGAATCGTCATCGTCGCGGGGCTCGGCCTCTTCGGACTGCGCGACTTCCGGGCGCTGTGGCAGATCCGTAGATCAGAGTTCTGGCTCGGCATCATCACCGTCGCTTCGGTACTGGTGCTCGGGATGCTTGGCGGGATTGCTTTCGCCATCGGGCTTTCCCTGATCGTCGCGCTGGCCCGTCTGGTACGGCCGCACACTGCAGAACTCGGTCGGGTCGAAGGCACCGACACATTCCGTGATCTTGATCGCAATTCTGACGCGCACCGTGTACCGGGCCTGCTCATCGATCGGATCGACGACGAGCTGTTCTTCGCCAACACGGCGTTCTTCATTCGCGATATTCAGCACCGCCTCGAGACATCGGATCCACCGGCCAATACATTGCTGATCGACGCCGAGGGCATGTCCGACATCGACACAACGGCAACCCAGCAGCTCGGTGAATTGTTCGACGAACTCGATGCCACTGGGATCGAGGTGTTGTGGGCAAGGGTACGTCAACCGGTCCACGACATGCTCGATCGGGCAGGTCTGATCGATCGAATCGGCGAAGACAACGTTTTCCTCGAGGTCGACGATGCCGTTACCAGTTACCTTGCCGACCGTCCCGACCCTCAGCACGAGGGCGACTGAGGTTGGCTGGAATTTCTGTGAGTCAGGTCTCCCACCGGCAATTAGTAGACGATACGGAACGTTGGTTTCAGGGGCGTGGGCTCCCGTACGCCTCGCCTCGCGATGCCAAGCTGCTTGTCTTGTTCAATCGCACGATCCCATTGCCCGTGCTCGCGTTCGGGGGCGCCAGAATCTTGTCGTCGGCCTGCTGGCGGTAAATGCCTGTGTGCTTGTAGTCGCGATGCTCCTGGAGCACTACAACATCCTCCCGATTGTTCGCCACGAGATCCGGACCGGGCAGCGCCAGATGCTCGCGCCCGTGCGACAGGTGCTTCCGATCCTGCTTCTGGCGGTGTTCTTCATGTTCATGACCGCCGAGGGTTGGCAGGTTGCGCACGACGCAACTCCACTCGATTTCACGATCGTTGTGGTGTCTCTGCCGGTGTTGTCGGCCACCGTCGTTGCGGCCCGGGCTCAAGATGCTCTTGCCGGGGCGGCGACATTCATGAGCTGGAAGCAGGTACACGCAATACCTGTCCGAACAGGATTGAGCAAGTGAGGGGAAGTCAGCGCGGAACGTTGGTCCGTGCTGTGGGTTCGGCCTCGAGGCGAGCCGGGTCGATGGGTTCTCCCGTCAACTCATCGATTCCGTACGTGCCCGCGTCGACGCGCTTCAACGCCGCGTCGACATTCTTCACTTGCTGTTGAAGGTCTTGGCGGACACCGAGGTAGGTCGTCTCGCTGGTGGTGTCGGCCGCGGCGTCACCACCGAGCTGGTGAATGGCCCCGTCCCGTTCGTGCTCGTGTCGCAGAGTACTCAACAGCTTGTCGAGGCGCTCTTGTTCGGTGTGGAGCCGCTCCCTGGCGACACTTGCTTCTTTTCCGTTGGGGTCCATCGTGTCGCTCCTCTTCTCGGCTCATGCCGGGTTCAACGCAGTGCCGTTGATTCGGGTGGAGCGGGTGAAGGGAATCGAACCCTCGTCAACAGGTTGGAAACCTGTGGCTCTACCATTGAGCTACACCCGCAAGGGCGCACATGCTACCGGCGCGGGTGGCTCCGTCGCTCAGCTACTGAGTAGAGCGACGAGCGATGTGTTCCACGAGGTGTTGATGCTCTCCGAGTCGTGTCCCAGCAGTCGCTGGTGGACGTCGTAGGAGTCAAAGCTCGTCAATACAATGCAAGCGTCAACGATGTGTTCGCTTTCAGTTTGCGACCATGCGGTCAGCTCAGCAGCGAACTGTTGGCGTAGCTGCTCGCGGTAGTACATGTACATGTTTACGAGTTCTGCATCCATGTCGGGCATCGACCCGGCTTTTTCCCGGAGGACCAGGGCAGTTCCTCTGATGTGTGTGTACAGGGCGAGGCGTGCCTCGACGAGCCTGGCGACGCGTTCTTCGAGCGTGCCTTCGCCGATATCGGTAATTTCTATCAGAGGCTGGGCTGCCTGGAAGTCCTGTCGTAGCGCGGTACGAGTGAGATCATCAAGATCATCGAAATAGCGGAACACAGACCGGTGAGAAACGCCGGCCCGTTCCGCGATCTGAGCAGCACCGGGATGGAGATTGCCCTCTCGGATCAATTCGAGTAGGGCGTTAATGACAGAGTCACGGTTTCTCGTACGTCGCAATGTCCGGCCGTCCGTTGGAGCATTCATGTAGTCCTCCATGGCATGTGAAGTGTCGCGTGATGACATCATCGTCTTACGCTGGTGGTCGTATGGCTCATGATGTCTCCGTATCGTTGCGGCGGATGTTGATCTCGGATCTGTTCGGACTTGTCCGGACTTTACCAGAGTGAAGGAAACTGCAGAGTCATGAATGAGGCGGCGCTGCTCAACCGAGTGCGAAAACTGCTCGACAAGGCGACGGCGACGACCAATCCGCATGAGGCGGAAGCGTTTTCGAAAAAGGCCGCCGAGCTCGTCGCGAGGAATAGGATTGACCCTCAGCGTCTCATGCGTCTCGAAGCGAGTGACGCCCTGGAGATCCGCGAGTTTTTCCTCGGCCGGGGTGCCTATGTTCGAGCACGGCTGGCGCTGTTGATGTCAGTTGCAGAAGCGCATGACGTTCGTGTGGTGTTCGCCTCCTCGCCGACGGGGATGATCGCTCATGCTGCTGGGTTTCGTACTGATCTCGACGTCGTCGATTTGATGTACACCTCGCTTCATCAGCAGGCCGCGTCGCAGATGGCTTCTGTCCGGCGAGGTGCGCCGGCTGCAACGCAGCGTTTCCGCCGATCCTTCCTCTTTGGGTATGCCGACCAGATCGGAGAGATGCTGGGTGAGGCCCGGCAATCAGTTGACAGGGAGAAACCGGCGTCGTCGAAGTCGGCTTCGACTGAACTCGAGTTGCAGAGGCGGGTCGATCAAGTCGAGGAACACCTTCTTCGCTCATTCGGTCGCGTGCGGGCTGCACGCGCTCCGAGTGCAGCGCAGGCCGGTGGATGGAATGCCGGAGCAGCTGCCGCCGACCGAGCTGACGTCGGGCGAGCGCGACTTCCCGAGCGACCGGCAATCGGTCCTGCATGAGGGGAAATGTCGACAACGAGCGCGCAGCGCTGTACTCGGCTGAGCTCGCGGCGTTCGATGGAACAGATCTCGAGGCAATAATCGGTCAGGAGTTCATCGCAGCTGGGATACAACAGGTGACGACGGGGGAGTGGTGGCCGGGCCCGGCAATTGAAGTTCGTCCAGCTCGCGCCAATTCTCGGTCATCCAGCACCTGCTGTGATGTGGAGGTCGGAGCCGGGACAGCTGCGATCATTCGACTCGTCCCCGAGCAGGCCACCATTGCAACAGCCGCCCATGAACTGGCGCATGCTCTCGCTGGCGTCGCCGCTGGCCACGGCCCAGTCTTCCGCAGGGCGTACCTGGATGTGGTCGCGGTGATCACAAACCTCGACAGCACCGACCGACGCCACGACCTACACGTCAGCCAGTTGCGCGAAGCCCTTACGACGAGAGGTCTCCGCGTGGGTGACCGAAAATGGGTGGCTCCACGTGCCGAGTTGCTCGGTCCGATAGCGCTCTGACCTAGAGACGAGACCCCACTCCGACCCAAAACTCGAGAAATGCCTGATCCGTAACGCTGAGCGCGACTATCGAGGCACTTTCGGGTTGTGGGGCGGGGTCAACGGGGTCGACGGTCAGTAGGCTGGCGCAGCCATATCCGGGATGTAGCGCAGCTTGGTTAGCGCGCCTGCTTTGGGAGCAGGAGGCCGAGAGTTCGAATCTCTCCATCCCGACAGGATTCGTTGGTCTCAACGCAGCACGCACCTGGACCGATTCCGGGTTGTATGGCGCCATCATCAAGTCGGACGTCGCGGGAAGTGTGGCCTCGTCCGAGTGCTGGACACACAGAAACAGCACCTGATCACATCCGCTACCCCTTACAAGGCCACTTGGACCCAAACGCCGTGCTGGAGTGAACACGCATGGCACACGAACATGCCCGCTGGCCAGGTCTTTTGCACACGAACGCCGTATTGGAGGAACGTGCGCCGCTGCGCACGGACATGCAGCGCGGTATGGCGTCCTACACACAGGCGCCGCGTCGGGGAAAGTGCGAGTGAGACACGAACACCCCCTCTGACCAGGGGAATGAGACACAGATGCCGTGTGCAAGAGGTACGGGAGTCGAACACGAAACCCGCCGCGTGACCACGAGTGTTGGATACAGAACGGCTTTTGGCGAGCGGGATCCCTTGCGGCTCAACATCTTCCTTCCCGAGCGTGTCGCGTGTCGCTCCTCGATTGGTCTGGGCGCATGAAGCCCACTCGTTCGCGCCCTGACTGCTGGACAACGCTGACGTGCTTGCCGATGCGCTCGGGATCGGCCTGGAGCTTGACCGCGCCGAACACCCGGTGGGCCGGTACGCCGTCGACCTGCTTGGGCGCGACCCTACGAACGACTGTGTGCTGATTGTCGAGAACCAGCTGGAGGTCACCCGACCACGACCATCTCGGCAAGCTGGTCACGTACGCTGAAGGTACCGATGCGAGGACCATCGTGTGGCTCGCGACGGACTCCAGGTGCCGATCTCGGCGGTTCCGCTACTTGGGCGAGATGGGGCTGGGCGCTGCGACTGCGTTACGGTGTTTGAGGTCGAGTGGAGGGGGACAGAATGAACGTGTCACGAAGGCTTGTGTCGGTGGTCGGGGCGGTCGCGATGCTCGTTGTGGCCTGTGGGTCTGACGACGACGGATCTGGCGAGGGCGCAGAGTCGGGAAGCGCGGTCGCGGAATCCGACAGCGGCGAATTCGGCGCGGAACTCGCTGATGCAATCGGCGCGGGTGGGGGTGGCGTTCTCGTCTTCGATGGCGAGGAGATCCCGATCGCGAGCGCGACGTGCCAGCTCGGTGAGGACACCTTCGACGTGGGCACCGTGTCCGACAACGACTTTCGCGTTTTCGTCTCGCGTAGCAACCCGCTGAACGACATCGGCGTCCAGGTGCTCGATGCCGACTTCCTGCAGTGGTTTCCGCAAGGTGTGAGCGGGGACGAGGCCCAGCGAGACGGTGGGATCTTCACAAGTGATCCTGCCGCCTATTTCAACAACTCCGACGATCGCATCGTGCAGGTGAGCTTCAGAATCGAGTGCCCATGAGTCTTCAGACCCTGTGAGCTGTCCCGACTCTGGACTGCGCGATAACAAGCCCAACCCGCGCACCCGATAGGAGCGGCGCCAATGCAACGCCCGATAATCGCCGCCGGCGGCCCACCAGCCGAACACGGTTGGTTATCGCGTCATGAGCCGCTGGTTGGGCGATCCGACCTGCAACAGTTCGCATGATATCGGGCGAGCAGATTACGAGCCGTGGACGCCGTTGCCTTGAAGACGTGAGCCTTGTGCGGGCAGTCAGCCGGGTGCTGTGTCTTGTGTCTCGACGGCGAATAGTTCCCAGGCTCCGTTGACACCTTTCAACGTCCACTCGCCAAAGCTGTTCGCGGATCTGCTTCCGCCGAGGAGGACCACCGCGAGCGTGACGAGAATCTGCCCCGGTCCGGCGGCGGACATAACTCGGGCAGCGACGTTCACCGCCAACCCCGACACATCATCTCCCCACCGAGAAGCGCAAGGAGCTGATGAAGCACTTTCGGAAAGCCGTCGCGAAGGACGTTGATGCCAGAATTGCGAAGTTCAGCATCTACCGGCTGCGATCGCTCAGGGACAAGGCTGTGTTGGGGCTCGTCATGAAGCGCCCGGATGATCTCGCCCCGTTCGGCTGGCTCCTGCCGGCGCATATCTTGCCTTGGCTGCGCAACCCAACCGCCTCGGCCGACCTTGGGGCCTTCTTCCACGACCCCGAGCGGAATACGTCCAACTACCTCAGTACTTGGCTGCTGGCGGCGGTGTTGGATGAGCGGCATGCCGGAACTGATGAGGTCGTTCGGTATGCCAGGGGCATCTCGTTTGATGCCACGGCGCCGTCCTACCACAGGGCGTTTGCCATGAACGTCCTCGCAGCACGGAGTGCAGCACCCGAGCTGCACTCGTACGCATTCCTGCGCAGCACAGTGCAGCTCACAGCATCTTCGTTTCGAGCTTCGACGGGGCGAGTTGTAGCCCAACGTCCCTGCGTGCGGTCGGGCGCAGTCCCGGTCGAATACTTTGGGAGCAGGAGGCCGAGAGTTCGAATCTCTCCATCCCGACAGGATTCGTTGGGCTCAACGCAGCACGCACCTGGACCGATTCCGGGTTGTATGGCGCCACCACCAAACAGGTTCGGAGTAGAGGATCTCGGCCATCACCGGAATCCTTGCGAGGTGTACCAGGCCCGAGGCGGCCAGCGACCCAGCGGTAGCGCATATGTGTGCGGTACCTGAGTGGGTCCGTCGGGCTTCGTCGACCGTCGACATGTGGCGTTCTTCTCAACTCTGATCAGTCGAACCGCACACCGCACGCCGCTTCATCAAGCCTCACGGACTATTCGCTGGAGCGCGATCGGTGGTCACCGGCATTTGACTCGGTCGTTGACCGCGAGCTCGAATAGCTGACCCCCGGGTACCGATTCGACGGGGACCAACGTGATCAGCGCTGCGAGATCTGGACGTAGCTCCGCTGGCCCGACCCCACCGGCGTTGTCTAGCCCGGAAAACCAGGCGAGATAGGCGTCGGCGCTACAGGCTCGGCGCACGGTCTCGGTGGGTGACAACGGAAAGTGGCTGTTGCCGGCCTTCGGTTGTGTGAAGGCGAACGAGACGGGGAAACGACGCGCGCTCCACCACAGGCGCTGGGGATTGTTGGTCAGTACGTTGGCATCAGGGGGGAGATCGGCGACGAGTGGGTAGAGCTGCGATGAGAATTGAGGGTTGGCCGCAGATCCGCCGAGCCGATCCGGGCCGTGCAGTGCCGTGTCGATTCCGTGGGCGCTCCATACCAGTGCTCCGGCTGCGGCGAGGCCGAGGAGCAGCTTGTTCTGCGATATGCGGTTGATGGCCACCACCGCGAAGTAGACGACGGGAATCAGGGTGGGTGACAGGAGGCGGGCTGAGACGTCGGTACCTGCGACTGCCCTGGAGACGACTGGCAGCACGATCGACATGACCGCAAAGGTGGCCATCCCCACATCCAACGTGTTCCGCGGATTCCGCCTAAACGCGAAGATGGCGGCCACGAGAAGGCCGATCAACACGACGAACCCGGCCGGTTCGGCCACACTGCCAGCGGTGTCGAGGTCGATGACGAGGCGACCGAACGCTCTGGCCGTTCGGCGGGCGAGCAAAGGTAGCGACTCACCGGCCCCACCTTCGAAGTGAGGACCGAGAGGTTCGCCGGTGGCGAACAGGTTTCGCGCGATCCACAACGACGCGAGTGCCGCCGGCGCCGTCAGATAGGAGATCGTGCATCGCCGCAGGTGGTGTTTGTCCTCCATTGTCGCGACGATGACCATGACGAGTCCGGTCAGGACCAGCCCCGCACCTGCGTATCTCGTGAGAAAACAGAGCCCAGCGAGGATGCCAGCCGCAGCCGCACTCCGAGTAGTGGGCGACTGTCGACTGAGCACGTACATCGTCGCGAGGGCGAACATGAGATACGGCGTCTCGCTCCACACCATCGATTCGATCCGAGCGGCCGCCTGCGACAAAACGTAGAGCGCGGTCCCGACAAGTGCGGCGGAGGAACGCACCCGCAACTCGAAGAGGTTGTAGAGGAGTACGGCGATCGCCGCCGAGCAGATCACACCGATGATCGACGCCCACAACAGGCTCCGCCCGCCAGGTACGAGTAGGAGGGGAAAGATGGGTGGGAAATGCGTGAGCGGTTCGCCAGTGAAGTCGATGAACCCGGCGAGACTTCGCAGGCTCTCGGCCGCCGAGATGTACGTGATCGAGTCGGGGCTCAGGATCGGACCGTTCCGTGTGCTGGTCAGTACGACGAGCCCAGCGAGCAGTGCGACAGCCGCGTGTTGAATGCGAACTCGGTGCGGCATGTGGGGCTCGGGCCCAACCGTTTCATCTTCCGGGGCGAGAGGTTCGATCGGGCCGATCCTATGCATGGCGACTGCGACCTGACGTGCCGTACGGAACGGGATCCTGCGTGCCCGAGCCGGAGAAGGACGACGTCACAGTGCCGGGATGACGTGATGACAACGCCGAGGTCGCACCCCCGACACTGTCTCAGCGTGGTGGTTCCGTGCTTCAACGAGGAGTCGACGATTGGTTCGTTGCTCGAGCGTGTCTTGGCGTCACCCTGGGTCGACGAAGTGGTCGTGATCGATGCCGGTTCGACCGACAAGACGCAGGCGATTGTTCTATCGATCACCGACAGTCGGATCCGGACGGTCAGATCTCGAAACAGAGGGAAGGGAGCCGCGCTGCGAATCGGCATAACGCTCGCCGCGAGCGTATACGTAGTGGTGCAGGACGCCGACTTGGAGTACGACCCGCGGACTACTCGGCGTTGCTCGAGGCGCTCGAGAGTGGGGTTGCCGACGTGGTGTTCGGCTCTCGTTTTGTGTCGGGCCGCCCGCACCGCGTGCTCTACTTCTGGCATTCGCTCGGCAACCGTTTCCTCGCGTTGTTCTCCAACGCGTTCACCGATCTGAATCTGACAGACATGGAAACCGATTGCAAGATGTCTCGTCGCGAGATCATCCAGTCGATCGACATACGCGAGAACCGATTCGGATTTAGGCCCGAAATCACCGCCAAAGTCGCGGGGCTCCGATGTCGCGTCTACGAGGTGGGCATCTCATATACTGGGCGGGCCTACGACGAGGACAAGAAGATCGGTTGGCGCGACGGCCTCTGGGCGATCGTCTGCATCGTCCGATATTCGCCGCTGTGGAACCGCAGAGGGAGTTCGCCGATCGATCGACGCGAATTGGGCTGATTGACACAAAAAGTCGCGTCAACACCCGCACTTCTGCTGGTCACGAACCATCCTGGTTTGAAGCGCTCTGTGTTCGGTGACTGTTCTGACGCGCCACTGGCCAGTGGCTCAAGGCTCTCTCAAATGACGAACGTTCACCGGACGGTCCACGGAAGCACGGCGCAGGTCACGTGTCTTTACCTGGGCCGTCTCAGATACCTGGTACGAACCCGTTCTCATTGAAGGAGGGCTATTCGTCACAAGGTTGACTGCGCCAGAAGGTGCTCCCGGGCCGCTCGATACTCGCGACCCGACTCTCACACAGCAGCCGAGCAGATCCGGCATTGTACCCATGGCGAGGTGCCCCCTAACGCGGTGTCCGCCGTCAGGTTCAGGCCACTTGGACACAGACGCAGGTTGGCGACGAGGTTGACGTTGGCCGAGAAGTCTGTCGTCGGGGCGAGCGGCCTGATTGCGTTGCCGATGCTTTTCAGGGATGTGCTTGCCAGGCAGAGGTGAGATCGCCCGGTCGGCGGCAGCCTGCCGCGACCGACGCAGCGCTCAGTGCAGCGCACGAGTTGCATTCCGGTGCATGCCAGTGCAGCGCTGTGCAGCACACGAGGACGCGAGAACGGGCGCCCGGGGCAGGAGCTGCAGTTGATCACCCCAGCGTGCAGTCAGGTGCAGCCTCCGTCTCATACTTTGGGAGCAGGAGGCCGAGAGTTCGAATCTCTCCATCCCGACCACATCTATGCGATGGAGTTGCGATGGAGGGTCGCCTCCCGTGGCTCAGTGGGGCCGATACGCGTCGCTTCGATGATCGATTCGCAGGACGGTCACCTCGCGGGCGTCTTCGTCGATGCGGTACAACACGCGATAGGTGCCACGCCGAGCACTGTGAATTCCTTCGAGTTCGTTGCGAAGCGCCCGCCCTACACGTTGCGGGTTCTCGATGAGCGCCCCGGTGATGAACTCGATCACCGCTGCGCTCACCGATTCGGGGAGTTGTTCTGCGATCGTTCGCGCTGCTGGACGGGCTACAACGAGTTCATACGCCTCAGTCATTGAGTAGTGGAATGGCGCAATGCTCGCACGGCGTCGATGCCACGAACAACGTCACCCGAAGCGACCGCCGCTTCGGCCTGGACGAGATCTCTGACTGCTTCGGCGTCGCCGAGGAGTTCGAGAGTCTCTTCGAGGCTGTCGAGGTCGTCTGGGCTTATGAGGATCGCGGCCGGCCGTCCGTTGCGGGTGACCACGACGCGCTCGTGTTCGCGATTCACGCGGTCGACGAATTCTGAGAACCGGTCTTTCACGTTGCGAAGAGAGTCCGTTGTCATAGCTACAATTGTGCCACGCATCGAGTGGGTCAGCAACTCGTCGGTAGACGGCGGTGATCCTGACGTCGCTCGAAAGCTCGTTGATGTATCACGGATGTATCAATCCGGGGAGCACCGGACTGTGTCGGCCTGTTCGGGCAGTGTCGGACTGCGGGAACATCACCCCAGCTAGATCACTACATGCCAACATATTCCGGTATAGATCGACACACCGCGATACCCCCAATTTCCAGATTTGGGAGCAGGAGGCCGAGAGTTCGAATCTCTCCATCCCGACTAGGTTTCGTGGGTTGATGAATTGACCGAGGGACCAACGGGTTGGGCTCGGATGCATATGCCCGCCTCGGGCAACTCCTTGAACACGACGGTTAGGGAGGGATCATGGCAGGAAGGGTCCGACTCTGTGCGAGAGCAAAGGCAGCCGATGATCGACTAGCTGCTTTGGGCACTGATACTCCGACTTGGCCTTCGATGGTCAGTCGCCACCAACCACCTGTCCGGTCCGATCGTTGAGGCTCCATCGCATGTAGCGGTGCCAACGAAGTGCGTTCAAGGCCGAGTCAGTCCTGCCATCTCGAGACAGCTGTCGACGTCTACTACAGATCCGACGGTTGTGTGGGAGCGCAGACTGCTGGCCGCCACTGCATGAGCGAGTTCCAGTGCATTTTGGGTGGGCCAGCCTTCGTGGAGTGCATAGAGCATTCCGGCCGAGAAGGCGTCACCTGCGCCGACGGTACTTCCGATCTCCTCGGGGGGCACAGGCACCGACTCGCTTTCGAACACCTGCCCGTCTGCGGTCACACATATCGCACCCTCCGGGAAGTGAACTGCAACCAGTCGCATGCTTCCCGCTTCGAGTACGGCTTGCGCCGCCTCACGACACCGTGTCCGATCCGTGATGCCGTCACGAACGGTGGGAGTGGCGGCGAGCCCACCGATTTCGTGGTCATTGACGATCAACGTGTCGAGGTGAGGCAGACACGGCAGGCACACCCGTCGAACTCGCTCACCCTCGATCGATGCCAGCTCGATATTCGTGTCGAGGTTGGCTGACTTCGCCTTCTTCAAGATCGTGACCCAACCGTTGGCGTCTTCTTTCCAGGGTTTGTCCAAACTCCGGTGAAGCCCAGGTAGACCAAGGTGCAGCACTCGACATGTCGTCGCAGAGAAGTCGAAATGATCGGGCGTCAACAGATCGTTCGTCCCCGCATGGTGAAAGAACGTCCGTTTGCCAGTTCCGGTCACCGACATGACGTCTGTGTACGACGTTGCCGCTCCATCGGTTCTATGCAACTGCTTGGGGTCGATCCCAATCGCACGGGCATGTTCGCGCAGGAAATCGCCATCGGAATCGTCGCCGAGCAGGCCGATGGCATCGACCGGCATGGTCGAGTCGAGTTTGCGCATGTCTACGCCGAGATTGTGGGAGGATCCACCTCCTTGTCTCTCGCTTCCCGTGATACGGGCCAGTTTCTCCTGATCAGGCCACTGGTCTATGAGCTTGATGCGATCGACTGCCCAGGAGCCGCCACAGATGAAACCGCGTCGTTCTGTTTCGGTCACGACATCAGCACGGGATCGGTGATTTTCAGATCATCTCGTAGGGCCCGTTGTGGGTGAATTCCATGTGCAGCGAGGTGGTCGTGATACAGCCGAACGGCCTGCTCGGGTGTGGATTTCTGCCCGATTGTCTCGCGCAAGAGCCGGACGAGCTCGAGAGGTGCCTCGGACAGGTTGATCTTCCGGCCGAAGAGCGCGACGCGGGCTCCGGCTTGTTCAGCCTGATGGGCAAGCTCGAAGGTGTCGCGCGTCGTGCCCTTCGCGCCGCCGAGAATTCCGACGACGAGCCGTTCCGGGTCATAGGACGACAGCTCCGACATGGCCCTCGCCCCGTTGAACTGGATCTTGAGGAATTGTGGTGCGTCGCTCGATGTGACTCCAGCGATGGCTTTGATGATCATGTCGTTGATGTAGTTGCCGAGCTCGATGGCCGGAATGCCGATGTCGAAAGCGGGATTGAAGATCTCGAGGAAATGCCGGAACCCACTTGTCCTCGCGCCGAGTCGGAATCTTCGATACGCCTCGAGGCTTGCGTGGTCGGATTCGAGGTGATTGGAGAAGGTCATCGAGTAGAGGCCGATATCGCAGAAGGCAGACACCGCCTCGATGTCGGCTGACGCGAACGGAGTGGACGGCAACTCGGTGTAGCTGGAACCTCGTGCCATCCATATGTCGGTCGTGTCATTCATCCGGACAGCCGGGGTCACGGGAGAGTTCTTGAACACTCCCTGGTCCACCAGTACTTCAGCCGATGATGCTGAGAGCAACATCACGTCGACCAGGTTCGACTGAGTCATCGCAGTTACCGCGTCCAGGTAGTCCGGCTTGGTCTTTAGGGTTCCATCTGGCTGTGGCCCGGGTGCCAGCAGACCAAAGGCCATATCGCCATCTTTGGCGTCGGCGATGATGAAGTCGTCGGATGTGTACCGACCCGCTCGGATATTCGAGAGTTTTCGCGCAAGCTTTCTGTCGGGGGACGTCACGGCTTGCGAGGCTAGTTCTGCCTCGCGCAGATCTCCCCGCCCGACCCGCTCTGAGTTGTCAGCGTTCGCGGGCGACAGCGACGGCTGCAGCGATGAGTGATGGTGCTCGGTCGAAATCGCGGAAGTCGCCAAACAGCGTGTTCGCCATCCCGACGGCGATCGCTCCAGCTGCGTAGAAGTCGGCCATGTTTTCGACCGTGACTCCGCCGGTCGCCATGAACGGCCTTTGTGAGTAAGCCGGGACGACCTGCGCCAACCAGGAAGCTCCCGGCGGGTCGGCAGGGAAGAACTTGAGCACGTCCGCGCCGGCCCGCAGCGCGGTCTGGATCTCGGCGGGTGTCTGCACCCCTGGCAACGTCAACATTCCGAGCTCGATGCTTCGCTGCATGGTCGCGACATCCACTCCGGGGATCACGCAGAACTCTGCGCCGGCCGCAGCCGCCGACTCCGCCTGTTCGACCGACCAGGTCGTCCCCACACCGACCGACGCCGCCGAGCCGAAGCGCTCGCTGAGCATCGCCACGTCGTCGATCGTCCTTGCATAGTCGTGGGTGATCTCCAACGACCGGACGCCGCCTTCGACCAGGAGATCGGCGAGTGGCACGAGATACTCTTGGGGGACCTGCCGGAGGACGGCCATGATCCGGTCCTGTTCGAGGATCTCGAGGGCGTGTCGTCGCTTGTCATCGGGCATCGAGGAAGTCTGGCACTCGGAGGTGTCCGTCGGTGGTGATCGGGTCGCAGTCGATCTTGGCTTCGTATCCCGAGGTCACATTGCCAGATGAACTCACGGTATCGATCGAGGCGGAACTGCTCCCGCCCGACTCGTTGATGAGCGTCTCTCCGGAATCGACGATATTCGGGTCGGTGCGGCTCGTGCTCGGGCACAGCGTCTCAAATCGCTCGGCACCGCTGACAGGAATCGGCAGAAGTGGCGCAGTCAACGCGACACTGCGTTGGCGTAGCGGCGGAGCAACCTTGTAGTTGAATTTGGCAACCGGATTCCGAGGGCGGGGTCACCGTCGCCGGCGAACCTGATGAGGGCGAACCGAACGATCTCCTTGCATGGCATCTTCAGACACCTCTCGGCCCAGAACGTTGCGATGTATCACGGATGTATCAATCCGGGGAGCACTGGGCTGTGTCGGCGTGTCCGGGCAGTATCAGTCCGCTCAGACAACGCTCCAGGTAGATCACTACGTTTCGGCAGATCCTGACACAGACCGACACAGTCCAATTAAACCGTTTTCCAGATTTGGGAGCAGGAGGCCGAGAGTTCGAATCTCTCCATCCCGACCACATCTACCAGGAGTGATACGACGACCTCAGTCCGACCGAAGTGTCGATGTATCAAACTGACTCGGTTCCTCACCGAGGGAGTAGGTCCGTGAAGCCCGTCGAGCGTGGAAGTCGGCTCGCAGGATCAGTCCTGGTTGAACACTGGCGGGCGCTTCTCGAGAAAGGCCCGCATACCCCCTCTGTTGTCGGCTGTGCCGAGGGTTGCGTGGACGCTACGGCGTTCGGCTGCCAAGAGGTCGTCGAGGGTCTTGTCGTCAGAGTCGTGGTGCGAGTCGAGCAGTACCCTGACAGCCAGTCGCGGGCGAGATGCGAGTTCGGTGGCGAGGGCGATGGCCCTGCCTTTCAGTTCGGTGTTCGGCCACACTTCGTCAACCAATCTGATGGCCAACGCTTCTTGACCGTTGATCTTCTTGGCTCGTAGGAGCATGTCCAGGGCGTTGTCCCGCCCAACACACTTCGCGAGGCGGGCGCTCCCGCCCCAGGCGGGCACGCTGCCGAGGTCCATTTCTGGCAGCCCGATCTGGGCCCCTTCGGCCGCGGCGAGTCGAAACGTGCAGCCGAGAGGTAGCTCCAAACCTCCTCCGAGGCAGTATCCGAAGAGTGTGACCACCGATGGTTTGCCCATTGTCTCGATCTGTCTGATGAGTCGGAGGCGTTGGTCGAAGAAGTCGTCGGGGCCTCCACGGTCCTTGAACCCTGAACCGAGTTCTTTCAGATTCATGCCGACCGAGAAGTTGGTCGTGCCCTCGGAGGTGATCACGAATGCCCGAATACCGTCGTCATTCGCAATGTCGGCCACGACGTCTTCCAGCCGGTCGATGTAGGCGAGCGTCATGCGATTGAGCGGGTCGTCGTTGGGAGACAACAGCGACGCCGTCGTCGCGCTTGGTGTAGAGCAGTGGACCGTCGTTCATTGGTGTGTTCTCCTCGTATGCTCTCGCAGCGGGTCGTTGCATTCGTCAGGGTGTTGGACACTCATTGGGGCAGGTTCAGTTTCGTTTCGTCGGCGGTGGCCGCTTCGACCATCGCGCACCAGAGGTCGATGAATCGCTCGAAGTCAGCGTCGAGGTGCAGGCTGCGTTGCAGGCCCATGCCTCTGACGAGGTAGGCGGTGAGTTCAGCAATGTCTGCCGCGAGGCCGGCGTCGCAGGTGGCGACTCGCGCGGCCACGTCGCGGAAACGTTCGGTCTTTGCGTTGTCCAGCGGTCGCATTGCGTCACCGAGTCCAGGCGACGTTCGGGCGGCGACCATGGCCTCGATCCAGCAGAGCCGGTAGCGCTCGTGTTCGGTGGCGGTTGATGCGATCAAGCGCAGGACCGTGGTGAGCGCGCCGGGGGGCAACCGCGCCCAGGTGGTGGTCGAGTTGGTCGGTGTATTCGTTGGTGAGGTCTTCGAGCGATGAGACGATCAGCTCGGAACGGGTTGGGTAGTGGTGTTGTTGGGCGCCGTTGGACACCCGCGCCCGTTGGTTGATCTTCGGGGTACTCGCTCGAGGCAGGCCGACTTCGACGATGGTGTCGAGGGTGGCTTCTCGAAGGCGGCGACGAGTGTCGAGGCTTCGAGCTTGAGTTTTGCGATCTGACATTGGGTCTCCTGGTCTGTGCTGCCTTGACAACGTTCCACCGCGCGCCGAACTCCGGTGCGGTACCGATCTACGGCTACGCGATGGCCAGTGACTCCAAGCACACGTACCTCTTCGGTAACACGTTCGAGCAGAACCTGTCGCGTGAGGGTGGGTACTGGAACGGCCCGCACTCGGCGACGCGGATCTATCTCGCACGCGTGCCGCTCGGCCAAGTGTTCAGTGCGCCGGAGTACCGCATCACC
>Ga0209013_10001768_pt1 | contig 19900 bp, 20 predicted proteins | sample Cruoilmetagenom2_FD_187291 | JGI IMG/M metagenome (GOLD analysis project Ga0209013, IMG submission 187291) | Oil polluted marine microbial communities from Coal Oil Point, Santa Barbara, California, USA - Sample 2 (SPAdes) (version 2) | ecosystem: Environmental > Aquatic > Marine > Oil seeps ...
TCCATAAGTGTTAAATATACGAGCTATTCTTGTTTCTAAACCATGAAATCGATGATATGCCATGGTTATGGATTCTTGAAAGCGTTTTGCTTCATCATATACCCCTCTTGGTCCAATGGTGCTCACATTGCCATAATAAGCTTCAGTTTGTGGGTGAACTAAAGGATCTCCATAAACTTCCGATGTTGAAGCTATAAGAATTCTGGCGCTTTTAGCCTTTGCTAAACCTAATAAATTATGTGTACCTAACGATCCTACTTTAAGAGTTTGGATTGGTATTTTTAAATAATCTATTGGACTTGCGGGAGAAGCAAAGTGTAAAATATAATCTAAACTCCCTTCAATTTTAACAAATTCCGTAACATCGTGATTAACAAATTCGAAATTTTGATAATTATAAAGGTGAGTTATATTATTTTCATCTCCAGTAATAAAATTATCCATCCCAATTACATGAAAGCCTTCAGACACAAATCTATCACATAAATGTGACCCTAAAAATCCAGCGGCTCCAGTAATTAAAACTCTCTTCATTAATTATAAGTGTTTTTTCTCCCAATAGAACTATAATAAAATCTTTCTTTTCCCATATCTTCAATATCGTATAAATTTCTTCCGTCAAAAATTACAGGTTGGCTTAAAGAGGATTTAAGCCTTGTAAAATCTGGCGTCCTAAAAATACTCCATTCTGTACTAATTATCAATGCATCTGCTCCATTAGTTGCTTCATACATATTGTTTGCATACTCTATAGCGTTTCCAAATCTATTCCTAACATTTTGAATGGCTTCGGGATCAAAAACACTAATAATTACTCCTTTATTTAATAATTCTTCAATCATGTATAATGCTGGGGCTTCTCTAATGTCATCTGTTTCAGGTTTAAAAGCTAAACCCCAAATTGCAATCCTTTTTCCTTTTAAATCATTACTAAAATAAGATTCGATTCTTGGGATTAAAATTTTCTTTTGAATATCATTAACTTTAATAACAGCGTTTAATATATCAAATTTGTATCCATTCTCATTTCCGGATTTATGAAGTGCTTTTACATCTTTAGGGAAACAAGAGCCTCCATATCCAATGCCAGGAAACAAGAATCGTTTTCCAATACGAGAATCTGTTCCCATACCAACTCTAACTTTATCTACATCTGCGCCAACTTTTTCACAGAAATTAGCAATTTCGTTCATAAAAGTAAACTTGGTAGCCAAAAACGCATTAGCTGCGTATTTAGTTAGCTCTGCTGAACGCTCATCCATAATAATAACTGGATTGCCTGACCTCACAAATGGTTTATATAGTTTTTGCATTAATTCGGTAGCCCTTTCAGAGCTTGAGCCAATAATTATGCGTTCTGGTTTTAAAAAGTCGTCTACCGCAAATCCTTCTCTTAAAAATTCTGGATTTGAAACTACATCAAACTTAACACTAGTTTCTTTAGAAATAACATTTTTAACTTTATCGGCTGTTCCTACAGGCACAGTGCTTTTATCGACAATTACTTTATATTGCTTTAATAATTTGCCTATATTTTTAGCGGCTCCTAATACATAAGATAAATCAGCTGATCCATCTTCATCTTCAGGTGTTGGTAAAGCTAAAAAAATGATTTCTCCATGATTCAAACCATCCTCAAGAGATGTTGAAAAACCTAATCTCTTAGCCTTTATATTTCTTTCAAACAACACGTCTAAATGAGGTTCATAGATTGGGACTTCACCTTGCTGCATTTGTTTTACTTTGCTCTTATCAATGTCTATGCAAAGGACATCATTCCCTGTTTCTGCTAAACATGTTCCAGTTACTAAGCCCACATAACCTGTTCCGATTACTGATATTTTCATTTATTAAAATTTATTTGTAAAAATAGTAAAGTTAATAATAGAATCCTTACTATTATAGGGGTAGAATTATTACAAAGAAGAAAAGTCTTTTTCGACTTTATGAAGTCTAGCCTTATGCGATATATAACATATTAGAAAAAAGAATAGAATTATTCCGTTTTGTCTTTCGAGTACGTTTTCTGAAATAAAATTAAATAAATAAAATATTATCAAATAAAAGTGAGTTTTATCTATTAAAGAAAAAGACAAGGCAAGGTTGATATATAAAAAATAACAAAAACATATAAGGCCAAAAATGCCAGTAGTTATAAGTATGCTGAGATATTGATTGTGAGAGTTATATCTCTTATCAACTAAATCATAAGAAATGTCTTTATAACAATCTACAAGTTTATGGCTAACATCTCCTATCCCCACTCCAAACAGAAAATTATTTTTTGCTAATTGTATTCCACATTTAAGGATAGAAATCCTAATACTTGTGGAATTATGTCTTCTATATTCAGTATAGGTTTCTTGCTTAAATAATTCATTTATCCTATACTTTACAGAAGGTATTTGTGAAATGATGCCTATAGAGAAAATAATAGCAATTACAAGAAAAAATATTTCTCTATAGGTGTTTTTATGGAAATAAAATAAATGAAATACACCTATAAGAATTAGAGCTATAACAGTCATTTTACTACTTAATAAAAATAATGTCGTTATTATTATTGATAATAAAACTATTTGTAATGGTTTAATTTTAGTTACGATTAGATCTTTTAAAATAAATATTATTGAAAGTCCTAAATAAATCGACCCATAAATAGGATGAATACCAATAAAAGGGATTTCAATCAATCCATTTCTAAAAAAAAAGATACTTGGGAAATGAAAAAAGGGATCAGGTTCTGCCGCTTTAAAGGGCAAAAAGAGAAAATATATAACACAAAAAATAACCGTTGAGAATACAAATATTTTTTTAAATTTTTTGAATACCTCTTTTGAATATATTTCTTTATGTTTAGATAAAATCAAAAAAATTAATGGGAAAATTAGTGCAGTAAATCTTGTTTCAGTTAATATATTAATTCCTCTAAATAAGTCATCTGTATATATTAAGCTAAAAACATAAAATATATATAAACTTGAATTTACCAAAAAGATCTTATAATCTAATTTTTTTGGTTTTTCTTTAATTAAAAAAATAACGGCTAAACAAAAAAATATTATTATTTGGAAGCCTTTAATTTTATCTGGAATGATTGGGAATAAGCCAAATGAAAATATGACGTAAATGATAAGTTTATTAATCTTTTTCACGCTATTCATCAATTATCGTTTTTAATTTCTCTATGAAAAGAGACAAAACTCTTTTCTTTGAATATTTTTCAACAACATATTTCCTTGCTTTTTTACCAATAAGTCTCGCTTCAACCTTATTGGATTTAAGTTGTAAAATTTTATCCACAATCAACTTAGTATTGTTTGAATCAAAATAAAACCCTCCATTAGAATTTTTTAGAACAGTCGAAACTTCGCTGTTAATGTTCCCAGTTACTATTGAAGGTTTTTCACTTGCCATCATTCCTAATAATTTAGATGGCATAACCGTATCTAGGACTTCATTTTTTTGAAATAATATATGGACATCTGCACTACATAGTAAGTTACATAAATCTTTATAAGGTATTGGCGAGTGTAAACTGACATTTTTTAAATTCTTAATTCCCTCTAACAAGAATTTTTGTCTACTACCACTTCCAACTACAATAATATCAATGTCTTTTTGATATTCAATTTTTTTTGCAAAATCTATAAATAAACTCCAGTCCTGTTTTTCACCTATATTGCCAGAATATAAAATATTGAATTTGTTTTGCTCAAAAAAACTATGAGGTTTTGCTAACAAAGGGGAAATAAAATCTTCATCTATCCAATTTGGGAAAAAAAAAGTTTCCTTATTTGTTTTCTCTTTTAATTTTTCTAGCATTGTGTTGCTTATTGTGCTTGAGATTAAAGCTGTATTTAATAATTTACGCTCTAAAAAAAATAACGATTTATAAAGCCAACTTTTGTTTAATTTTTTATTAGAACTTACACCTGTTTGCAGAGCTGCATCAAACTCAAAATCTTGTATATGTACCCAAATAATAGTTTTTCTGAAAACTGATAAAAATTTTGCTATAAAAATAGAAGAAGTAAAAGGTACAATACTTATTATTAAATCTGTTTTTTTTACTTTGAAAGTATTTACTAAAGCTCCGAAAGAAAAATCTAACATATGAACAATTCTTTTAAAAAAAGATGGCTTCTTAGGAACATACTGTTTATATCTATAGATTGAAATTCCTTTATATTGCTCTTTAAAAAAATTAGGCTTTTGTGAATAGTCTTTATATATCTCCCATTGTGGGTAATAAGGAAACCCTGTAATTACATTGATTTGAAAACCATTCTCATTTAAATATTCTGCCATTTGTGTCGAATATAATCCAATAGCAGTATCTTCAGGGTAGAAATTTAATCCTATAATAGTAATCTTATTCTTCAAATCTCCTCTCTTTTATAGCCTTTGCAGGATTACCAATACAAATTGAATTTTTAGGTAAATTATTATAAACACTACTCCTCGATCCAACAACTGTATTAGATTTTATAGTTATCCCTGGCGCTACAAAGACATCTGTAGCTAGCCAACAACTATCTTCAATTATAATTTTTTTAGCGTAAATTAAAAAATTAGATTTAGTGTAATCATGAGAACCTGTACAAATATAGGATCGTTGAGAAATTACAGTGTTTCTACCTATATATATTTCACCTAAAGTATATAATACAACATCATCTCCTATCCAGCTATAATCTCCAATATTAAGTTTCCAAGGATAAGTGATAGTAACTGTGGGTCTTATAATAACATTTTTCCCGATTTTAGCTCCAAATATTCTCAATAAAAACCTTCTCCAACTATACAAAAATTGTGGTGAAGGTTTAAATAATAAATAACTAACTAACCACCAAAATTGAACATAAAAAATTGATTTTCCCCTAAAGCCTTTTGGGAGCTTAAAAGTATTTAATTTTTGCATAATTAATCTTTACTTACAAATATTTGTTAATTATGTTATTAATACAAATCTTATTTAAAAAATATTATTGAGCTAATTGAATATTAGTTGGTTTAAATTATAATTATTAATCTTGTATTCTAAACTTTTTTGTTATTCAATTCTATATGTTTTTTAAAAGTGTGTTTTTTAGTCTAAGAATATTTCTTGGTAAATATCCAAATTTGTTTTTTTTAATTTACGGATTAAAAAAACGAAATAAGAATTTATTTATTAACACAAAAACAAGGTTAGTTGTTTCTGCTTACCCACGAACAGCTAATACTTTTTTTATTATTGCATTGCAGCAAATACAAAAACAGCCAATTTCAATTGCTCATCACTTGCATGTCCCTGCTTTAGCTCTTAAAGGAATTAAAAAAAAGATTCCGACAGTTATATTAATTAGAAACCCAAAAGATTCTATCGTTTCATTAGTTATAAGGGAGAAACATATTTCTGTCAGACAAGCAATCAATGCTTATATTTCTTTTTATTTGCCTTTACTTAAGTATAAAGATAAAATATTAATAATAGAATTCTCAACAATAATTAATGATTTCCCGTCTGTCATCACGAAAATAAATTCTAAATACCAATTGGGTCTTAATAATTATTCAGAAAGGTTGCCTTTAAATGAAGAAAAGATTTTTAAAGAAATTGAAAGCATAAATAAAAAATTTAACAAAAATAATTTAATAGAGTCTATGGTCTCAAGACCCTCACAAAACCGTAAGGAATCATCGTTGATTTATAAAACACGGCTTGAACAAAAAAAGAATACTATTAAATTGAAACAATGCTATATGATTTACGAATCTTTATTAGCTTAAAGAAGGCTAATGAATTAAGCTATTATATAATTCTTCCCATTTGTGCTTATTTCTTTCCCAACTATAATTTGTTAATACAAACTCTTTTAACCTATTCCCTCTATCCTTTCTTTCTAATTCACTCCACGAAAAGGATTTTGTCAAAGCTTGTTCTAATTCATTTTCATTTGGCTGAATTAAAAACCCACCTTCATTATTCCATTCTTTTAACAAACCTGTTTGAAAAGTTGTAATAACAGGAGTTCCCATGATCGCAGCTTCTAAATTTACCATGCCAATTACTTCTGAATATGATGGCGCAACAAAAACATGAGCTCCTTTATATAATTTGAATTTTTCTTTTCCTTTTACCATGCCAACAAAATGAACTTTATCATCTAAATTTAATTTGTTAACTAACCTAACTAATTCTTGTTTATGATGGCTATCAGGTCCTGCAATTTTTAGTTTAAACTGCGTTTGTTTTATTCTTGAAAACACTTTTATAAGTAGTTTAATTCCTTTTTTTGGATGGATTCGGCCAAGAAATAAAATGTATTTCTCTTCAGAAAAAAAATCCTCAAGATTTGGTATAATTTGGGTTGAAATAAGGTTTGGTATTACTTCAATATTTACTTTATTATTAAATATTTTATGTAGATTTATTTTTTCGTCATGTGTTATTGCGTGAATAATATTTGCTTTATTAAACTTTTGTTTTGATAGCAATTTATAATAAAAAAGTTTTTTAACATAACCTTGTTTCCATAACCATGGTTCAAACATACCATGTGGAGTAAGTAAAAAAGGACTCCTATTTAAAATTGCTAGCTTTGACGCTAAAAATTGTGGGAACATCCAAACCCCATGAATATGAAAGACTTTTTTTGGTTCTTTTACAACTTCATTTAAATAGCATTTTAATTCTTTAGAATATTGCCATTTATTATTAGTTTCAAAATATTTTACATTTTTATCAATCAATTCTTTATTCGTAGTAATGATTTCTGAATTTATCGAAACATGCTCTTTTAAATCTTTAACAACTGTTCTAATCCCACCACTTTGCAATGAATAGTCTTCTAAGATATGATATACTTTCATAAAGTTAAATGTGTTTTAGTTTTGCATTCAATTCAATATTAGAAAAAATAAATGCCCAAAGAAAAAAGTAAAACTCTTGAGGGAAATAATGTCCTTGTCTTAATAGTTTTAAAAGAAAATATATCACTAAACTTTGGGCAATAATTGACTCTTTTGAGCTCAAATTAAAGCTTTTAAAACATAAAAAGATAAAGTATCCTATAATTAGTAAACCAAAAACACCTAAATCAGACAACATTCTTAAAAATAATGAATTTGCATCTTCCCTATTAATATCATCTTGACCAAGTTTAATAATATAGCTAGGTTTTTGCAATTGGGTAATATATCTATCATAGGCCGTTTTATATGACCCTAGGCCTGTTCCAAATGGATGATCAGTGAAATTATTAAACGCGATAAAGGCATTGCTTAGCAAAGCATAACTACTAATATTCAATCTTTCATCAAACTTCTTTGTTTTAAAGACACTTATAGCATCTAAAGTTTGATTGTACCTAATCTGAAAGTTTTCGTTTTTAGATAAAAACCATAAAAATACTATAGATAAAGGCAAAAGAAACCATAATTTTTTAATAGTCCTAATCTTTAAATTAGGTAAAATTATTAATAAGAGTATCCCAATATAGCCAATTGATGATTGGGCTAATATTATAGAGCAAAGTAAAATCAAGAATAATAAATAATTCTTATGCTTAAAAAAATAATATAGTGCAGGCAGAACTAATATTACATATCTTGATGGTTCATTAAGTAAGCCATGCAGCCTGTTTGCATCCCATAAAGTAATTCCAGTAAAAAACATAAATAGCCCAATAATAGAGATATATAACGAAAAATAAGAATAGCTTTTAAAAAGGGATTGATATCCTATGTGTTTAAATAAATTATAAAAATAAATTGAAGAGACTGAAATGCCTATTATTTGTGCAATTAGAGATTGAATAGGGTAGCGAAATAGAAGTGTTCCAAAAAACCCGTGTATAGTTATAAAAATTATAAGGAATAAGTGATAAATATTAATTTTAATTGCTTTGATCCAAATTAAAATTAGAGTATTAACAATAATAATAATATAAAATAGTTTTAAGTCAATAATGTAATGAAAACTAATAGCTTCGGAAAAAATAGCTGCAATTGATGAATATTTTAAAAATTTATTTATTATATCCATCTATAAAGCTCCTTTATTTTTGCCTTAAAAATAGCCCAATAAAAATAAATCATGGAAGAATATTTGTTAGCTCCTATAGTTTTTATTTTTGCTTTTTTAGTTTCTAATAAAGTTAAATAAACTTGATTGTTACTAATTCCATTAGCATCCATTTCAACAGTAATTTTATTTAAAAAAAAATAATTTAATTTCTCTTTAGCCCTTAATAAAATTTCGTAGTCTCCAGCAATTATAAAATTCTCATTAAACAATCCATATTTATTAAAATATGCTCTAGAATGTAGTGAGCCAGCATGCGCAACATTCATGTATCTCTTAAATGTTTTCCATTTCCAAGCACCAGAAATAGTTTTTACCACTTTACCATTATTAATAAGTTTTACTTTTGAGCTTATATAATCTAAATTTTTATAATTAGCAATTGCATTTTTATAATTAGCCAATGCATTTTTATAATACTTGTCATCAGATCCTAAAAACCCTATCCAATTACCTGTTGACAGGTTTATCCCTTTATTCCAAGCATTATATATCCCACTATCTTTTTCACTTATCCATTTAAAATTAATATTTCTTTTTTTAAAACTAGGTTCAAACTCTTTTATAATATTTACAGTATTATCAGTAGAGTCACCATCAATAATGATATATTCAAATCTATCTAATGTCTGATTTAAAATTGAAACTAATGTGTCTGAAATTGTTTTTTCGCTATTATAAGTTGCCGTAATTATAGTTATCATTTTAACATTAAAATTAGCTTAAGAGATGTACTTTTTTCTTGACCATTTAAAGTCTTTACTAAAAAATAAATGTAAGTTTAATCTTCTAATTAAACAATCTACAAAATAATCAAATAAATCTCGTATACCGGAGAATGTTGATACAACTTTTACTGACTTAATAGATTTTAAAATATCTACCTTGATATAGCCTTGTGTCTCAAGAGCTTGGTTGTCTATTTTTTTAATGATATTTAATGCAATTCTTTTTCTTATAATAGTGTTAAATGTAAGCTTCCATTTTTCTATACTTTCTTTACTAATGCTATTATAATAATTGATTCCTGTTGGGTCGCCTAATCTGCCCATAGTTTTTTGATTAGAAAAATTATTTATCATATTATTATCAAAATCAAGTTCTAAATAATTTGTTATTCGCTTTAATTCATTTTCTGGGCTATTAACCAAATCTTCATACTTTAGAGCTATAGATTGATTTTTATATTTGTTATAATTTAATGATAACATTTTTAAACCGTCAATTAAGTCGTAGTATGAGCTTAAAAAGGACCTAAACTTATTGTTTGACCAAGTTTGTAACATAGAAGCGTAAATTTGTTCTGGGCTTCTAAAAAGGAAAATAAATTTTGCTTCGGGAAAAATTTCGATAATCTCAGGTATAATTAAATAGTATCTTGGAGTTTTATCTAAAAAATAGGATTCATTATTTTTTGATAATTTTTTGTAAATATCAATAATGAAATTTTTTAATGAGTCGTTAAAATCCTTTTTCTTGTTTGGCAAATTATATATTAAATCATTAATTGCCCTTGATGCAGGTAAACTTCCATATTCAGATAGATGTCCTTTGCTTTTAAGGCTATATATTTGTGGTAATAAAATCCATGGTTCAGCTGTACTTGCAATGCTTTCATGCGCCATCAAATTTCTTTGTAAAAGTGTTGACCCTGACCTTGGTAAAGAGAATATAAAAACTGGTTTCATTTTAAATTATTTTTTTGTAAAAGGTAAATATAAAGTCCAAAAACCTAATCTCTTTTTTATAATTAATACTAAAGTAATATTCCAGGCGCCAATTGTAACCATACTTGCAAATGCAGCACCATTAAAACCGAATTTAGGAATCAAAAAATAGTTTAATATACCGTTTAAAACTGCAGCAAATAACAAAACATTTTGAAATATCTTTTGATTATTAGTCATCTGCAAAATAAATCCAACTGACCCTGAAGCTGAATTTACAAATTTACCAATACAAAGAAAAATTAATGCCGTATACCCAGACACAAATTCTTGGCCATTAATACTCAAAATGGCTTTGGGGAAAACCATAAAAACAATTAGTATTGGTACAGATGTATAAAAAATTAGTTTTGTAGATTTAGCAACAATATTTTCTAAGCCTTTAAAATCATTCTTTGCGAAATATTCAATAAATTTTGGTGTAGCAATAGCATTGATAGCAAATAAACTTAATCCAGAAATTACAGCAAGTTTTTGTGCTGCATTATATATTCCAACACTCTGTTCGTTTGAAAAAATTCCTAACATTAATATATCTAACCAATTAATTAATAAAACAAAAGAACTAGACAATAGCATTGGAGAGGATGTTTTTAATATTCTTTTAATTGAATATTGCTTAGCTATAATTAGATTATTCTTAATTATTGGGTTATTATAAAAATACACATTATAGGCTAATAGAGAAATGCCAATAAAAAAGGTTAAAACTATTGAAATAGAATAAGCAAAAAATGGCTCGTATTCAATTTTAAAAACTTCAAGAAAAAAAAGAGTTCCAATAAAAATGAAGTTTAATAAGGTGGTGTTAAAGAGGATATATAATATCACTTTTTTATATGCTTGAAAATAGGCGGCTACTAAATATATAAGTGACATTGGGATGATTACCCATTTAATCTTCACTAATTCGTTTTCAATACTTGGTTTATTAAAAATATTAATCGCTATTTCACTAGAGTAAAAAAAAATTATCAAACTAAATAAAAATCCTATAATTGTCGTTATTGAAAAGGCTCTATTTAAAACTTTAATTACTTGGTCATTGTTTCTTAATAATTTTACTTCTCCAATAATTCTAACTAAGGCGGTATCTAATCCAAACTTAGGAAATAACACAAAAATGCTTAAAATTGTTATTCCAAGAACATACTCTCCATATATTTTTGCTCCAAATTTATTGGTTAAATATATCATAATGACATAACCCAAAAACATTCCAATAATCTTTACAAAAAAAGCAGTTGCACTACCTTTTAGAAGCTCATTTAGATCTTTATCTTTAAGCTTTATTTCTAAAAGTTTTGAAAGAAAATTTTGAAGATAAGCCATCCAATTACATTATATAAAAATGATTTAAAATTCGTAAAGTATTTCGTGTAATGGAGTTCTTGAAACAAAGAATGGTATATGTTTACCGTCATCTTTTTGAAATTTTATTTCACCATTGTCTTTATTAAATTGAATATACTTGTTTGGATAAAAATATTTATTAAATATAGTGTCTGAAATTATAAATTGATTCCCATGATGGAGGATTTCTAAAGATTCAATGTCTATTCCTTTTTGATCTTTATTATAGCCTACATTTAATCTTAATCTTACAGGATATATATCAGCGTTAGGAATTTTAAACTCAATAGTTTGAAAACCTTCTGTTCCTTTTACATTAATAAAAACAGCTTGTTTCCCGTCAAAATTTGTGTTCAAATCTTGGGTATATAACAACCTAAATTGATCGTCATATAAAACTTTAGCAACTAGTTTAACAGTAAAGTTGGGATTCTCTACTTCTTTCTCTTTTAAAGTTTGAGATTCAAGTTTTTTAATTTCATTTTTTTTTGTTTCTTCATTACAGGCAAAAATTAATAATATTAATAATGTAAAAAGGACTTTCTTCATATATAAACTTTTTAAATTAAACTATCATCCCAGCAGCTACTGTTTCATTCGTTGTATCATCCACCAAAATAATTGATCCTGTTGTCCTATTCTCTCTATAAGAGTCAATCATTAAAGGCTTAGTTGTTCTTATTTTAACTTTAGAAATTTCATTCATCTTTAAGTCTTTATTTTCTTTGTTTCTTCCTAAAGTATTAATGTCTATTTTGTATACCACTTCTTTAATCATAGCTTTTTGCTCGTTAGTAGTGTGGCGAATATTGTATTTGGCTCTTGGTTTTGCAGGATTATTATGCAACCAACATAACATCACTTCTATATCTTGAGAATTTTTAGGTTTATTATTAGAACGGACTATCATATCTCCTCTGCTAATATCTATATCGTCTTCTAGTGTAATAGAAATAGACATTGGTGCATATGCTTGTTCTAAGGAAGCTCCTAAAGTGTCTATACTTTTAATCTTAGATGTAAATCCTGAAGGCATAACCGTAATGTCGTCTCCAACTCTAAATATTCCACTTGCAACACGACCTGCATAACCTCTATAATCGCGATGTGTGTCATTTTGAGGTCTTAATATAGTTTGTATTGGAAAACGTGCGTCTATTTTATTAATATCACTACTAACATGTATGGTCTCTAAAGTATACAATAAAGTTGCTCCTTGATACCAATCCATATTTTTTGATCGGTTTACCACATTATCTCCATCTAAAGCACTAATAGGGATAAAACGGACATCTTTTACAAACATTTTTGAGGAAAATTCTTCAAATTGATCTATAATATTGTTATACACTTCTTCGGAATAATCAACTAAATCCATTTTATTTATACATACAATAATATGGGGTATTTGTAGTAATGATGCTATAAATGAATGTCTTTTTGTTTGCTCTATAACTCCATGTCGTGCATCTACTAAAATTATAGCTGCATTTGCGGTTGAGGCGCCAGTTACCATATTTCGTGTATATTGAATATGACCTGGTGTATCTGCAATAATAAACTTACGTTTTGGTGTTGTAAAATATCTATAGGCCACATCAATTGTAATGCCTTGTTCGCGTTCATCTCTTAAGCCATCTGTAAACAATGCTAAATCTACGCCATTATGCCCTTTCCTTTTACTTGTGTTTTCAATGGCTTCTAATTGATCTTCAAATATCGATTTTGAATCATATAATAAACGCCCTATCAAGGTGCTTTTACCGTCATCTACGCTTCCCGCTGTAGTAAATCGTAATAGTTGATTATTGTCTAACATATTTTAGTTTCTTCAATATTGTTGATTCCGGTTATCACAGGAATTATAAATTTAGTTTTAAAAATACCCTTGTTTCTTTCTGTCTTCCATTGCGGTTTCAGAACGTTTATCATCACTTCTATTACCTCGCTCTGTTTGACGCATTGCAGAGACTTCCATAACAATTTTTTCTAGAGTATCTGCTTCAGACTCTATTCCTCCAGTTATTGTTATATCTCCTAATGTTCTAAAGCGCAATTTTTTGGTGACAATTTCTTCTTGATCTTCTAAAATTAAATATTCTGACATGGGAATCCATGAATTACTTCTCCATACAACTTTACGGTCGTGAGCAAAATAAAGAGATGGAATTTCAATGTTTTCTCTTTTGATATAATTCCACACATCCATTTCTGTCCAGTTGCTAATTGGAAAGGCTCTAAAATGTTCACCTTCAAAATGTTTACCATTAAAAATATTCCAAAGTTCAGGTCTTTGGTTTTTGGGATCCCATTGTCCAAAACCGTCTCTATGGGAAAAGAACCTTTCCTTTGCTCTTGCTTTTTCTTCATCACGTCTTCCTCCACCAATAGCACAATCAACTTTGTTGGTTTCAATTGCATCTAATAGGGTTGTGATTTGAAGTGAGTTTCTAGTAGCATTTTTTCCTTTTTCTTCTGCAACTCGCCCATCATCTATCGACTCTTGTACTGAACCAACAATAAGATTAACGCCTAGCTCTTTTACTAAATCATCTCTAAATTTAATAGTCTCAGGGAAATTATGTCCTGTATCTACATGCATTAATGCAAATGGAATCTTTGCAGGATAAAATGCTTTTTTGGCCAAATGCGTAACTAAGATTGAATCTTTCCCTCCAGAAAATAAGATAACTGGATTTTGAAATTGAGCCCAAACTTCACGTAAAACAAATATTGCTTCACTCTCTAATTCGTCTAAATAATTTAAATAATATTTACTCATTGTTTGAGTTTTAATTTAGGTTTAATAAAGTCTATAATCTTTTTTACTGCATCATTAATAGACTCATTTTCTGTTTTAATTTCTATATCAGGTCTTGTTGGTGCTTCATAAGGTGAAGAAATTCCCGTCATATTTTTAATCTCTCCTGCTCTTGCTTTTTTATAAAGCCCTTTTACATCCCTTCTTTCACATTCTTTAATGCTAGTTTTAACATAAATTTCTACAAAATTAACATCTTTAACGATATTTTTAATGTTATCTCTATCTTTTTTGTAAGGGGATACAAATGCGGCTAAAACAACTAAACCTGCATCTATCATTAAATTTGCTGTTTCGGCAATTCTTCTTATGTTTTCAGTTCTATCCTCAGGTGAAAAGGATAGATCATTATTAATACCTTTCCTAATATTATCGCCATCCATCGTATAGGTTTTGATACCCTGTTTGAATAGTTCTTGTTCAACTGCATTTGCGATGGTCGACTTTCCCGATCCAGACAATCCGGTAAACCATATTAAAAAAGAATTATGGCCATTACTTTTTCTTCTGTCGTGAACTGAAACCTGATATGAATGTGGAATAATATTTTCTTGCATTTTTAGTGTTTTCTGGGGAAGAAAAAATGTCGAATCCTTCCTAATGGTATTTTAAGCCATAATCTTTCGTGTAAATAATACAGGACAAATTTCGTGAATAATTCTGTAAGAGCAATATATAATGCTATTTCATTAAATCCTTTTAGGATTGTACCTGAAATAATGAATGTCATGGTTGTTGCAATTATCCTCCATAAAATTGTTTTTCGCAATGTTTCGTTTTTGGTAATTATTCCATCCTTAAGTGCAAATTGCCACAATCGTTCATGTACATAATACGCTAAAAGTTTTATTACAAATTCTATTACCCCAATCTTAATGGCATTGTCTATACTGCAGTTTCCAGTTAAACAAGTGATTAAAAGAACTATTAAAATTGTGTCTGAAGTTGCTACAATACGCCATGATATACCTTTTATAATACTTCGTAAGTGAGATTCCTTTTTATACTTTGACATTTTAGTCATTTTTTGAGACCAAAAACCATGGGTTTAAAAGATTCTCTTTATTGTATAAAAGGGATTCGTTAGTTTCTTTTGAAATCACATCAATACCTACTGCATTACAAATCGCTTGTCCTGCGGCTGTATCCCATTCCATAGTTGGTGCAAAGCGCGGATATACATCGGCTTTACCTTCTGCGACCAAACAAAATTTTAAGGAACTTCCTTTAGAAACTACTTCTACATCTTTACCTTTAGATTTTAAATCTTCAATAAAATCTAATGTTTCCTGACTCATATGAGAACGACTTCCAACCACCTGAACAGGGTTTGAGTTTGCTAGTTTTGGCTCTAGCAACGTTGCTTTTTCTATAACTTCTTCTATAGATGTGCCATGGGAGTCTAATTCTGATTTATGGGCCAGATTATTTTTTGTATCTGCAAAATAGATAACTTTAGTCACAGGAACATAAATAATGCCTAATTCTGGTTTTCCATTAGTTATAAGTGCAATATTAACTGTAAATTCACCATTTCGTTTAATAAATTCTTTTGTGCCGTCTACAGGGTCTACAACCCAACAAGTTTTCCAGTTTTTTCTAACTGAATAATCTGTTTGTTTGTTTTCTTCGCTAATAATTGGAAATTCTGTTTTAGTTAAATAGGAATTAATTATATCGTTTGCTTTTGTATCAGCTTCAGTTAATGGTGATTTATCGTCTTTATATTCAACTTCAAAAGCTAAATCATAGACTTCCATAATAATTTTTCCTGCTTTTAATGATGCTTCTATAGCAATTTGTAGCTTTTTATTGATTTTTAACATACCAATTATACATTGTTTTTATTCCTTCTTTTAATTCTACTTTATGATTCCATCCCAAATTATTTAATTTGGTTACATCTGTTAGTTTTTTCATAGCTCCATCTGGTTTGTTGGTGTTAAAAACCAATTCTCCATTAAATCCAATAATGTCTTTAATTATTTCGGCTAATTCTTTTATTGAAATATCTTTTCCTGTTCCTATATTAATGTGTGTGTTTCTTATTTCTTTTTCTTCTTTTACGTAAGTGTCAGCAAAATTTCTGTTCCCCATAATAAACACACAAGCATCTGCCATGTCTTCTGACCAAAGGAATTCGCGTTTAGGTTTTCCTGATCCCCAAATCTCTACACTGTTTTCACTAACACCAAAATTGTTTAAATACACTCTTGCTTCTTCAATAGTTTCAAATTGAGTGTTGTTTAATACTGCTTCAAAATTAGATTCGTTTAACAGTTTTGCTAAATAAATTTTTCTAATTAATGCTGGAAGGACGTGCGATTTTTCTAAATCGAAATTATCATTTGGTCCATACAAATTTGTCGGCATTACAGAAATAAAATTCGTAACATATTGCAAATTGTAGCTTTCGCACATTTTTATTCCAGCTATTTTGGCAATCGCATAAGGCTCATTTGTATATTCTAGAGTATCCGTAAGCAAGTATTCTTCTTTCATTGGTTGTGGTGAGTTTTTAGGATAAATACATGTGCTTCCTAAAAACAATAGTTTTTTTACGTTATTTAAATAACTTTGATGAATTACATTATTTTGAATCATCAAGTTTTCGTAAATAAAGTCTGCTCGATATTTATTATTAGCTACAATTCCACCAACTTTTGCAGCTGATAAAAATACGTAATCCGGTTTTATTACATTAAAGAACTTCGCGACAGATACTTGGTCTGTCAAATCCAGTTCTTTGTGAGTTTGTGTTATTATATTTCTAAACCCTTTATTCTGAAGGGTTTTTAATATAGCACTACCGACAAGGCCTCTATGTCCAGCAACATAAATTTTTGAATTCTTTTCCATTGAATTTATTCAAAGTAATTTTTAATTCTATAGCCTCCTTCTTTAAGGTATTGTTGTTTTTTCATGAGAATTACATCACTTGTCATCATCTCTTCTATTAATTCTTCTAAATTATATTCTGGAACCCATCCTAATTTTTCTTTAGCTTTTGAAGCGTCTCCAATAAGTAAATCTACTTCGGTTGGTCTAAAATATTTTTCATCAATAGCAATGACTTCTTTTCCAATGTCTAATTGGTACTCTACATTAATGCATGTTTTAATATATCCTTTTTCATTTGCTCCTTTACCTCTAAACTCAAGTTCTATTCCAACCTGTTCAAATGCCATTCTTACAAAATCCCTAACTGAGGTTGTTTTTCCCGTTGCAATTACCCAATCCTCAGGTTTATCTACTTGCAATAGCATCCACATCATGCGAACATAGTCTTTAGCGTGTCCCCAATCCCTTTTTGCATCAAGATTACCTAAAAACATTTTATCTTGCATGCCTAATGCTATTCTTGATGTTGCTCGAGTAATTTTACGAGTTACAAAAGTTTCTCCACGGATTGGAGATTCATGATTAAACAAAATTCCGTTACAAGCAAACAGCCCATAAGCTTCGCGATAATTTACCGTAATCCAATATGCATAAATCTTAGCAACTGCATAAGGGCTTCTTGGATAAAAAGGTGTGGTTTCGGTTTGTGGCACTTCTTGAACTTTACCATAAAGTTCTGATGTTGATGCCTGATATATTTTTGTTTTCTTTTCTAAGCCAAGTATTCTTATAGCTTCTAAAATTCTTAAGGTTCCTATTCCATCAGCATTTGCAGTATATTCAGGCATTTCAAAAGATACATGAACATGGCTCATGGCGGCTAGGTTATAAATTTCGTCTGGTTGAACTTCTTGAATAATTCTAATTAAATTAGTGCTATCTGTCAAATCTCCATAATGCAAAAAGAAATTTTGATTATCAATATGAGGATCTTGATATAAATGATCTATTCTAGCTGTATTAAATAATGAAGCTCTTCTTTTAATCCCATGAACTTCGTAGCCTTTTTTTAAAAGAAATTCACTTAAATAAGCACCATCTTGTCCAGTAACTCCTGTAATTAAGCCTACTTTTTTTTGCATTGTAATTATTTTAGGTTTGATATTAATTAAAAAACTTAGTTCATATTTTAAAATTCAAATTTAGGGTTTTTGAACTTGAATTCAATGATATAATTTAATAGAGTTAACGAAAAAATTAAAGTGAAATATTTAGCTTTTTTACAACTTCTTTCGTGCTGCTTTGCCAATCTGTTTTTTTAGAAAATAATTTTTGAGATTTAAAATTATTTAAAACACTATAGATTGGTCTATTAGCTTTAGTAATTATCTCCTTGACGGCCGAAATATTAGAGGAATCATAATGAGGAAAGCTTTTTGAAATTTGAACTGCAAAATCGTACCAACTTGCTTCACCTTGAGCTGTAAAATTGTACAGTCCAAAATCTTGATGTCTAGTTTTAAGAAGGTGAATAATAAATAATGACAAATCCCTACAGCTCGTTGGTGTCCCTTTTTGTGAAGTAGTGATTTGTAATTCTACATCTCGATTTATTTTATTAACAATTGTCTTTACAAAATTTTTTCCGTAAATAGAATATAGCCACGACGTTCTAATTATAAAATATTCATGTAGTATTTTTTGTATATAGTACTCTCCCAAAAGTTTAGACTTCCCATACTCGTTTATTGGGTTGGTTTCATCTTCTTCAGTATAAGGCTTGTTTTTTGTGCCGTCAAAAACATAATCTGTCGAAATATGTATTAAAATAGTATTTGTGTCTTTACATGCTATCGCTAACTGCTTAACTCCTTCAGCATTAACCTTAAAAGCCGATTTAGAATCATGTTCTGCTTCGTCAACATTAGTATATGCGGCGCAATTTATACAATAGTCAAACTTATTTTTACTAAAATAATCCTGAACTTTTTGCTTCTCGGTAATATCAAGCTCATCTTTGGTAGTGAAGATAAATCGCAACTCTTCTTTGTGTAGTGAAGACAATTCCCTTATCGTTTTTCCTAACTGACCGCTTGCCCCAGTGACTAAAATTTTTGTTTTCATTCGAAAAGCGTATCAAATGTTGGTAATACTTTATCTTTTTCTGATAGAAGGAGTTCATTTTCAGAAAAATTCCAATCAATTTTTAGAGTAGGATCATTAAATAAAATCCCTCTTTCCGAAGATTTATTATAATAATTATCGCATTTATAAGAAAAAATAGTGTTGTCTTCTAGTACTAAAAACCCATGCGCAAAGCCACTTGGAATAAACAATTGTTTGTTTTCTATATCATCTAAAATGATTGAAAAAGAGTTGCCAAACGTTTTAGATTTTGGTCTTATGTCGACACAAACATCTAAAACCTTTCCCTTGATAACTCTTACTAATTTTGCTTGAGCATATTCTCCTTTTTGAAAATGTAGCCCCCTTAAAACGCCTTTAGATGATTTTGATTGATTGTCCTGCACAAAGTTAACAGGACTGCCTATTAACTTGTAAAATACTTCTTGATTAAAACTTTCAAAAAAACTCCCTCGATTGTCTGAAAATATTCTTGGAGACAATACATAACACCCTCTTAGATATGTTTCTTCAGCAGTCATATTAATCCAATTGTTGAAGATATTTACCATAGCCACTTTTAAGTAATGGCTCGGCTAGCTTATTTAATTGAGACTTATTAATAAAGCCCATATTATATGCTGTTTCTTCAATACAGCCTATTTTTAAGCCTTGCCTCTCTTCTATAACTTGAACAAATTGAGAGGCTTGCATGAGTGAATTAAATGTTCCTGTGTCCAGCCAAGCAGTACCTTTGTCAAGTATTTGAACTGAAAGATTTCCTTTTTCTAGATATACTTTATTAACATCTGTAATTTCTAATTCACCCCTTGTACTTGGTTTAATGTTTTTGGCAATTTCAACAACGTCATTATCATAAAAATAAATACCTGGTACTGCAAAGTTAGATTTTGGAGACTTAGGCTTTTCTTCAATAGAAATAACTTTTTTATCTTTATCAAA
>Ga0209013_10001769_pt1 | contig 19897 bp, 19 predicted proteins | sample Cruoilmetagenom2_FD_187291 | JGI IMG/M metagenome (GOLD analysis project Ga0209013, IMG submission 187291) | Oil polluted marine microbial communities from Coal Oil Point, Santa Barbara, California, USA - Sample 2 (SPAdes) (version 2) | ecosystem: Environmental > Aquatic > Marine > Oil seeps ...
TTGATATATTGTTGTAATGCCTATGACTCTGGTGGCTGGCATACTTTGTTTGAAGTGATAGGTAACGTAGTTGTTGTTTTTCTAACCAGAGAGAAGGAGCTGCTCGCTCCGTTGGGCACCCGTCTTCCTCCCCTTGGGACGGGTGCCCTCTCGCGTGTGTCGTAGTCAGGCTTGGCGCGTGGCCTTGGGAAAAAGGTGTTGGGGCGGGGTTTCGGGTGTAAGAATTATCACCCTGGAGTGTTTTCTCCTGGTGTTAACGTGCAAGGGGGAGCGCGATGTGGACGTGAGACGCGATTCAGTGGGGGAACTGCCCGGGAGTACGTCCGGGACCGGGGTCTCCCAAATAAGTCTGGGCAATGCGGAGCCACTCGTGCGCGCGGGGGCCTTTTGCTTGGATTTCGGTGTCGTCGGGGTGGCGGCGCTGTGTCACGATAAGGCAGAAGTCGAGCGCAGACCCGCGCACGCTGTTTGCCAGAGGGGTTTCCTGTTGGTTTTCTGATCGGTCTTTTTTGCCCGCGGTCCAGCTCCAGTGGTCGCCTGTGGGGCCGGTCAGTTCGACGAGGATAAGTGCCGGTGGCGGGGTCATTCCGCGTACCGCATAACTCCAGTCGCGGGTTGTCACTCCTATATGGGCGATATGGCGGAGTCGGTTTGTAGGGGGAAGCGAAATTTCCAGGGTATCGAGGATATCGATGCCGTGTGCCCATAGTTCCATAAGGCGCGCGGTCGCGAAGGAGCGGGCACTCATTGGGGGACCGTACCAGGGCAGACGCGTTTTTGGAGGAAGCCGGCTGAAAACCTCCCGCATTTTCGCGTTTTCTTCGCGCCATGCGGTCAGCAGCTCGGGAACGGACATGCCACGCGCCAGTGCCTGGCCTCCATTGGCAGTCTTTTCAATATCTTCTTTGCCGGCCCCTTTTGCGATGGCCTCTGCGAGGGCTTTCTTTTCTGCGAGGAAGGCCTCAGGATCTGTCGCAGTTCCATATGCCTTGCGGTCCACGAAGAGCAGATGACCGACCTGGTCGCGTACCGTCCAGTCGGGGGCCGGAGTCGGAATATCCCAGCTTTCTTCATCAAGCTGGGAGAGGACCCCATCCAAGTCGGCTTGTTCGGCAGCGATGTCCGCGCAGAGTTCTTGCATGAGGGTCGTCTTCCTTGTGCGTTCCCGCTGTATGACTCGTGTGCTGAGTCCTTTGTAGCAGCCTGTTCCGAGAATTCTGTGGTCGCTTCCGAGTTTTTCTTTCGTGTGCGTCGTCGTGGCGCCGCGCGCGGGGCAGTTGTTCTTTCTGTATTGGTCCCGGGAGACGATAAGAAAAGGAGACGTACTCTATTGTGGAGAGTGGCGCGCGAAGTTGAGGCGGATCATCTTTTGTGTCTTGGTAGTAGGGGATTGTCAGAGGGGTTTGTGCTTGTCCCAGGGCTTGGGCCGTTTTTTTACCTGGAGAGCACTGGCAAATGACACCATGCCGAGTTTGCCTGATTGGGATCTCGGTATGGGTGATGTCGAGCTTTTCTGAGCTGTGACGTGCTCGTGGCAGGACAAGGGGCGGGTACTCATCCGGGATGTGTGCTTTTCGGGAACTATTTTCGGGAACTATTGGAGAGAGGTACCTGCTGGGCTGTCTCCGCCTTGTTGTGCGCGTTTTCGTGCGATGTGGGTTGCTGCTCCTCCGGCGACTGCGAGGGCGGCTCCTGCTGCTGCAATGGGGAGGAGTGTATCGTTTGCGCCTGTGCGGGGTAGGCCTGGGATGGCTTCGCGTGAAGTGGAGGTTTTGGATTTTGGGGGAGGGCTGGCTGCATAGGCGGGGGTTGGGTTGATGGCCATGATGGCGGGAGTGGCCCATACGACGGTGCCTGCGACAGTGCCGGAGCGGCGGAGGAACTGGCGGCGATCTATCCTTGTTTGTTTTTCCCGGGTGTTTTCTGTGTGGGTGACTGGGGGGTGTGTGCTTTCGCCCTCTGGATCCTGGGCTGTGGAGAGGCCTTCTTTTCCCATGTTGTTCTCACGTTTCTTCTGTGCGTTCTGTGTTGACGTTTTATCGTCAGGTGCACTTGAGTATTGCCATGAAGTGGCCAAGTTATTTGTCTGTGGTGGAAGGGGTGGGGAAACTCCAGTGTGCGTGGGCTGATTATTGGGGAGCCGGCAGGCTCGAAAAACGGAATATGGGAACATTTTTCTTTTTTCGGGGGGGTCCTGTTACGGAAGAAGGCAAGACACCAGAGTGGTGTCTTGCCTTCTTTTTTGTTTGGGAGGAATTCCTTGAGGGTGCGGTCGGATTCCTGTCATTTTCTGGAATTTCTTGATTTTGAGGGAACGGATGATCTGTACGTGTCATCTAGCTTTTGGGCCAATTGAGCTAGGGGATACACGAGCCTGATCCGTTTCACCCAGGAGGAGTCGTGAACGATCGAAATACCGAAAACGCATACGATACTGCGACTGCTGCATACGCGGATTGCTTTGAAAACGATCTCGCCGTCAAGGAATTTGACCGCGCACAACTACAGGCATTTTTGCCTGCCGGTGACGAAGAGCGGGCGGGACTGATGGCCGTCCTGGGACGAGCTACAAGCCCAGGTTGAAAAAAGCGGCGAGCATATGCCAGGAAATGCCGGGATCAGTATGAAGTTATGAAATCGGCATGTTGTGGCAAACGCGCGAAGCCGGTGAGAGGACAAGGGAGGGGAGTGTGGAGGTACGCGCGATTGTCCAGCTGGGGGAAAGGAGGGTTTTACAGAAGTTCTCCTTGGAACTCTTCAAAGCGCAAGCGGCCTTTTGTGTCGAGCAGTATGCGGGAATGGTTGCGGATGTCGTCGTAAGGAAGGTTGGGGTGGTCGACAAGGAGAATGACGAGGTCTGCTGTTTCAAGTTCTGTTTTTGTGCAGCTGACGAGGGGGACAGAAAACGGAATGTTGGTGTCTATCGGTAGGTGGGGGTCATGGGCGCGTACTTCTGCGCCGAGTTCGGTGAGCTTTTCGGCGACTGCAATAGAGGGGGACTCTCGCCAATCTGAGGTGCTGGCTTTGTAGGTCATGCCGAGAAGAAGAATGCGACTGCCGTTTATTGCTTTTCGTTCCCGGTTCAAGAGGGCTGCGATACGGGTCACGACATAGTCTGGCATGTGGTTGTTGATGTCGTTTGCGAGCTCGACAAAACGGAAAGTGTGTCCGAGCGACTTGTGCACGCGCCAGGCGAGATAGGAAGGGTCGACAGGCAGACAGTGTCCACCTACTCCGGGGCCGGGGGTGAAGCGCATGAAACCGAAGGGTTTTGTGGATGCTGCGTCGATGGCATTCCAGATATTGATATCCAAGTCGTTTGCGAACATGGTGAGCTCATTAATGAGCGCGATGTTGACATGACGAAAGGTGTTTTCGAGGAGTTTTACGAGCTCTGCTTCAGCAGTAGAACCTGTATATATGATTTTGTTGACAATCGTGGAATAAAAGGCATCAATACACCGCAAAGACTCTGGGTTGATGCCGGAGACTACTTTCGGGGTGTTTTCCAGCGTCCAGATGCTATTTCCGGGGTCGATACGTTCCGGGGAATATCCCAAGAAGAAATCTTTTCCCGCTTGTAATCCTGACTGTTCCAGGATGGGACAGAAAAACTCGTCTGTGGTTCCTGGATAGGTAGTGGATTCCAAAACGGTGAGTGCGCCAGGTCGTAGGTAAGTGGCGAGGGTTTGTCCAGCTTTTTCAATGAAACTCAAGTCGGGAGTTCCCTCTTTGAGAGGGGTGGGCACTGTCACAACGGCGATATCGAAATCGGCGATATCTTGGGCTTGGTCAGTTGGTGTGTACCCGGAGAGGAGCGCGGCTTCGATTTGCGCGCTTGGAACGTCTTCCACATAAGAGACGCCGGCTCGGAGCATACTGACCCGTCGTAAGGAGGTATCGTAGCCAGTCACGCGCATGCCGGTGTCGGCTGCTTTCATTGCAAGAGGAAGGCCAACGTAGCCTTGTCCAACAATGACGACATGTGCAGTGCGAGATTGAATCCGTTCCGTGAGCTGTCTGGCAAGTATGTTCATGAAGGCTGCTATTTCCTTGAAAAGAGGTTTCCGTGTTCTTGATGCCAATTAACGGTTTGTGTGAGGCCATCGCGGAAGGAAATTTTTGGCGTGTAGTGGAGGCGGGATTGGGACTTCCCAATATCCGCGTGGCTGTGCATGATGTCTCCTGGCCGCTGGTCTGTGGAGTGGGGTGTGGGAGTTATATCGAGAATATCGCCAAGAGTGTTGAGGAGTTCTCGCAAAGTGTGGACTTCGCCGCATGCAATATTGAAGATTTCTCCGGCGCAATCAGAAGTGGGAGTAGTGGCGGCGAGGAAATTTGCTTGGACAGTGTCTTCGATATAAGTGAAGTCGCGAGATTGCCGTCCATCTCCATATATTATCGGAGATTCTTGAGAGAGAAGACAGCGGATAAAGAGTGGGATGACAGCGGCATATTGACTATCAGGGCGCTGTCGTGGACCGTAGACATTAAAGTAGCGGAGCACGACGGTTTCAAGCCCGTAAATCTCCCAGAAAACGCGACAATAATGTTCTGCGGCGAGTTTTGATACAGCGTAAGGGGAACGAGGATAGAGAGGAGCTGACTCTGGGGTCGGGAGTTCTTCTGCCCCGCCGTAGACAGATGAAGAGGAGGCTAAAATGAAACGTTGTGCCCCTTCGTCTCGCGCGGCGATGAGCATATTGAGAGTTCCTGTTACATTCGTTTCGTTTGATATTAGTGGGTTGTCTATTGACTGCAGGACAGCCCGACATGCTGCAAGATGAAATATGATGTCGCAACCGGTCACAGCTTTTCGTGCGTCGGAAAGAGCAGTGACATCTCCTTCGATAAAAGTTGCTGATGGGTGGAGATTCTCTCTCTTTCCAGTAACGAGATTGTCGAGGACAACCACTTCAGCGTCTTTGCGAATCAGGAAGTCCACTAGGTTGGAGCCGATGAAGCCTGCTCCTCCGGTCACGAGTGCTCGCACATTGATTCCTTTTTTGCGAGAAGGTTTGTCTCTCTTGGCCGGGTAGAAGGCCGGGGAGAATATGCTGAAGGCCAAACCGTTTCATTCGGAAGCTCAGAATACTTGTTCTGTGGGGCGAGTGTGTCGAGAAGATTCGTTGCGAAGCCTGTATTCAGTTTTATCGAGAGATATTGTTTTGGAGAGAACAGGAAAAGAAAAGCATCGGCAGGTTGAGGGAAAACTTTTTTCAAGAAGGATCGATGGTGAGGAAATCGGGAAATTTTTTGGAATTTGGAAAATAGATTGATTCGCGTTGTTCTCGATGTTTTTTCTGCTGAAGGGGGAATAGAACTGGCGCGTCTGGTCGATCGATAGCCTAGGCCATGATAGGATCGTTCGTGTCGAAGAGCGCTTTCTGGCGAGGGTACCGAGTGGGTCCAAAGGACGCGCGTTTTTGTTTCCACCAAAAATGGTACGGAAGTTTTTGTCAGATCTTTGTGGTTTTTTCGAGGGAAAATGAAGAAGAAATGAAGCGTTTTTTACGCTTCATTTCTTCCTATTTCCTTCTGCAAAGGGATTTTTTCAAGAGGAGGCGAATCTTCTTGTGAATTCGCGTTTTCCCGAATCTTCGATTCGGGAACGTGCTTTTTCTTGTGAGCCAGTTTGTTCTGGGTTTCCGTTCTTCTCTCCCCAGGAATAGATACTTAAAAGTATTTCCTGGTCAAAGGTGGCGGTTCTCTGCGATGTCGTGTGGTGTGCAACATTGGCGACGAACCGGTTCACGGCCTTTAAAGGTGACAAAGTGGGTGTACTCCTTGCGGGGAATGTATTATGCATTGCCAGTGGAGATAGGGTCGGGGATAGATTTGAATACGGTACCTCAATGTATCTACCAGCGCGTAAAACGCTACGAGAGCGTCGTTTTTCTTTTTCTCGACATGTCGATTCTTCTCGTTGCATACGTTCTTGCTTTTGTTTTGATGAAGCAGGCTGGTGTCGGGTTGGAACATTCTGCTGGTCCAGCGCTTTCGGTGTTTTTTCCAGCGCTTTTACAACTTTGTCTGAATAAACTTTTCGGTTTGTATGGACATGTGTGGAGATATGCTTCGATAGAAGAAGCGCTACGGATCATCAGTGCGGTGTTTGTGGGGTTTCTCGTGAATCTCACCTATTGGTTTGTGTTGTGTGGCCTGCTGGACCAGCGCTTTTCTTGGCCGCTTCCCGTTTTTGCCTCCGGTTTTGTACTTATGGGAGTGGGTGGAGTTCGTTTTCGGGAACGCCTTTTTGCGCTGGAGCGCGGGAAGCGCAAGAGCTTCCCAAGCGCTCGTGGCGTGATTGTTGGTGCTGATGATATTGGGGTCGAAATTGCGTTGGAGTTTATGCGTAATGCCGATGCCGGTATGGAAGTGGTCGGTTTTGTGGATGAGGACCCTTGGAAAGTCGGTCGATCAATTCGGGGTATTCGAGTTCTCGGTATATCCTCGGAACTTCCTGCAGTAGTCGAGCAATACGAGATTGACTACATTGTGCTGTCTGCTGGGGCGAGTGAAAAGACAGACTTCATGGAGATGCTTGATCTTGCGCGTAGTACACAAGCCCGCGTTCAGGTTGTGCCATCTCCTGCAGAAGTCGCGAGCAGGACTCTTCTCGGTGGGATTGGGGATGTGGATATCCCAAGATTGCTCGATCGAGAACAAGTACAGATTGATTTTACGGAGATTGAGCAGTATGTGGAGGACAGCGTTGTTCTCGTGACGGGAGCGGGCGGTTCTATCGGGAGCGAGATCGCCCGTCAAGTCGCGCGTTTTCGTCCGCGTTGTCTGCTCATTCTGGATTGTGACGAGACACATCTCCATGATTTGCTGGTTGGAGAGGGGCTTGATGCCCTGCCTCTTTTGGCAAATATTCGCGACCAACAGCGTGTGGAGCGTATTTTTTCGGAGTACCGTCCGGATGTGGTGTTTCATGCCGCTGCCCACAAGCACGTGCCCTTGTTGCAACAGCACCCAGAAGAAGCAGTTCTTACAAATGTGATCGGCACCCGGAATCTCGTCACTGCCGCTGCTGCACACGAGTGTAAACGTTTTTTGCTTATTTCTACCGATAAAGCGGCGCGTCCTGGATCTGTCATGGGTGCCACGAAACGTCTCGCGGAGATCCTGGTGCGAGAGACGGGCCGGCAGGAAGGCCTCGCTTTTGGCGTCGTGCGATTCGGCAATGTGCTGGGTAGCCGGGGAAGTGTTGTTCCGACTTTCGTGCGTCAGATCATGACCGGTGGTCCGGTCACTCTGACGCATCCTGATATGACTCGTTACTTCATGAGCATCCCGGAAGCTGTCTCGCTGGTATTGCGTGCGGGCGCCTTGCTTGGAGAAGGGGACACCTTTCATCTGGATATGGGAGAGCCTGTACGCATCCTGGATTTGGCGCATCAGCTGATCCGGCAAGCGGGTCTGCGCCCGGGAAGCGATATCAAGGTGGAAATTACCGGGCTGCGTCCTGGAGAACGCCTGTCCGAACAGCTCCATGATGAGAGTGAGCAAGCCTTCCCCACAGACTGCTCTGCCATTGTCATGCTCGACTCAACTGTAAAGATTGGCCGGGATGAACTGCGGCCTCGTGTGGAACAGCTGAACCGTTTTTGCAAGGATGGCGCGCGCTGGGCGGCGGTGTCGTTTTTGCAGCAGATCCTTGTTGATGCAGGAGTACCTGCCGGTTTGGACATCGAGTATCCCGCCGAGATGTTTCTTGTAGAACAGCGAGATCGAGAGGCGAGCAATGTACTGGCCTAAAATTTCCGTTTTCCCAGGACATACCGGCACAGGGACCTGGCAAAGCCCAGGTGAAAACGGATGACCGCTTTGCGGGTTTTGCATATTGTGCCTTGCGACATCACTCGTGGCGCGCAGGTTTACGCCAGAATGTTGCGTGAGGCGCTTGACGAGGCTCCATCGACGCACCGAACGATGAGTTTGTTTCGCACCCCTCCTGCTGCGCTCGCACCGGACTTTACGCTCGACGTTCCCCTGACCTGGCGTCGCCGCTGTGGAGTGGATCCGAGTGTTGTCCGCAAACTACGGCATTTCCTGAGAACCTGGTGTCCGCATGTGCTCGTGGCGCACGGGGGAGAATCCTTAAAGTACGTCGCTTTTGCGCGGCAGAAGCAGACTGTCGCGGTGTATTACAAAATCGGCATGAGTGCGCAAGATTTGCGAGGATTCGCGCGTCGTGCTTTGTATCGAGCCTGCATTCGACGGATGGATGCGCTTGTTACGGTTTCCGAAGAGACGAGAACAGAGCTTGAGCGTCTCTTCGGGGTTTCGCGCTCCGACGTGAAGGTGATTCCAAACGCACGCGATGCCGACACCTATTGCCCTCGCTCTGATACGAGAATCAGTGTCGTGCGCTCTGAGTCTGACGCAGATGCCAGGGAAACTGTGCAGATTGTGACTGTCGGGCAACTTGTGAAAGAAAAGCGTCCTGCTCTTTTTCTTGCAGTCGTGCGGGCGTTGCGAGACGAGGGGCTTCCCGTGACCGGCGTTATGGTTGGGGAAGGACCACTCTTGCGGGAACTCTCCCCTCTCGCAGAAAAGGCAGGCGTCTCTCTCCTCGGTCGCCGCGAAGATGTGTCGGCTCTACTCGCCGCCTCGGACATTTTTCTTTTCACAAGTGAGACCGAGGGACTGCCTGGTGTGCTGATTGAGGCAGGATTGAGCGGTCTTGCCTGTGTGACGACAGAGGTACCTGGCGCGCATGAGATTGTTGCCCATAAGGTGACTGGCTTTGTGGTCGAAAAAGACGACTTTTCTGGTTTGGTGAATAGTGCAGCACAGTTGGTGTGTGACGCTGGATTGCGGCGTCGTTTTGGTGCAGCAGCCCGCACGCGCTGTCGGGAGAAGTTCTCTTTTGACATGGTTGCTGCTGCATGGAATGCCCTTTTCGCAGATATTGTTGAGGATAAGGCCGATGATATGGTCGGTGTGTCTGCTGTTTTTGCGGCAGCTGCCGGACAAGAGTCTTTTTCTGAGGAAGGAGTTGAGGTAGAAACGAAGAGCGACCAAGCGGCAGCTGACGAGACGGCTGACGAGGCGGCTGGGGGAGAGGCAGAGAGAGCCGGAAAGAGAAGAGCCCAAGGCCGGGATGGGAAGGCAGGTCCTGTCGAAACTTCGTGTGATTTCTCCGTTTTTGATGAGGACGTACGGCTGCGCGTGCGTGAGACTTCTCGCCGGTGTACCGGAGGCGTGTTGTATGTGGCCAGTGCGCCTCCTCGGACGAATGTATTGCGTGTGGCAGGAAGTGCTGTGACACTGTTTGAGTATTTGGACGGAAGCAAGACCCTGGGTGAGGTGCTGCAGGAGGCTGCCCGGGTTTTTCACGTTGACAACGATATTGTGTGTCCTGTGTTACGTGATCTTGTTGCCCAGCTCGTGGCGTGCGATTTGGTTGTGCAAGGATGATGGGGACTGCAGCGTCTTGGGCTGTCAGTTTGGCACGAGTGGGTTTTGTGCCGGATGATGAGATCAGCGGTTTGTGCGGGCCTCCCTGGAGTTTTTTGGTTGACGAACTTGTGAGGACAGGCCTGTCGGGTCTTTTTCTTGAAGCAGTGGCTCGTGACCTGCTTGAGGTGCCTGACGCGGTGTATGAGCGGGTGCTGGGAGGGCATCAGAACTTGATGTCTGCTGCGGTTCGCTATGAGGCTGAACTCGCGGTTTTGCTGCCCCTGCTTGAAAGTGTTGGGGGACTTGTGTGGAAAGGCCCAATCCTGGCGCATGGCGCGTACCCTGACGCTTTATGGCGGGGTTTTACGGACTTGGATATTATTGTTCCCCGTGTTTGTCTTTCCCGGTTCACTGGCGCGTTGCAGGACGCTCGATATCTGGTGGCCTGGCCTGAGCCATGTCCTGGTTTTTTGCTCCATGTTGCAAAGGCAGTGACGATGCGGGGACCGTCCGGTCTTTTGCTTGACGTGCACGGGACTTTGGCTCCCGGTGTCTCGGGAGACACCGTTTTTGTGCAGGAGATCATCTCGAACGCAATAAAAGTGCGTGTGGGTGCTGTTGAAGTGTCTGCTCCTTGCTGGGAGCACCATCTTGTGGCATGTGCAATGCATGCTGTTTTGGGACATGGAATGGGTAGACCCCTCGCCTTTCGTGATATGGCGGAGATCTCGCGCCGGCATTCTCTGTGCTTCGATATTGTGGCCGACACTGTGCAGCGCTGGGAGGTAGGCCATGTTTTTGCCTCAGCAGTGATGAAATGTGTGCTAGATTTTGGAGCAGATTTCCCAGCAGAAATCTTCGACCGGTCCCAGTCCGAGTCTCTCTCTCGACGAGAGCGTGATGAAGAAGCCGCGTGGAAGAGTGACGCGTCGCGAAGTGCGAAGCTGCGTTTGGCAGAACTTCGCCACGGCAGCTTGCGGCGTCGAATGTGTCTGGCACAGGCACTTGTGTTGCCGAGGCCGTCGTTCTTGCGAGCCTTCTACGAGTTACCTGAGGAAAAGTGCGCAGTTCCCAGGCTCTATATGAGACGGTGGCAAGATTTACGGAAACAGGCGGGGCATAGGGAGGGGCTTTCCTAGTGGTTGCAGCGACAAAGCCGGCGCCTTTTTTTTCTGCGAAAAAACGCGAAAAATTGTCTCGGGGCCTGCTCGGGGCGGCGATTTTTCTCTGCGGTGCGCTGTTTTTGTTTATCCTTGCTGGGGCAGTGGCGACCCGAAACCCTAGTAAATATGCTGCCCTTCTTATTGTCTCTCTTTTTGTTGTTATTGGTGTTCTTCTTTTTCGTTTTATCTCTCTGCGTCATCCTGAGGAACCCTGGTTATTTCAATTTGGCGTCCTAGGGCTGTTGAGCAAGCTTCTTGCGTCGTTTGCCCGGTATCAGATTCTGATACAGGTTTATGGGGGAAACGGGGATGCCACTCGGTACGACAAGGCCGGTTCCGAGTATGCGTGGGCGGTTGTGTCTGGGGGAGACATTCCCGAACTGACTGAGCTGTCAAAGACTTTTTTTGTTGAGCGATTTACGGGCTGGGTGTATTTGGGCGTGGGGCCTGACATGCTTGCCGGGTTCTTTATTTACGCCATACTCGCTTTTATAGGCACATATTTGTGGTATCGCGGGACGGCAGAGGTGCTCACTGTCGGTTTTAATCGGCGACGTTATTTTCTTCTTCTCATGTTCATGCCGAGTCTGTTGTTCTGGCCTAGCTCCATTGGGAAAGAAGCCTTGATGTTGTTTGGGCTTGGTTTTTTTATCTGGGGTGCATCTCTGGCAATGCGGCGGCGCTATTTTCTTGCCTTGATTTTGTGCGCGGCGAGTGGCTGGTTTATTGGGATCATCCGTCCGCACGTGGTGGCTCTCTATGCCGCCGCTTTTGTTTTTGCTTTTGTGTTTGGGCGTCTCGGGCCGAGCAAGTCGACTGGGGGTGGACTTGCGCGCGGTTTCGTGACGGTGCTTGCGGTGCTCCTTTTGATCCTGGTGTCTTCTCGGGCACTTGATTTCCTGGGGGTTGAGGATCTTTCTACTGATGCGGTGCAGGCACGAGTGGTTGAGCAGAATCGCTTGACGTTTCAAGGCGGTTCTTCTTTTGGTTCCGGACCGGTTTCTCTCGTGCCAAGTGATCTTGTTGTCGGAGTATTCACAGTTTTTTTCCGGCCGATGATCTATGAGGCGCATTCCCTGCTCATGATGATCACGGCACTGGAAAGTACTTTTTTGCTTTTGTATCTTGGAGTGCGTTTTTCCTCTGTATGGCGTGGTCTCAAGAACTTGCGTCGCCGGCCTTTTCTCCTCTTCATGCTGGGTGCAGCATTGCTGTATGGGGTGGCTTTCTCGTCGTTTTTGAATTTCGGTCTTCTCGCCCGACAACGTTCGCTCGTGCTCCCTGCTCTTTTTGTTTTTGCGTGCATAGTGCCTGCGGAGCGTTCGGAAGAAGCAGAAAAAGAAAGGTCTTCGGGTTCGCGGGGGGGCGATCTCTCTCCTGTTTTTCCAGGACCTACTCCTTCTGGACCTGGACTCTCCCGTGGTTTTCACTCGCGTGAGAAACTGACATACAAGGATTCGGGATGACTGTGATTGGCCGTGAGGGTGGGGTTGGTGTGATGAGCAGTGCACGTGCGTGTGCTCGTGGTTTTTTGCGGCGTGGAGTGAAGGCGGTGGCGGCAGGGGTTGATCTTCTTCGACCGCCTGCACCGGGTGTTGTCGTGTTGATTTACCATCGTGTGGGCGGGAAGTCTTCGGCTGAGATTGACCTATCAGTGGATTTGTTTGCGGAGCAGATGGCATGGCTTGCGGACACAGGCAGGGTTGTGAGCCTGGACGAGGCTATGGGCTTTTTTGTGGGTTCTGCGTATCAGAATGGGTCTCGTGCAGATACATCTCGTGCGAGTCTGCAAGAAGGCAGCGTGGAGGCGGGAAGGTCGGACGAGCTCGCAGGAAAAACAAGAGGCCGGCTTACGAGGAAGCGACTGGGAGAAGCAGGGGTTTCTCCGAGGCAAATGCCTGTGGTAGTGACATTCGACGATGGCACTTTGGACTGGGTGGAGAATGTCCAACCTGTGCTGGAAAAGCATCGTGTGCCTGCGACCTTCTATGTGGCGACCGATTTTGTGGAGCGAGGTCAATGTTTTCCAGACGGGGGTGTTCCTGTATCTTGGGCAGGGTTGCGAGACCTTCTCTCGTCTGGTTTTGTGACGATTGGTTCGCACACGCACCGGCATCTGTTGCTCGATCGCTTGTCTGCGCGTGAAGTGGGTGATGAACTTGATCGGTCTATTGGCCTGATTGGTGAACGCCTTGGGGTACAGGCTTCGCACTTTGCGTATCCCAAAGCCGTCGCACCTTCTCCTGAAGCAGAAGAGATGGTGCGGCAACGCTTTTTAACTGCAGCTTTGGCCGGAACAAAAGCCAATCCTTTTTATGGCAGTGACTTGCATCGTCTGCAGCGATCTCCTGTGCAGACAAGCGATGGTATGGGGTATTTCAGACGAAAAACGAGTGGGGGAATGAGTGCCGAAGATTATCTTCGCCGGCTATTGAATCGCCGTCGTTACGCGGATGCCGCGTCATGAGTTCTGTGACTTCTTCGCGCGCGCGGCCACGTCTTGTGCATGTTGCGACGACGGATATGAGCTTGTCTCTTCTTCTTGGTCCGCAGCTTGTTGCCTTCCAAAAAGCCGGTTATGAAGTGATTGGCATGTCGGCGCCAGGATCTCATGTGGCAGACCTTGCGGCAGCCGGTATTGCGCATGTTGCTTTGGAGAACACGACCCGAGCGATGTCGCCACGTCGCGATATCGCGGCTTTTTTTGAATTGCGTCGGGCTTTTCGTGCGCTGTCCCCCGATATTGTGCATACACATAATCCGAAGCCTGGGGTTTATGGGCGCTTGGCGGCGAAAGCGGCGGGTGTGCCGGCGATCGTGAATACCGTGCATGGTCTGTACGCACTTCCCGAGGATGCTTTTGCGAAACGGGCAGTAGTGTACTCTTTGGAACGGCTTGCCGCTACTTGTTCGGATGCGGAGCTTGTGCAAAATCCTGAGGACATGTGCGTCTTGGAAGGCCTTGGTATTTCCGCAAAGAAACTTCATCTTCTTGGAAATGGCATAGATTTGAAACGGTTTCATCCTGGCACAGTGTCCGCAGAACGGGTAGTTTCCTTACGTGCCTCCTGGGGCGCCGATTCTGACACTGTGGTTTGTGGTCTGGTCGGTCGTCTCGTGGCGGAAAAAGGATACCGTGAGGTGTTTATGGCGGCACGGGAGTTGAGGAAGTCACAGACAAATCTGAAATTTGTCGTGATTGGGCCTACGGATCCCGACAAGTCTGATGCGATTTCCGCGAAGGAACAAGGAGCCGCACGGGTTGATGCCGGTGTAGTTTTTTTAGGTTTTCGTGATGATGTGCACGAACTCTATGAAGCAATGGATCTTTTTATCCTGGCCTCGTGGCGAGAGGGATTTCCTCGTTCGGCAATGGAAGCCGCTGCAATGGGACTTCCTTTGGTGGTGACCGATATTCGAGGGTGCCGTCAAGTCGTCGACGATGGCGAAACGGGACTGCTTGTCGGAGTGCGTGATCCGCGTGGTCTCGCGAGGAGTATTGCTGAGCTGGCGGGAAGCGCGCAGAAGCGCAAAACCATGGGAATGGCATCTCGTTGCAAGGCAAGTGCGGAATTTAATCAAGAGCGTCAAATTGAACGTACGCTTTCGGTCTATCATGAACTTGGGGTGCCGCCGCAAAAAACGGCAGGCGCTAGTGGCTAAGTTCTTGGAATGTGAATGGGTGGGTGGCGATGATTCTTCGTGATGCAACGCCGGCAGACGTTGCAAGGGTGGCAACGCTCCATGCGGAGCGTATAAGTGACGGTTTTTTATCGTCTCTCGGTGAACCTTTTTTGTGCCGGCTCTACAAGAGGATGCTGCATTCTCAAGATTGTCATTGTGTGGTGATGGCATCTACTGAACAGCCGCAGGTCGTTTTTGGTTTCGCGGCTGCCGCTGAATCTACAAGCCGGTTTTATCGCAGATTTCTCGTGCGTGATGGGGTTGTGGCGGGAGTGAGGGCGTTCCCTGTTCTTGTACGCTCTCTGCCTCGCATGTGGGAAACTCTGAAGTATCCTTTTTCGGATTCAGATGCACGCATGCAGCGAATACCTTCTGCTCGTGCCGGAATGCAGGGCGGGAAGGGCAGCGTAGGGATTTCTTCTTCTCTTCTCACTTCAACGGGAAATTTTTCGTCTCGTGATCTTTCTGAGGAAATTTCCCGTGCGCTTTCTTCTCCAGGAGAGAAAACGCGACAGCGCGCGCGACGTTCTGGTGGGACTTCGTATGTTTTGCCTGCAGCTGAGATTCTTTCTGTTGCCGTTGCTCCTGAGTGGCAGGGGCAGGGCATCGGGGCGAAGTTGATAGGAAATTTGCAGGAAAAGTTGGAAGGTCGGCGGGTTTCCGGGGCGAAAGTAGTCACCAGCGCGGACAACCTTGGCGCTCAACGCATGTACCAAAAGTGTGGGTTTGAGATAGTGCACCGTTTTGAATTGCATCGGGGGACAGAATCGGTGGTGTTGGCATGGACGTGAAGCTGGCCTTTCCTTTTGCTTTTGCCGTTGCACTCGTTTTCACGCCGGTGCTCCGTCATCTTGCGATCGCGCTCGATATTGTTGATCATCCTGGTGTCTTGAAGACACAGCGGCGTCCTGTGGCCTACTTGGGAGGCTTCGCAGTTTTCTTTGGGATTGCGCCTGTCCTGTGGACCGTCTCTCCCCCGCTCATTGTGCCGCTTGCCTTGGCCCTTGCGCTTGGCGTGGCTGATGACATCTGCGATATTCCGCCGAAAATCCGATTTGCTGTAGAAGTTTTGATTGGGATTGCCGCAGCAAGTGTGCTTCCTACCCGAGGTTTGTACGAAGACCTTGCTCTTGTTGTGCTTGTCGTCGCACTGCTCAATGCAGTGAATTTGCTTGACGGTATGGACGCGCTGGCAAGCACTGTCGTGACAGTCGGCGCTTTTGGTTTTGCTGTTCTCCTTGGAGGCAATGCTCATTTGCCCCTGGCTCTTGCCGGAGGGCTGTTGGGCTTCTTGGTGTATAATCGGCCTCCGGCCAGCATTTATTTAGGTGATGGTGGTGCTTATTTGGTGGGCACTTCGCTGGCCCTTTTGTTGGGACTGGCTGCGGCGCCTGGAGAGCATCCCGCTCCTTTTATTGGCGCAGTTCTTTTTGTGGCCGTGCCGGTAGGCGACACCACTATCGCGATTTTGCGGCGCGCGCGGACTCGGCAACCTCTCTTCCAAGGAGACCGGAGCCATCTGTACGATCAGCTGCGAAGTCGGGGATGGAGCTTGTCGCATGTTCTGGGAACATGCGCGGTTGCTCAAACAGTTTTCGTGTTTTTTGGGTTGTTTGCTGGGATGCTTCACCCGATAGCAGCTTTCGCCACTGTGATTGCTGTCGTTGTTTTTGTCGGTATTGGCACAGTTGGTTTTGGGTTTCTTTCTCCGGAAATGCCGGCTGATGCTGCAGTTCTCCTTCTACCAAGGGACTTGCGGGCCGATCTGGAAATTCCAGAGCTTGATTTCTCGGAGTTTGATGAGGTGACCGGAGGATCACTATGAGGAAACCCGCGATTCTCGGTGGCATGCCTTTGTTTCCTGAGGGCTTACCCTTTGCCCGTCCGCCTTTGCCATCTTTTGACAAGGTTGTTGAGCGTTTGCGACCGGTCTATGAGACGGGAATGATCACCAACAGTTTGCTTGTGCGCGAACTTGAAGAAAAAGTCTCCAGCTATTTTGGTGTGGCGCAAACAGTTGCTGTTTCGTGTTGTACGAGCGGTCTTCTCCTCTGCGTGCAGGCGCTCTGCGATGGTTTTGCTGCAGCAGTTCGTTCGCAGCCCCGGGTGGTTTTGCCAAGTTTTACGTTTTCTGCGACAGGCCATGCTGTTGTCTGGAATGGCGGTTTTCCTGTATTCGCAGAATGCAATCCTGAGACTTATCAGCTTGACCCAGAGGACGTTGCGACCCGACTTGACGGCGCCGGCCTTCTTATTGGTACGCATGTAGCTGGGGCTCCTTGTGATACGGAGGCACTTGAGGGTCTTGCGAAACAAGCAGGGATCCCTTTTCTTCTTGACGCTGCGCATGCTTTTGGTGCCTGCGCGCGTGGGCGCCGGGTTGCGAGTTTCGGGAATGCCGAGGTGTTCAGCATGAGCCCGACGAAGATTGTCATTAGTGGCGAAGGCGGCTTGATCACAACAGATGACGAGAACCTTGCAACGCATTTGCGGGCGGCTCGCGACTATGGGAACACTGGTGATTACAATCCGGCCTTTGCAGGGCTGAACGCGCGCATGTCGGAATTGCACGCGGCGGTCGCGCTCGCTTCTTTCGATGAGCTGAAAGAACATCTCGACAGGCGTGTCTTTCTTGCCGAGAGTTACCGGGATGGTCTGGCTGAGCTTGCCGGCGTGCGGTCGCAACGCCTTCTCGACGATACGACAAGTACGTATAAAGATTATTCTGTGACCATTAATGCGGAAGAGTTTGGTGTTTCTCGTTCGTTCGTTGCGACTGCCTTGCGCGCTGAAGGAATCGACACGCGTTGCTATTTTTCGCCGCCACTCCACCAACAAAAATGTTATTCCCCCTATAACCCGGGGAAGCTGGCAGTGACCGAAAAACTGTCAGCTGAAGTGCTGAGCTTGCCGATTTGGCGGGACATGAAAAATGAAGATGCTGAAAAAGTGATAAGCGCTCTTTGGTCAATTCATCAGGATAGGGAGGAGATCGAGGCGGCTTGTGCCGTCTGATAATCCTGATTGCACGGAGGAGAGTGCCCAATATTTTCCAGAGAGTGCTGCGGCGCACGAAGTGCGGCATGGACCAGAAGAACGACCCGAGGTAATTGAACTTTGCCTGCCTGGCGTGCGTGTGCGCGTCATTGTTGAGGACGTGCAGTTGCGGTATTTATGCGCCCGCTTTCTGTATTTCTTGCGTCCGCAACGAGGTTCATCTGCTGCTTCTTTTACTGCTGATCAGGTGAGTGACTGTGTGGAAGCAACTATCCATGTAGTGTGCCTGCCTTCTCAGGGGAAATCTGAGGATTTCTTCTGCTTTCTCGGGAAGCATGCCGGGAAAAATCCCAGCGGAGGGGACGGGCAGGGAAGCGCGCCTTTTCCTCGAAAAATAGCCTTGCCAATGGTCCTGTGGCAAGTGAACCGTTTGGCGGGACAGAGTCAGACGCATCTTGTGCTGCACGCGGCCTGTCTTGTGCGCAATGGTCGGGCTGTGCTCCTTGTGGGACAGTCGGGGGCGGGGAAGTCCACCTTGACCGCGGCGGCAATTGCCGCTGGTTTTCGGTATGCCAGTGATGAACACGCGCCGGTGTCTCTCCTGGACGGAAAAGTCGCGCCTTACTGCCGTCCTTTGGGTGTGCGCTTTGGAGGTCGTCAGGCTTTAGTCGCTTTTGCGCCCCATCTGGAGTTTCTCACAGAAGAAAATGCGGCAGGGGTCGGGGAATCGTGTGTCCAGCCACCTGGGGCAATGCCCGGTCACCTGCCTGGGATGGAGGGACGCGAAGATGCCTGGTGTGTGGGGGATACAGACGGAGACATGCTGGTGATGCCGGCTGTTTTCGGTGGGGAAGTCATGTCCCAGGCAGTTTTTCCGGCAGCGGTGGTCTTTTTAGTATCCCGTACCGGAGAACCGACACGGCTCTCATCTTTTTCTCGCGCCCAAGCAGTGTGCCTGCTCTCACAACACGCGTGGAATTTTTCTTCTTGTGGGGAAGCGGGATTTCGTGCTTTGGTCTCCCTTGTGAGCAGGTGTGCGGTGCGGACTTTGCGTGTCGGTTCTCTTCATGCGGCAGTGGCTCTTTTGCGGGGTCTTACCTGCGCTCAGGAACAAGTGCCTGTGAGATTTTCGGTGCAAGAGCAAAGAACTATGGCTTTTCTTGGGGATGAGACTGTAGTGAGCGATGTGTCCCAGAGGAAGCTGTACTTGTTGAACGAGACAGCGGGAAAAGTCTGGGGGTTATGGAAGAGCGGGTTTTCTGTAGAGGATCTTGTGGAGAGCATGTCAGGCCATTATCAGGTCTCTTCGGACGTTCTGCGTGCTGATCTCATCGCAACCCTCGAACGTCTCGAATCTCTCGGCCTGTTGTCCCCAGGGTTTGTATCCCGTGGGGTGTCCCACTGAATAGGGTCTGCAAAGATGGGCAATACTGTGCAGCTTTGCCGAGCGAGCCTGTCTCTCGGGGGATGACTGCTAAGAGCCGTCTCTCACAAGGTGGTCCCTCGTGAGGATAAGGCCGTGCGCGCCTACGGCTGCGAAAAGTGCAGCGAAAGCTATTGTTCCTGCGAGGACCGGGTCTTCCTGTAAACCGGCGATACGTGAGATGATGCCAACGGTGAGACAGCATATAAGCATCACAGGGATGGCGAGGCGACCCTGGATTTCCCTTTGATACCAGGGGGCGGAGAGCTTGCCCTGGCGGGTCTGGCGGGTCTGGCCGGTCTGGCCGGTTACCAGGAGTGCGAGAAGGAGGGAGACCGCCACTCCTATACAGGCAGCTCCTCCGACTATGGCCCCTTCGCGTGCTGCTCCATCCTGGAGCACAATCCACGTGAGCAGCCCGGCGAGCCCGGCGCTTTCTCCGCTGAGACGGGCAAAGGGGAAAGGCCAGCCGGTCATGCCTGGTATTACGGTCATCGCGAAAAGAAGGACTGCATGTTCTGTGTCAGGAACGCAGAAAAAGACTCCTCCTGCTGCCAGGGTGAAAAGAACGGGGCCGAGCTGGCGCATGGAATGTCTCGTGAAGGCAAGCCACCCTGCTCCGCCAAGTAGTGCCGTGATTATCCATGCTGCAGGTGCCCATGATGGGCCGGGAAAACTGGCATTTATGGCAATGAGTACAGGGAGAAAGAGGAAGAGAAGGTCGCGTGTGAGAGATTGGGATTTTTGAGGGAACATGCTTATTGCGAGTCCGGTTCCGGCCATCCCAAGCACGCTTAGGGTGATGTATAGGGGTGGATGAATCAGTAGGATGCCGGAAATGAGCAGAGGCAGACCGAGGGAGGGAAGGGAGGAAGGGCGCGTGCGAAGGAAAAGGGCGAGAAAGAAAGCGCTGATAACAGCACCGATGGCTCCAGCAGTCAGTGTTTTCGGTGTAAAAAGTAAGGAGAGTGTGTCGGAAGACATGATAATAAAAGCCTTATTCCCGGGAAAATCAGCTTGAGGACAAAGAAGATCCCCGGCAAGGTAAGCAGAGAGAAAATACTGTCAGAGGGCTTTTAGGAAACTAGCGGGTAATGTTAGTACTCGCACGAACTCGTGAGGCTTATACGCACTATGGATAATATTCTCATTGCAGTTGACGGCTCTGAAGGTGGGAGGCGGGCTGCCGAAGTTGGTGTAGACCTTGCTGCACGTATCG
>Ga0209013_10001770_pt1 | contig 19894 bp, 17 predicted proteins | sample Cruoilmetagenom2_FD_187291 | JGI IMG/M metagenome (GOLD analysis project Ga0209013, IMG submission 187291) | Oil polluted marine microbial communities from Coal Oil Point, Santa Barbara, California, USA - Sample 2 (SPAdes) (version 2) | ecosystem: Environmental > Aquatic > Marine > Oil seeps ...
GCGATACCTGCCTTTGCCGCCGTGTAAGCCACCTGGCCGATCTGGCCCTCGAACGCGGCAATTGACGAAGTGTTGATGATCACGCCACGCTCGCCGTCTTCTGGCTCGTTCTCGCTCATGTACATCGCCTGAAGCCGATTGAGGTTGAAAGTGGCAATGAGATTCAGCTCGATCACTCGTCGGAAATCGTCGAGCGGGTGCGGGCCCTTCTTTGAGAGCGTCCGCTTGGCCACCCCACCTCCGGCGGTGTTGACCGCAATGTGGAGGCCACCGAGTGCGGTTGCAACATCAGCCATGGTTGTTTCGACCGCATCATCGTCGGTGACATCACAGGGGTGGAATGTTCCATCGAGCGATTCGGCAACCTGCGCGCCGGCCGAGGTCGGTAGATCGACGATCGCGATGCGGGTACCCCCGCGATGCAACTGCTCGGCGGTTGCTCGCGCCATGCCTGATGCGCCACCGACAATCACGGCAGCCTTGTCGTTCAGTTCCATCTGAAAATCCCCATCACTCGATAGCGGGCCATTGACCTGGCGAGGGTAGCTCCGAATCAGGCAGCGCCCGAAATGAGCCGACTCGCACGCAACATTCGGCTACGGAGATGGCGTTCGCCGATGCGACACGCAGAGAAGTAGAGATCCCGGAGGCTCCGCGCAACCCCGTCGTCTAGGCTCGGTAGATCGGATCTTGGACTCGCGCAACTCGACCTCCGCTGCATTGAGAGGTATCGAATGACCGAAATAACAAGGCGCGCCCCATTTGGCGATAGCCCACGTGTCGGACGACGTGGCGCGAATACCCGACGCAAGATTCTCGACGCAGCCCTTACCACCTTTGATGAGCATGGATTCCACGACACCCGAATCGAACTCATCGCGTCTGCCGCGGGGTGTTCGAGACCGTCCTTCTATCAGTACTTCTCGAGCAAGGATGAGGTTTTCTGGACCCTCGCCGGGGAACTCGCGAAGGAGCTGAGCAAACTGTCCGACTCACTGGTCGAGGTCGACGCTGACCAGTCCGGAGTCGAACAACTCCGGGTCTGGCTCGACAAGATGATCGAGCTGTACGCGATGTATGCGGCTGTCTTCGCTTCTTTTCCGTCAGCTGCCGGCGAACCGAGCACATCAACGCACGGGCCGCAGATCGTCGCGAAGCGTCTCGGTCACGCCATAAATGCCGCGATTGATCTGCCGGACGACACCGTTCCCAACGCAGTGGGCAGCATCACTTTGACGGTCATCATTCGATCGATCGATTTCTGGCGGGCCGGACTTGGGCAGCTGTCCCAGCAACACTTTGTCGAGGGTTTGGCCCAAACACTGCACCGACTCATGCACGGCCCGAAACCCGACATCAACATGGAGCCGGTCGTTGCCCGGCCGGCAATACCTGAGCCGAAGTGGCCAACCCTGGCCGTCGACCGCCAACATGTCAGCCGCCCGCGGGGCCGCGCTACTCGGCAGAAGCTGCTCACTGTGGGTGCCGAGGTACTCCACAGCAACGGTTACCACGAAACCCATGTCGATGACATCGTCACCCGAGCCGGAGTCTCACACGGCAGCTTCTACCACTACTTCTCGAGCAAAGACGCTCTGTTCCAGGAGCTCGCTGAGAACGCCACAACCTCCGTCGCCGAAGTCATCAAGCTCTTTCCGGATGAGATCGACCAGCCACACCTGCAGCAATGGCTCGATATCTACTTTGCGTCGTACCGCAACAACGGCGGGGTGATCAGCGTTTGGCGGGAGATCAAGTGGGGAAATGCCGAACTGAACCGTTACTCGTTGGATGTCGCGCTCGCCACGCTCGATCGGCTTCAACGCATTGTCGACCGTCGCAACTTCGGTGACTCCTCCGTCGACGCTTTGGCCCTGCTGGCCCTCATCGAGCGAGTGCCCTACAACACCCAGACACTCCAGTACTCGGGCCAGACAGCGGCGATCGACGCGGCAGCATTCCTGCTCCAGCGGGCGCTGTTCGGTCAAGAACTCGAACAAAGCTGACAAACTCGGACGGCGCTATCCATGTCCCGGTGCATTGCGGCGATCCACACTTGCCATCTAACACCAGCGTCAGTTACCGTTGGTGCATGGGAACCGAGATCCACCGGCCGGCCTGGGGAGCCCGATGAACAAGACACCTGCAACTCGGCCGTTCCTGTTCGACGCTGATCAGCACTACTACGAACCTCGTGACGCATTCACGAGATACAACGACGATCCCGAAGCCGGAATGGTCGAAGTGATGCAGGTCGGCGACCGCGAGCAGATCAGAATCGGCGGTATCAAACACGAGTACCCGCCGACCTTCGAATCGGTTGCCCCACCCGGTTCGATTCTTGAGTTGCTCGAATCGCCGAAGGGGCGCGGAAACGACAACCCCATCGTCGAGCAGATAAAGCCCGACTACCAGCGCCGCACCGAACGCATCGCGACGATGGATGCCCAGGGAGTAGATGCCGCGCTTTTGCTGCCCACGCTGGCTGTCACAGTCGAACACCCGATGCGCAACGACATCCGACGGACGTTCGCCAACCTGCGTGCCTTCAACCGTTGGATCGACGCCGATTGGGGATTCGACCGCGACGGTCGCCTCTACGCTCTCCCGCTGCTGAGCCTCATCGACCCCGACGAGGCTGTGCGCGAGTTGGAACGCGTGCTGGAAGCGGGCGCAAAGGGTGTCCACCTGCTGGCGGGACCCGCGAACGGCTGCGGCCCGGGCGACCCGATCCACGACCGGTTCTGGTCACTGATCAACGAGACGGGAACCCTCGTCGGCTTCCACGGTGCCGACTCGGGCTACACCGGCTTGATCGGGCAAGCGTGGGGGGAGCAATACCCGGTGCGGGTCCACCACATGAGCGCATGGGCGCGTGCCTTCTGTTTCATCGACGCGCCGATCATGCACACGCTGGGCTCACTCGTGTACTCGAACCTGTTCGATCGTTTCCCCAACGTGCGCATCCTCTGCCTGGAGCATGGTTCGGCCTGGTTGCCGTATCTGCTGGAACGGCTCGACAAGGTGCAGGCCAAGCTGACAACCCGCACGCCGTGGCCACGTGAGCCATTGACCGAACGGGCGAGCGATGTCTTCCGTGAGCACATCTGGGTCAGCCCGTACCCCGAAGACGACATGGCCGAGGTGCTCGAGATGATGCCCGCGTCTCGCGTGCTGTTCGGTTCTGACTGGCCGCATCCTGAGGGTTTGGCCGATCCGCTGACATTCGCCGAGCGGCTGCCCGAAATATCAGCCCATGACCGCGATCAAATCATGGGCGGGAACCTCGCAACTTTGCTCGGCATCGAAGCGGAAGTACCCCCAAATGAAACAACACCAACGAACACCTAACGTCTGAGGAGGCGAACTGATGCTCTTCGATGCAGACAACCACTACTGGGAGTCCACCGATTGCTTCACGCGCAATATTCCCGATTCCCAGTTGGACGACGCCATTCGCATTGTTGACATCGATGGCGAAGAAGTCATCCATGTTGGCGACCGACGGTTCACGTTTCTGGCCGACTCGTTCAGCGAATACGTCGGTAAGCCCGGCGCACTACGCGACATGCTCCGCAACCTCAAGTCTGGTGTCTCGATTGAAGAGAACAAGGCACTGACCAAGAGGGACAACCCGGAGTTCCGCAACCGCGATGCACGTGTCGCAACGATGGACGAGCAGGGACTCGACTCGGTGCTGATGTTCCCCAGCCTCGGCGTTTGCGTCGAGCACTTTATGAAGGATGACCCCCACCGCACGTACCTGAACGTCCAGTCATTCAATCGCTGGATCTACGAAGAGTGGGGTTTCGGCGCCGACGGCAGAATCTATGGTGTGCCGGTCATGTCGCTGCTCGATCTTGATCAGGCCATCACCGAGTTGGACTGGCTGATCGACCACGGGGCCAAAGCAATCCACCTCCGGCCGGGACCACAAGCCGGCAAGTGCCCCGCCGACCCAGCCTTCGACGCATTCTGGGAACGGGTCAACGAAGCCAAACTGCTACTCACTTTCCACATCAGCGAGTCCGGCTTCAACGAGTCGTACGCGTCGCAATGGGGCGAAGATCCCAACCCTCCATCTCGGGAAATGTCGGCGTTCCAGTGGACCTCTTTCTACGGCGACCTGCCGATCATGCAGACGCTCTCGGGGATGATCTTCTACAACTTCTTCGAGCGCTTCCCGAACATCAACGTGCTGTCGGTCGAGAACGGATCGCTTTGGGTTCCTTACCTCCTCGCGGCGATGGACAAGATGAAGGGGATGGGCCGCAACGGCCCTTGGCCCGGAGGCCGGTTCAAGGGCCGGCCGAGCGAGGTGTTCAAGAAGCACGTGTACGTCTCGCCGTATCACGAGGAAGACATCATCGCACTCGCGGAGCTGATCGGCCCCGACCATGTGCTCTTCGGCTCCGACTACCCCCACCCCGAAGGTCTGGCTGACCCGGTGAATTTCCGTGAAGGCCTGGCCGGCATGAGCGAAACCGATCAAAGCCTGATCATGGGCGAAAGCCTCGCCGCGCTGATCGCCTGAAGAGGCGAGGCCCTGGCCTCAGCGGGCCCGATCGCTCTTGCGAGTTCGCGGGAGCCCCAGGCCATGCTCGGCGATGATGCCGCGTTGGATCTCGCTGGTGCCGCCATAGATCGTGGTGACAACAGCGTGTCGCATGGCGTGCTCCACCCAGCCAGCAGCAGGTGCGTCGTCTTCGCCGTGCTGGAGGACACCGTCGGGGCCGAGCATGTCGACGAAGTCCTCACAGATCTGCAAGAACTTCTCCGATGAGAACAGCTTCGACATCGACCCTTCAACGCCTGGCAGCTCACCGCGCTTGAACAGGTCAGCGGATCGCAAACCAAGCAACTCTCCGGCATTGTTCAACATCGTTGCCCGAGCCAGACGCTCACGCACCAACGGGTCCTCGATCCATGGTCGGCCATTTGGTGCGAGAGTCTCCTTCGCCCATTCTTCGACGAGACGAACCAGCCGAACCGACTGGCCCATCATCGAGCCGCCGCGTTCGAAGGTCAACGCGACTCTCATCACGCCCCATCCAGCATCGACTTCGCCGACGCGCAGCGAATCAGGAACTCTGACATCGTTGTAGAACGTGATATTGGTGCGCTCGCCGCCCATCGTGTGCACGGGCTGAATCTCGATGCCTTCGGAGTCCATCGGCACGAGGAACATCGTCAGACCCTTGTGCTTAGGAGCATCGTGATTGGTGCGGGTCAACATGAACACGTAGTCAGCCTCATGGGCCAATGTCGTGAACATCTTCTGCCCGTTGATCACCCACTCATCGCCGTCGCGGTCCGCCCGGGATGAGGCAGCTGCCGCATCTGATCCAGAGTCGGGCTCGCTATAGCCGAGACAGATGAGGATCTCTGCGTTGAGCCCCTTCGGGATGATCTCGGCCTGCTGCTCCGGAGTACCGACATGGCGTAGCGTGTTGCAGATCATCAGCGTGACGCCGGAGCCGTCCATTGGAGCATGACGAAGGTGCAACTCCTCAGTGAGGGCCGCCAACTCGAACGGGTCTCGCTCCTGACCACCGAACTCCTTCGGCCAAGCGGCCCGGGTGTACCCCGCTTCAGCCATTGCCTTGTAGAAGCCCCAGTTGTGCACGGTGCCCGTCTCGTGGGCCTCCAAGACAACTTCCTCGGTCAGGTGTTCGTCAAGAAACGCCTGCACCTCCTTGCGGAAGTCGTCGCTCTTTTCTCCCATGCGAAAATCCATGATCAGGCTGCTCCAACCGGTCCGTAGAGTGCGTCAGCCACACGTGCGAGCTCTCGACGCGGATCATCCCAGATGATCGACCACGCCTTGGCACGCCGGTAGTAGAGCTGGATGTCGTATTCGAGCATGAAGCCATATCCCCCGTGGAAGTGGAGACAGTCACCGGCAGTCTTCTGCGCACCTTCAGAGGCAAAGACGAAACCTTGCCCGACAAGCGCCTCGGCGTCGAGTTCACCCTCATCAACGGACCACGCGGCCTTGCGTGCCAACAGGCCCGAGGCGTCGATCAATGTCGCATCATCAGCAAGGCGGTGTTGCACACTCTGAAAACTGCCGATCGGAACGCCGAATTGGAAACGCTCCATCACGTACTGCAACCCGATACGAAGAGCTTCACGCCCGAGACCGACGAGCGCTGAGGCGGTCAATGCCTTCCATTCGAGAAGTGCGGTGGCGTGAAGCTGTACGGCCGCTGCCCCAGTGGCGAGGACCTGCCGCGTCGGGCCGGCGAGATCGACATGTGCGATTGGGCCCGACCCGAGGTTCTTCACTGCGGGTGGTCTTTCACCCACGGCTTGGGTGACTGCAACCAACTCGTCGCCATCGAGCCCGACCACGATTTCGGCGATCGCTCCGCCGGGAACCAAACGCGCAACGCCATCTACCGCTGGCCGGAGCGAAAGGGTAGGAGTCGCTCCGTCGACAACCGCAGTGAGTAGGTCTGCACCAGCCGGGCCGACTGCGGCCAGCAACCTGGCTGCCGACACCGACTCGAGCAATGGCACCGGAGCGACCGACTTGCCGAATACCTCTGCCACGAGCGCGAGATCGAGGAGGGCGAGGCCTCCGCCTCCGTCGTTTTCGGGCAACCCCATCGACACCACACCCATTTCGATGAGCTTGCCCCACAGCGCCTCGTCGTGGCCGAGTGGTTCTGTCTCGCGCACGAACTCGCCGCTGCATTCGTTCGCGAAGAACGAATCAAAGAGATCGGTGACGGTCTGTTGGTCTTCGGTGAGAGAAAGGTCCATAGAGAATCAGGGGTTGCCAGTCAGTAGCCAGTCAGAGGTGGTGAGCAAAGAGTTACTGGTCAGGATGTACGGGGAAAGTTGAAGAGCCGGCGGGCGTTGTCTTCGGCGACCTTGCGCGCTGTCTCGTCGGGAAGGTGCACCAGTGACTCAGCGAGCATCTTGCGCGCGTGCGGCCAGTTGCAGTCGGAGTGCGGGTAGTCACCCTCGAACATCACATTGTCCTCGCCGATCAGGTCGAGGTTCGCTAGTCCCGCATCGTCGGCGATGAAACAGCCGTAGATGTGCTCGCGGAACTGCTCGGACGGCTTGGTGGAGTTCTCCATGCCGGTGTACCAGCGGTGACGTTCCCAGGTGTAGTCGCAGCGCTCCAGGATGTAGGGAATCCAGCCGATCCCGCCCTCAGACATCGCAACCTTCAAGTTGGGGAACTTCGTGAAGATCTGCGAGTTCACGAGGTCAACAGTGGCCATTTGGGAGTTGAGTCCGTAGAGCGCAATCGCAGTGGTGAACGGTGCCTCCTCGGCAACAGTCGGAGCACCCCCGCTACCGAAGTGCAAAGACATCGGCACGCCGGTGTCGTTCAGCACCGCCAGCAGGGGGTCCCAATGATCGGTGTGATAGGACGGCAGGCCGATCGCGTGTGGCGCCTCCGTGAACGAGATCGTTTTCGCGCCTCGGTCGATGATGCGCTTGGCCTCAGCCGTCGCCTTCTCGATGTCCCAAAGCGGCACAATCGCTAGCGGGATCTGCCGGCCCGGCATCTCGGCGGCCCATTCATCGATCATCCAGTCGTTCCAGGCAGTAATGCAGGCCGCCGCCAGATCCTTGTCTTTAGCAGCAAGGAACCGGCTACCGCAGAAACCGGGGAAGCTCGGAAAGCAGAGTTGGGCATGGATCCCGTCGGTATCCATGTCTTTCAAACGTTCGGCCGGCACATAGCAACCCGGACGCATGTCGTCGAACGTGAGCGGTTCGAGTCCGATGTCCTTGAAGCTCTTGCCCGCCACTGCGTTCAGACCGACTGCATAACTGACCTCTCCTTCGAACGTCCAGGCGTCACGCCCCTCGGCATCGCGCTCGTTGCGCGGGCCTGCCTCCTTGTACTTGTTCGGCAGTCGATCCAACCACACGTTCGGGTGCTCGATTACGTGGTCATCGACTGAGATCACTTGGACGTCGTCGGTCAGCATTGGCTACTCCCTCTTGGCCAGAACACCGCAGGAACGGTCTCTAACATCTGCGTCATGTACGTAGATGTTCTAGCACACCCCGCTGGCTGTGCCCACGTCGGAGCCATCTCCACAATTTGCGCGGGCTGCGACCCGGAACCGCGAGTTGACGTCCTAAGCGAGCAGCGACTCAACCGCACCGACCGAGCTGAAGAGGTCGTTGAGGTGAGTGCAGGTGGTGATACCACGAAACTCTGAACGCACACGTTGGCTGATATCGCTCAGCGGCCGGCCCACGAGACGGCCCGCGCTCGCCGCGGCGGCGGGGCAATCGGGAAACGGAAGCACTCTCGGCGTTGCCACACATGCCGACAACGGCCCGTACTTTTCTTCGATCCGCCCTTCGACCTCATACTCATGAAGTACTGTCTTTCCCCCGTCTGGGGCGCCATGGGTATCGCGAAACCACGCCCAAAGCGCCACGCCCTCACCAACGCTCAAATCGACGATCCGGCGACGGCGCATCACCCCGCGGGCAAGCTCGGGCATCTCGTGCCATGACAGTTCGTCTTCGGGATCCTCGATACGCGGCGCGATGGTCTCGATCATCTGCATTCCCGAGCCATCCCGAATCGAAGTCATCAACGAGCCGTCGGCCTGCCAGCCTGCGCATATGTCGGCCTTGATCCCGGGTGCGGCGCCGGACGACAGGCCATCCCCCGATCCGTACAGGCGCGAATAACCCGAGATGATCGCCGCCACCGGCAGATCGTCGAGCAGCAGCGAAACCGGCTGCGCGACCAACTCCGCAGGCAGGAGCGCAGCTGCAGCCGCCCGGAACCCACGGCCGACATGCCGGCCCACGAGCGATTCCGAACCCGGTACCGACGGAGAAGTAGTAATGCTCGCCAACGTCCGATCACCGTCAAGTTCGACTTCAATCGAACCTTCCGCAAGAATCGTTCCACGGCCCTCGGCATAGGTGCTGAGGTCACGCGCTGCGCCGCGCAATCTGAGGTTGTCTCCATCGTGCAACATGTCGATGTGGCTCGTTCGGCGAACCGAGTTGGGAGCGCGAGGGGGAGTCAGCGTACGTGGGTCGCGCGGTGGGTCAGGGAGAATCATCGGGTGCAGGGGTGGAAGTGGAGCAGTGTGGTCACGGAGGTCAAGCGTACTGACGATTGTCGCGCAGCTATCTGGCTTCGACTACATAGATCGCGATGGGTCGAGCCGCGCCGCTGCCGCCTTGGCCATTGCGTCTTGGTGATACGTGGCCACCAGTAGGCCATCTTCGGTGAACACCCGGCCGCCGCCGTAGATTCGACCGTTCGCAGCCTTGGTCGCCACTTCCTCGATCATCAGCCACTGAGCAACGTCGATGCGCTCCAGAAAGTGCGTCGTTTGGGCAATCACGCCAGTCGACATGGTGCGGTGGGCGTTCTCGATGTTCACGGTGTCACGATGGGCACGCATTGCCAACCCGATGATTGTTCCACAGGTCGCCCAGCCAAGTATCGCCTGGTTCGCTGCCTGTGAGTCGACGCCAGGCTGGTAACGGTGCCACTTCCGAGCGACCGGGACGTCACCGAAACTGGGCTCGCCAGGTACTGGGCGCAGTTCTGCGCCTGGGAATACCTGACCCGGTTCGCTGGTCAGGTTCAACGGGCCGGGAACATCGGGCATCTCGGGCCCGTGACGCATCAGATCGTCGTCAACAATGTTCATCAATACGGTTGCCCGGCTGAGCAGCTTGCCGTTCTGGGTTGCGGTCACGCTGTCACTGGCCCATGTTCGTCCAGCCTGCATCGAGTCGACCTCGACCTCGATCGGACTCGCGTAGCTGCCGGCACGGGCGAACACGATGTGGACCGAGCGGATGTCCTTGGCCGCGTCGGCTGCGCGTTCGGAGGCCATCATCATCTGTCCCATCAACTGTCCGCTGAAGACCACATCACGGCCCTCAGCGGATTCCGACGGCTGATACACGGTGTACTTGCTGTCGCCGAGGTCAGTCAACTCCAAGATGGGAGGCAGCCCGCTCACTTCGGTCACGCGGCGACGCCCATCAGCTTCATCATGTTGCCGCCCATGATCTTGGCCACATCGTCGTCGGCGATACCAGCGAGTTCGTCACGATACGAGAGGGGATCTGCGAGCCCCTCGACGTGCGGGTAGTCGGATCCGAAAATGACATGGTCGACTCCGATCAGGTCGATCAGCCCCTGCGGATTCTCCTCGTGGAAGGGGTGCATCCAGAAGTTCTGCCTGAACGTATCGGAGGGCTTGGCTGCGAACGTCTGCGGCATGTCACTGAAGGTGTGGTCAAGAGTCTTGAGCAAGCCAGGCAGCCAGCCTGCACCGTTCTCGACCAGCGCGAATTTGAGATCGGGGAACCGTTCCAGCGTTCCATGACAGATGAGGGAGGTGACAGCGTCCTGAATCTCGCGATGGTTCAGACGCATAGCGTGAATGAACGGATCGGCAGCGGCAAAAGCCTGCATCTCCTTCTTCACTCCTGACCATTCGTTGACGTAGCGGTTGTAGCCACTGTCGGAGGCGTGAATGAGTGTGAGAATTCCTGCTTCTTGAACCCGCGCCCAGAACGGGTCGAACTCGGGCAAGGCAAACGAACGCGGGCCCTGATAACCCCACGCCGGAGCTGGTCGCATCAGAATCGCCCGAGCGCCGCGATCAAGGACCCACTCGAGTTCTTCGATCGCCTTGTCAACCAAGCCGGGGCTGATGATGGGCGTCGAAAAGAGCCGACCCTCGTATGCAAACGGCCACTCTTCGGCAATCCACTGGTTGAGTGCGTGGATCACCGCGGCACACAGGTCGGGTGCATCGCGCATCCGCTCCTCGATCAAGCTCGCCAGAGTCGGAATGATGAGGGTGTAGTCGAGGCCCTGCTCGTCGAGCATCTGGAGTCTGGGGGCCGCGCTCCGGTAGGCATCGGGGCAGTCGATACCGCGTCCGATTATCTCGCGAGACGACTTACCCTCGGGGTTGCCCGTACGGAAGTACTCCTCCTGAACGCCGGGCACACCGATCCGGTCGAACGTGGGGTTGGGGATGTAGTCGGAGATTTGGCCGCGTACGACAATCTTGGTTCGTCCGTGGACGTCGACATAGTCGATCGCTCCACGGTATTCATCAGGTAGATAGCGAGTAAATGCGTCCCGCGTCTCGTAAAGGTGATTGTCGGCGTCGAACACCGGGAAGGAAAGTCGCTTAGTCATCTTCTATTGCTCCAATAGTGGGAAGGCCGCGTTTCTGACAGTCTAGTCAAGTTCGGTGTTGGCGTCCGAAGCCACGAATCAGGCCATCTGCTCTGGCTTGTAGGAGGTCCCTATCGGCCGAGCAACATTGGATAAGGTCCCCCCACCGGGCACCCCGGGACATCCATGAAGAAACGAACCGACCACATCGCGCTCATCACGGGCGCCGCAGGCGACGGAATTGGTCGCGCCACTGCATTTCGACTGGCCGAAGACAGCTACCGCGTGATCATTACCGACGTTCACGCGGCCCGCATTGCGACGACAGTCGAGGCCATCAGGCAAGCCGGTGGAATCGCCGACGGTTTCGAACTCGACGTCGGTTCGGACGACCTGGCGACGCGCATCACCGAGATTTCCGAAGCCGTTGGACCGATCGATGTGCTGATCAACAATGCGGGCCTGAACGATCCGGTGCCCGCGACCGAGGTCAACGTCGGCCGCTGGGACCCGGTGATGCACGCCAACCTACGCGGACCAGCGCTGCTGACCGGTGCTGTTCTGCCGTCGATGATCGAACGCGGTCACGGGAACATCGTGATGATCTCCTCGGTCGCGGCCTGGACGACTTCGGGCTACGGCGGCGCCTACGCACCCTCGAAGGCAGCGCTGCACTCGTACATGAAGAACGTCGCCGCCGAGGCCGGACCCGCGGGCGTGCGATGTAACGGAGTCGCCCCGGGAATCATCCACTCGCGATGGGTCGATGCCCACCCCGAGCGATATGTCGACGAAGCCGCTCGTACCCCTCTGCGGCGGCTCGGCGAGCCCGAAGAAGTCGCCAACGTCGTGGCCTTCCTGGTGTCGGATCAGTCAGCGTTCATCACCGGTGAAGTCATCAACGTCAGCGGCGGCTGGTACATGCGCCCCTGATCGAGCCGAGTGGATCGGCAGATCTCACTCCTCGAAGTAGGAATCCAAACCATTCTTGACAACCTTGCCCATCGCGTTGCGTGGCAGGTGATCGACGATCTTGACCGAGTCGGGGACCTTGAAGCGCGCCAGGACCTCCCGGCACTGCCCGATGATCTCGCGTCCCGACAGCTCAGCATCGGGCTCGGCCTCGACAATCGCGACCACTCGCTCACCTAGGCGTTCGTCGGCGATGCCAAGTGCCGCAGCTCCGCTGACCCCCTCGATCTCCTGAAGTACGCGCTCGACCTCGGCGGGGTACACGTTGGATCCGCCCCGGATGATGAGGGCCTTGCGCCGGTCCTTCACAAACACCAAGCCGTCGACAATCGTGCCGAGGTCGTCGGTGTGCAACACTCCGCCACGCAGTGCGTCGCGAGTCTCGTCGGGCCGGTTCCAGTAACCCAGAGTTGGGGAATAGACACCGGCCCATGATCCCTCGGTTCGTGCCCGGATACAGATCTCGCCCACGGTTCCATCGGGCACCTCGTTGCCATCGTCATCGAGAACGACGATGTCGACAGCCGTGCGAGGTCTGCCACTCGATCCGGGCACAGGTTCTTCCCCGACGAGCTCGCGGGCCACCGACGTAGGCGCCTCGGTGAGCCCGTAGCCAGTGTGGACCGGCTGTCCGAAGCGTTCCAGGAACAGGTCGCGGACAATTTGTGGGGTTTGAGATCCACCGCATTCGGGTCGCCGCAGCGTCGCCAGGTCGTCGGCGCCGACATCGGGGTCGACCAGCAAATCGTGGAAGATCGTCGGTACAGCGATCAGGCGAGTAATCCGCTGTGAACGTATCCACTCCGCCAGCGCTTGTGGTTTGGTCTCATCGATCAACACGCAGACCTCGCCCTGGACGAAGGAGTAGAGCGGCCCGAGAATCTGCATGTTTAGAATCGACAGGGCTAGCACCACCCCGTGCCGTTCATCTGCTGGTGCGGGATCCAGTTCGCGAGCCGAAGCCCCCTGCCACAGCATGTTGTGCTGAGTGTGCACGGCGCCCTTGGGCCGCCCGGTCGTACCACTGGTATAGGCAATTGCGGCCGGGGCAAATGGGTCGATCACCACCTCTGGAGGCGACGCGTCGGCTTGGTTGACCAAGTTCGGCCAGTCACCGGTGCCGGTTGCAGGGTCAACCGTGTAGACCTTGCATGCATCACGGCCGAGCTTCTCCGCGATTGCAGGTGTGCTGATCAATAGCGAGGGTGTCGAATCCTCCATCAGCGCCTGCATCTCCGCCGCGGCGAGGTACTGCCCGAACCCAACCCAGATGACACCGAGACGCATGGCTCCGAGGAACGCTACGACGATGTCGCAGTGATTCGGGAGCGATGCCGCGACCCGATCGCCGGCTCGGATGCCGAGCGAGCACAGCGCGTTCGCGGCCTGATTGGCGGCGCTGTCGAGCTCGGCATAGGAGTAGGTTCGGTGGCGGTCCACCAGTGCTTCATCTTCAGGACCACTGCGGAGCTTGGCTACGAGAACCTCAGCGACGGTTTGCGGGCCACCCGGAATCGGAGCCGGAGGCGAACGAACTACGAGTCCGTGATCATCAAGTTGCATGTCGGTTTCGCGCTCCTGGAAGTTCGGGATCGATCCGACAACCTAGAACACGCGGTGGCGTCGCGACCCAGCTTGACCGAACCGGCGGCGCTGCCGACGCAGCCGAGCAGCCCAGACGTAACTTTCGGCACCGCTTGACGCCGGGTTGACATCTAGTTGCGGTTGACAATTGGTTGCGCTAGGTTTTGTTCATGTCCACCGTCGAAAGCCTCACCGCTGACGTTCTCGCCCAGACCCGGGGAAACACCGATCTCCTGCGCCGCCTCGTCGATCGGCTCGATCACGAGCTGAGTGCCGCCCCACTGCAACGCACCGCGAGGCTCTGGGATCTCTCGACCGCACAAATGGGGAGAATCTTCGGCGTGAGTCGTCAAGCGGCAGCGAAGTGGCTCGTCGAAGGCCCGCCGGCCACTCGGCGCCCGCAGGTCGCGCTGCTGGAACAGAGCACCGACCTTCTCGATCAGTGGGTGAAACGCGAGCGCATCCCGGCAGTCGTTCGACGTCCGGTCGAATCTCTGGGTGGCCGGTCTCGACTCGAAACCGCACTGGCCGGCGACCTGCTGGTGCTGCGCGACGAGCTGTACGACACGTTCGACCTATCTCGCGTCGCCCCGTGATCACCACCCGCGTTCCAGATGGCCACGTCTGGCTGCGACTTACCAAACCGCACTACGCCAACCCCTTCGATACGTCTTACGCACAACGCGAAGGCGGTCGCTGGAACCCTCCCGCCTCATGGCCGACCCTGTATCTCAACCAGAACATGACCACGGTTCACGCTCAGGTCCGGCACTTGTTTCTCGGGCGTGGAGTCGAACCCGACGATCTAGATGACAACGCACCGATGATGCTTGCTGCCGCCACGCTGCCAAGACGCCAAGACGTTGCCGACGCCATCACCGCGGCCGGAATCAAGTCAATTGGCTTACGGTCGAGTTATCCATTCGATGTAGACGGAGGGCTCGTCGACCAAGCGACAACGCAGCCGATCGGAACAGATGTGAAGAGCGCTGGTCTGCGCGGCGTCTGGTGTCGCTCAGCGGCCGTCCCGGGCAATGAGTTCGCATGGTTTCCTGCAACCCGCGCGACCGCTCGCCCTGTCTGGCCGCTTGCAAAACCGTACGGGTCGTGGCGGTACGCAACGACAATCGACGAAGTGCAATGAGTCCAGCGCTCGTGCCAGCACCGAAATCACCGCTCAGGGCATTGCTGGCGCTCAGAGTGCCGCAAGCACGTCGGCAGTTTGTGCTCCAAGAGCGGCCGCTCGCCCGGCCGCACGGCGGCTTCGCGGAACACGAACCAGACTTCGCTGTTCATCGTTCACAACCCACACCCCCCCTTGCCGAAAGACGTCGACCTGGGAGGGGTCATCGTCACCCCGGGCCCACGCAGCCGCCCGGCTGAGCGGGACGTCCACCACTGCTGCGGTCTCACCCGCCAGCAGAGTTAGCGCCACGAGCCCGGCCGCAAGCCCGGCGATCGGGTCGGCCGCGGCATCCGCCACGAAGCGCGGCGGAACTCCGGCAACAAACAGCCCGCCGGCAACCGCGGCATCGTCACCGAACCCGACGCGATTGCCGGATAGACCGAGTCGGCCGTAGCCAGTGAGCGAAATCCATGAAACTCCGGTGTCTGCAAGTTCAGCGGGATCAATACCGAGCTCCGCCATCACCCGCGCCCGGGAACCTTCGAGCACGAGGTCCGCGCTGGCCAATAAGGCGTGCAATCGGCCGCGGTCTTCAGGGTCTCGGAAGTCGAGTGCCACCATCTCTTTGCCCGCGTTGAGGAGGTCGAAGAAATCGGGCGGCCCGGAGCGAGTGCCATCCGGGCGGCGACGACTCTCCACCTTGATCACCCGCGCACCCGCAGCACACAGAATCGACCCCGCCAACGGACCTGCCCACAGCGAAGTGAGATCGATCACCAAGGGCCGGTTAGGAACTCTTCCGCGTTGTGACCCGACGTGCAGGACCTCCCATGGCTCATCCGGAGCGGGTTGCAGAGTGTCCGGAATCGCGGCGAGGGGCATACCGAGCAACACCCCAATCTCAACCAGGTCGACCAACCGGCGACCAGCGACCGCCTTCTCGACACTAGACCAATCCGTCGGGTCGAGCGCTTCCCCGACAAGCGCCGGAACACACTCGACATCTTCGGGACGCGCCAAATTGAGCGCCAGCCACCCATCGGCGGCCGCGACCATCCGGGCAGCTCCACCGACCGAGATGGAACCCCTGCGCGTCAGCCCTGCAATGGCGGCGCGCTCGCCCAACAACTCGACTCCCCAAAGTTGGACCTGTTGACTCAACGCATCGGTGGCGCGTGCAATGCCGAGCGCGAGCGCATCGATGCGGGGCGCGATGGCGGCCGGCGCCACATCAGGTGGCCCATCAGCGGGCCCGGACAATGCCATTGCTCCACTGTCGGCCCACCGCGAGACCGCGAGCGAATGACCCTGTCGCGATTGCGCGTCGAGCTCAACGCGCACTGTCTGCAACGCCGAAATTTCCGGGTCGATATCGGCCGCACTCAACACTGATCGATGGCGTTTGTAACACCGGTGTCAGCTAACATGCCTCCCAGGATACGTTGACGTTTGTCCGCGAAAGATCGGTGGCGTCCGGCCACCGGCAAACTGAGAGGAATCGACCATGGTGGATGTCAAAGCCGGTGTTCGACTGCGGAGTGCGGTATGTCTCACCGAGGTCATCGCTGTCAACGGCGCCGGTGAGATGGACATCCGTTGTGGCGGGTCACCGATGATCGAGGCTGACTCGGGAGAACCCCAGGGTGAGCCATCTCCCGCTGCCGCAGGCGGAACGTTGATGGGCAAGCGTTACACCGACGAGAACGACTCGCTCGAACTCCTGGTAATCAAGGCCGGAGACGGCTCGCTGGGGCTGGGTGAAGAGTTACTCGAACTCAAAGACTCCAAGCCACTCCCGTCATCGGACTGACCCCGCAATGAGGGCTGCTTGCGCGCACCGACAAGATTGGTGCTCCGAATGAACATCATGCTCTTGCTCGAAATGGCGAGCGGAGCGATGGGCGAGCGGGTCGCCGTTGGCTCCTCCGCATCGGGGTTGACCTACTCCGAACTCTTTCAGCGCGCAGGTGAAGCGGCAGCCAGGCTGCAAGATTCCGGGGCGGAACGTCTCGTGGTGTGCGATGAATCGAGTCCCGCCATCCCGCTCGGGTTGTTCGCCGCCGCGTGGGCCGGCCTTCCCTATGTTCCGCTCAACTACCGGTTGCCAGACCAAGACCTCCGCTCTCTGGCCGAGCGATCTGCGCCGGCATTCACAGTCACCGATGCGGCTGGTAGCAAGCGTCTTGCCTCCATCGATGGCATCGACATCGTGCTGCGCGATGACTTCATCTCCGATCCCGGTGCCGGCCACGCCTCGCTCGAATCCGCCACATGGGACATGGACCCCGATGGGATCGCCCTGCTGCTGTTCACCAGTGGTACGACGGGACCACCGAAATCGGCTGTGCTTCGACACAGGCACTTGGTCTCCTACATCTTGGGCTCGGTCGAGTTCATGGGAGCCGCCGAAGACGAGGCGACGCTTGTATCTGTCCCTCCGTACCACATCGCCGGAGTCGCCGCGATGTTGTCCGCCGTGTATGCCGGCCGGCGCATCGTGCAGCTTCCCAAGTTCGACGCCGACGCATGGATCGACTTGGTGGTGAAGGAGGGCGTTACCCACGCAATGGTCGTTCCGACCATGTTGGGTCGCATTGTCGATGCTCTCGAAGCACGCGGCGGCGAGGAACTCGCCGGGGTCCGCACACTCTCCTACGGCGGCGGCAAGACGCCGCAACCGATAGTCGAGCGGGCATTGGAACTGTTCCCGAATACCGACTTCGTGAACGCTTATGGTCTGACCGAAACGAGTTCCACCATCGCTGTTCTCGGTCCGGCCGAACACCGCGAGGCGCTCGCCAGCGACGATCCCAGCGTGCGGCAACGGCTCACATCGGTCGGGCTGCCCCTGCCAACGGTCGAAGTGTCGATTCGTGACGAGGCCAGACAGCCCGTTCCAACCGGCACAGTCGGCGAGATCTATGTTCGCGGCGAGCAGGTTTCGGGCGAGTACCTCGAGCAAGGCTCCCTCCTCGACGACGACAGCTGGTTTCCGACTCGCGATGGCGGCTTCCTCGACGCGGACGGCTTTCTGTTCGTACAGGGCCGCAACGACGATGTCATCATCCGCGGCGGCGAGAACATGTCGCCTGGCGAGATCGAAGATGTGCTCCTGCAGCACCCCGATGTAAAGGAAGTTGCGGCGATCGGGGTCCCCTCAACTGAGTGGGGCGAGACCGTGTTGGTCGTCGTGGTCCCACGCGGCGACCCGCCCGACGCCGACGAATTATGTGAACTGGTGCGTAGCCGTCTTCGCTCGAGTCGAGTGCCCACTCACATCGAGTTCGCGGACGAGTTGCCGTTCAGCGAAACAGGCAAGCTGCTCCGCCGCGTGCTGCGCGAACGCTACGCGGACCCCGGCGACGACGCCAGCTGATCAGATGAATGTAGAGCGCTGGACTCTTGCTTCGGCACGAGATCGCATCGCGGCGCTGGAGTACGAGACACCCCTCGGCGCCGGAGCGGGCCTGGCCGCGATCATCGTCGACGTCGGAGATGACCCTGCTGACGATGTCGGCAGTGCCCTCACGCAGCTTCCTCTCGTGGCCATCGCCCTCGGAGCAGGCGGAGCGAGCTGGGACATAGCCACCGACGACCTGGCACCGCTGAGCTCCGGATTAGAAGTCGCCCCACGGGCAGCCGTCGTCGCCGCGCAGGTACTCCGCGGGACCGCTCGCGAAGAGCGGACGCTGACCGATGGCTTGCTCGTCGAATCGTTGGCCTACGCCGCTCTCCAAGGCGGACCCGACCACGGCGCCTGGCTTCAGGTTCGCGCGCAGCGCAGCGACGGCAAGGTCAAACTACCCCAGGAGGATGATCACGGACCTGACTGTGTCATCATCAACGACGACGACAATCAGGTCGCGATCACCCTCAACCGACCGCATGTAGCCAACGCCTTCAATGCTGCGATGCGCGATCAGCTTGCCGACGCACTACGCGCCGCACGAGCCGATACTGCTCACCGCCCGATTCTGATCCGCGGTGCCGGAAACGCGTTCTGCTCCGGTGGCGACCTGACCGAATTCGGCACTGTTGCTGACCCCAGCACCGCTCACCTACTGCGATCCAGCACCGCGGTCGCGCCGCTACTTACTCAGGTGGCGGGTCACACAACTGCGTTCATCGACGGAGCGTGTGTCGGAGCCGGCATCGAACTTGCCGCGTTCTGCCATCGGATCGAGGCGACGCCCCGAGCGCGATTCCGGCTCCCCGAGGTTTCGATGGGTCTGATTCCGGGCGTCGGCGGAACAGTCAGCATCCCGCGGCGGATCGGCCGGCAACGAACGCTCGAATGGCTGATCTCGAACCGCGAACTTGATGCCACGACTGCGCTCAGCTGGGGACTTGTAGACGCAATCGTCGCGATGAAGTAGGTCTCAGGCGCGCGCGTCGGTGACCAGCCGGTGGCTTGTACATCTCTCGCGCCTACGCCGGAACCTCGAAGGCCTGTTATCGAGTTCTCAGGAGATTTCTCACAGGTTTCCGTGCCGTTCATTCTCGTCCGTCAGAGTCTCCGAGTATGAACCCCTGCATCAGCAAGGGTCGACATCCGGACAACCCGGACAACAAGGAGAAACTCTGTGAACACACGCTTCAAACAAGCCATCGTGACAACCCCATTTGCCGTGGGTATCTTGCTCGCTGCCCAGGGCGCAGCCTTTGCCGGGCCCCCCGAGGGGCCAGGGGTCGGGGCGAACGGCGAGTTCTTGTGTCCCGCCGTGGGCAACGGCGTCGAGAACGCCGACGGCCACAACGGCGACAACGGCGTGGCATTGATCAATGACGGGAACCCGATCGCATCGGGTGACTACTCATTCCTGCCGGGCAACAACCAGGCAGGCGCCAACGCGGACTCCAAGGCCCTCAATACCAAGAATCCGGACGCCTCTCCTGGCCCGGGTGAAGGCAATTCAGATTGGTCGCCGATCTGGCCAGCCGCCAACCCCGATCCCGGCTGACGGTGCTGGGTCGCCAGCTGCAATAACCCTGCTCTGCAACTCGTGATTGCTGCTCACGTTCCCGTCTCGGAGGATCCAAACAGGGTTGACACGACA
>Ga0209013_10001771_pt1 | contig 19890 bp, 16 predicted proteins | sample Cruoilmetagenom2_FD_187291 | JGI IMG/M metagenome (GOLD analysis project Ga0209013, IMG submission 187291) | Oil polluted marine microbial communities from Coal Oil Point, Santa Barbara, California, USA - Sample 2 (SPAdes) (version 2) | ecosystem: Environmental > Aquatic > Marine > Oil seeps ...
AACTAAAAATTGCTGGTAGTTTTGAATACAGTGATGAGGAATTCCAATTCGAAAATATAGAAAATAATAATTATCCACTGTATCGTAGCTTGAATGATAAAAATTTGAAGAGTATTGGTGGTAGTATTTATCTGTTGACACAATTAAAGCAGAATATGTACTTCATGTTTCGGTTTAATGGCAAGTTGAAAGGTGATTATTGGCAAGAAAATTTGGAAGAAGTAGGAAAATATACCTTCTTAAAGATGGAAATTACACCTGTAATTGGATGGAGAGTAAATCCAAATAAATCGTGGGGATTGGGAGTCGCGTATAGCTATACTTTTGGAGATCCATTAATTTTTCCTGTACTACAATACAATCAAAATTTTAATAGAAAATGGGGCGTTGAAGCCTTTCTTCCTGCACGTATAAAAATTAGATATCATCCGTATGATCTTTTTTTTATAAGTGCAAAAGCTAAATTAACAGGAGGTAGTTACAGTATCCATTTAGATGATTCAAACCTTGATGATTTTAAAACTCTTGAGCTTCGACGAGCAGATGTTAATTTTTCATTGGAATTAGAAAAAGGGATAACAGATTGGTTATGGATGTCATTTGATGCTGGATACAGATCAAATATCAATTTTGATGTAACCAATAAGAATCATGTGTTTGGTTTTTCTGGAAGTAAATTATCCGGTGGGCAGAATATTATCAATTCCACTGCTAATGGAGGAGCCTTTTTTAATTTTTCCATATTTATTGTACCATCAAAATCATTACTTAAAAAATTTGGTATGAATTAAATACTTCTTCTAATTAATGTATTTTAAATTTAGGCAATATCCATTTTGTGAAAGAGGATATTGCCTAATGTTTTTACTCCAAATCTTCAGAGAAAATAGATTCGGCTATTTCTCTTAGATTATAGCTTGAAGCCATGGCTTCACCATAAGCCCCAGTACTTCTTATGGCTATTAAATTATTTCTTTTGGTTTGTGGTAATTGGACAGATTTACCAAAACAATCTGATGATTCACAAATAGGACCAACCACATCATAATTTTCACATTTACCAGAAGAGCTTAAATTTTCAATTTTGTGATAAGCCTGATATAAGGCCGGACGTAATAACTCGGTCATGCCTGCATCCAATATCGCAAATTTAGTGTTTGCTCCTTTTTTTACATACAATACTTTAGAGATTAAGCTGCCACATTGCGCAACCATAGATCGTCCTAATTCAAAATGAAGATTCTGAATAGGACGAAGTTCCAAAAATTCATTAAATATTGAAAAGAAGGTCTTGAAGTCGGGAAAGGGATTCTCATCTGGTTGATTGTAATCAACACCGAAACCCCCACCTACGTTAACATGATCTACATTGATCTGTCTATCTTCAAACCAGTTCTGAATCTCATTAATACGCAAGCATAACCCTTTAAAAACACTTAAGTCTGTAATCTGAGAACCTATATGAAAGTGAAGACCAATCAACTCAATATGTTTACATCGATTTAGAGTTGTGAGTACTTCATCAAATTCCCATCTGTTAATTCCGAACTTATTCTCCTCTATACCTGTGGTAATGTAATGATGCGTATTTGCATTTACATTGGGGTTGATTCGAATTGCAATTTTTGCGATTTTATTTTGAGCTGTTGCGAGTTCATCTATTAGCTCAATTTCAGGTATTGATTCACAATTGAAGCAAAATATGCCTGCATCCAGAGCAATATGAATTTCACGATCCGATTTACCAACTCCAGCGAAAACTATCTTGCTTGGGCTAAAACCTGTTTCAATAGCTCTTGCAATTTCATTACCGCTAACACAATCCGCACCAAATCCATAGGATTGAATTCTGTTCATAATTCTATGATTGGCATTCGCTTTAACTGCATAATGAACTTGATAACCATATTTATTAGCTTCTGTCTTGATGATATTTAAGGTTTTATCCAGAATATCTAAATCATAGAAATAGAAAGGTGTAGATATATTACCGAAACTTGTTATTCTATTATTATCGAACATTGTTTTTGAAAATTGAAAAAGTAACTAGAATAAGTGTTTGCTTAAAGCCTGTAAAGCGGCAATTTTATCTTTCTGACTAACTAAAACGGAGATGTTGTGTTTGCTACCTCCGTATGAAATCATTCTTAACGGGATGTGTTCCAATGCTTCTAAAACCAGTTTTGCACTTCCTGATGATTCTGAAATAAAGTCTCCCACAATACATATAATAGATTGATTTTCGTCAATTTCTACATTTCCAAATTTCACAAGTTCTGATTGTATAGCAGGTAAATTCGAATTGTCATCAATAGTTAGAGATACCGCAACTTCTGAGGTTGCTATCATATCTATTGGTGTTTTGTATATTTCAAACACTTCAAATAGTTTTCTCAAAAATCCATAAGCCTGCAGCATCCTGCCAGATTTAACTTTAACTGCAGTAATACCATCCTTTGCTGCTATCGCTTTTATTCCACTCCCTATTTGATCGTCGGATATTAAAGTACCATCATCAGTTGGATGTAAAGTGTTTTTTAAACGAACAGGTATATTTTTAAGTTTGCACGGCATAATGCTTGAAGGGTGCATTATTTTAGCTCCAAAATATGCTAGTTCTGCTGCTTCTTCGAATGATAGTTGCTTTAAAGATGAAGTATTAGCTACAAAACGAGGATCATTATTGTGGAATCCATCAATATCGGTCCAAATTTGCACTTCGGTGGATTGTAGCACAGAACCAATGATAGATGCAGTGTAGTCGCTTCCACCTCTTTTTAGATTATCTACTTCCCCATAAGCATTTCTGCAGATAAATCCTTGAGTAATAAACAATTTTTGGTCTGTGTATTGCTCGAGTTCCCTTTTTAGATTTTCCTGAATATAGAAATAATCTGGTTCTCCATCTTTGTCAATTCTCATGAAATTCAAAGCAGGTAAAAAAACAGAATCAACTTTTAATTCCGAAAGATAATAGTGAAACATTGCAGTGGAAATTAATTCTCCCTGCGCTAATATGGCTTTCTCCTGAAGCGAAGTAAAACTTCGAAAAACAAAATTTCGAATATAATTGAAATGGGAGGTAATAAGTTCTTTTCCTTTAGATTTATATTCCTGACTCGCAAAGAGGTCTTCTATTCTATCCTGATATTTTACTTCAAGATTAGAAATCTTTTCATTGGCTTCTTCCTTTTTGGCTTGATATAATAAATTTGTTATTTCTTCTAGGGAATTTGTTGTTCCTGCCATTGCTGATAAGACAATTATTCTAGGTTCATCTGATTGAATCAATTGAGCAAGTTTGCGTATTCTTTCAGTAGATTCAACCGAAGTACCTCCAAATTTTAAAATTTTCATAGATTGATGTTTTACTTGACTTGTTAGGGAATGTAAACTCTACAAGGAGTGCGCAATTTCGCATGTTTACACTATAAAATTTATTGAAAAAAGCCTGCAGAATTTCTGCAGGCTTTTCTTTTTATTCTAGATGTGCTTTACATTATTCCTATATCAATTTAATGGCAATTGTTTATTGCGTTTGTGATAAATTTTCTGTTTAGAATAAAATCTATGCATCATGATTATTTTAATTAGGCCGTAAAGTTGTGTAAAACTATTTCCAAAAACAATGAAAATATATCAAATTGTTAAAATATTAACCTAATTGTGTGTTTCAATCGTTTGAGAATGTGTTAAGCTAGAAAAGAATGCCATTCCAACCCCATAATCCTCTAGGTACATCAACAAATTCAATATAAACACGATCCTTATCAATATTTAGTTCTTCCTCGGCAAGTATGGAGAAATTATGAGATAATTCTTTTGCTTTTGTTTCTGGAAATCCAATACTCTTTAGTTTGAAAAAAACACATGGTTTGTTTGTTCCACCAAAAGTCATCTCTAATTTTTCATTAAAGGCAGTCATGATATATTTTTCCGGTTTGCCAAGTTCTATGGAAAGAATGGAGGAACACTTCTTTAAAAAATTTTGTTGTTTTCTGCTTGAAAAACTTTTGTTTGTTTGAACTTTTAAATAGGGCATAAGTAAAAGTATAAGGGTTTTTAAAAATAGATTTAATACATGAAATATTCAGATATCACTGTAATAGAAAGACAGGGTGCTTTCTAATATATTACTAAATCAGATAATTACAAAATAAAAGTAATTCTTCTTTAATTTAATTGTAGTGCTAATTTGGCACTTTCTACTGTTTTTTTTGAATTTCCAATAAAAATTTTATCGTTTAATATAAGTACCGGCCGTTTTAAGAAAGTGTATTCTTCTAATATGTAGTTTTTATAATCTTCCTCATTTAATTGTAGATTTTGTAAGCCTAGTTGTTTGTATTTTATTGCCCTTCTACTAAAAAGACTTTCGTAACTGCCGGACAGCTGAGCCATTTCAGTAAGTTGGGCTAAGGTGATTTTTTCAGTTTTAATATCTTGTTTTTCTATGTCTGCGGATAATTCCAGTTCTGAAATGATTCTCTGACATGTAGAACATGTTGCTAAATGATATATTTTTTTCATACTTAATTGATTTTTAAATAGTGTTTTGGGTGATAATTTGAATTACTTCTTCTGCTTGTTTCAAATTTTTACTTTGCGTTTGAACAGCAAAATATTTTTGATAGTACGTTGTTTTTATTCCTTGCCATAATTCTTTGATTTCACCATTTTCCAGATATTCTTTACAAATGCTATTTGGCAATAAACAAAGGCCTTGATTGTGCTGTATTGCGTCAACGATTGTTAGTAAATTAGGAATTACATATCTGGGTTTAAAGCAGGGACGTTTTTTAAAGTTGTCAAACCAGAATGATTTGATTGTTTCCATTTTATGAGAGTATGAAAACCAGTTCTGTTCACTAAGCCACTTTTCTGCTAAATCTTGTTTCTTTTCATATAGGTGCTGATTAAATGGTATAGTATCAAGATCTTTACTGCAAATCAAAAGTAATTCCTCCCTACAATAATGTTCATATCTAATGTTTTGATACATTATTTTTGATGTTGTGAAAAGAAGATCTAATTGTTTGTGAAACAGCTTTTCTTGTAAACTTTCTGTATCACCAAAAAAGAATTCAATATCCATTTCTAACTGATTTAAAATTGAAGTGAAGGCAAAATGAAACATTTCCATATTCAGACCAATTTTAATTTTCGGACGATTCTGTAAAGTTTTTTTACGAAAGTTTTCTTCTGTTTTTTCTAGCTGAATAATGGCGTCTTCAATTTGATTGAATAATTGAATTCCTTGCGCTGTAGGTAGCATTTGCCGGGGTTTTCTTTCAAATAATTTGACTCCCATATAAGCTTCTAGAGCAGTAAGATGTTGACTTACGCCAGGCTGAGTGATTAGTAGATTTTCTGCAGCACCGGTTAGTGTACCACGTTCATAAATTTCTTTAAAGGTTCTGTACCATTCTAAATTTAACATGTCGGTATAAAATAATTTATATAAAAGTATAAAAAGAATAAGTTTATTTATAGAGATTACTGACATATCTTTGTTCTAATAATTACAATATATCATGGTAAAAATATTATTTGTTCTTACTAATCACTCAAAGGATGAAAATGGCTGGGAAACCGGATGTTATTTATTGGAAGTTGCGGTTCCTTATCTTTATTTAAAAAAAGAAAATTTTGAGATTGACTTTGTCTCTCCACTGGGGGGAACTGTGCCGGTAAAAGTTTGTGATCTAAAAGATGCTAAACTGCAAGCTTTTTTTAATGACAAGGATGCTGATTTCAGATTTCGGAATTCCAAATCTCCTTCAGAAGTCGAAGCTGAAAATTATGATGCAATATTTTTTCCAGGTGGTCATGGGGTAATGTATGATGTGCCAAATAATAAAGATCTGATGGAGATAGCTAAGAGAATATACGAAAATGGTGGAATTGTTAGTGCAGTTTGTCATGGTGGTGTTGGTTTGCTGAATATTAAATTATTCGATGATTCTTATTTGATTAAAGATAAAGCATTAACTGCATTCAGTAATAGAGAAGAGGAAGCTATTGGTACCGATAGAAAGGTTCCCTTTTTGCTGGAATCAGCACTTAGAGAGAAAGGTGCGCATTTCACTGCTGCTTCTAATTGGCAAGCCAATGTGGTGGTAGATGGAAGGTTAATCACAGGACAGAACCCTGCTTCGGATTTAGTTGTAGCCAAAGAATTAGTAAAGGCTCTGCGGAAAAATTTGTAATGATATTAGAAATATAAACACTTAAAATAATAGTAATGGAAAATTTTGATTTTTATAATCCTGTTAAGATCCTTTTTGGAAAAGGAAAAATCGCTGAATTGAGTAATCATATTCCTAAGGATGCGAAGATTTTGATGACTTATGGTGGTGGAAGCATTAAGAAAAATGGTGTTTACGATCAGGTAAAAACTGCTTTAAAAGAATATCAGCTTATTGAATTTGGAGGCATTGAAGCAAATCCACATTTTGAAACTTTAATGAACGCTGTTGAGATTGTAAGATCTGAAAAGATTGATTTTCTTTTAGCAGTAGGTGGTGGTTCTGTTTTAGATGGTACAAAATTTATAGCTGCTGCTAGTTATTATAAAGGAGAAAATGAGTGGGATATTTTGGCAAAACGTGCTGAAATAACCAAGGTTGTCGACTTAGGTGCGGTATTAACTTTAGCAGCAACAGGTTCTGAGATGAATAGTGGAGGAGTAGTAACTAAGGCTGCTACCAAAGAAAAATTGGCATTTGGAAACCCATTGCTTTTTCCAAAGTTTTCGGTTTTGGATCCCGAGACTACCTATTCATTACCACGACGTCAGGTTACTAATGGTATCGTAGATGCTTTTGTACATGTAATGGAGCAATATCTTACCTATCCAGTGAATTCTCCTGTTCAGGATCGATTTGCGGAAGGTTTGCTTTTAACTTTAATTGAAGAAGGACCTAAAGCGTTGGCTTCGGATGTGCCCGATTATGAGAATAGGGCTAACCTGATGTGGGCAGCCACTATGGCATTGAATGGTTTGATTGGAATGGGAGTGAAGAGTGATTGGGCAACCCATATGATCGGTCATGAATTGACTGCTTTTCATGGAATTGATCATGCCGTAACATTAGCGATTGTTCTTCCTGGATTATTAAACCAGTTGAAAGAATTACGTGGAGAGAAATTATTGCAATACGCTGCTAGAGTTTGGAACATTACAGAAGGATCAGAAGCTGAACGTAAAAATCTGGCAATTCAGAAAACCGAAGCCTTTTTTAATCAAGTTGGAATAGCAACGCATTTGAGCGATTACAATGTAGGTCAAGATAGTATTGATATTATAGCAAAACGCTTTAAGGAAAGAGGTTATGTTGGAATGCTTCCGGATGTGGAAGTAAAAGATGTTGCTGAAATACTAGAGTCCAGAATGTAAGTAATGTAGATGGCGAAATTTAGGCCGTATCATAGTGATGCGGCCTTTTTATTTTTATGTGTAGCAAAATTATGCTATTAATAGAGACTGCCAGCATGATTTTTTCTCTTTTTTCGTGCTTCTTTTCTCTTTTTTCGTGCATCTCGTTTCATTTTCCGCTTTAATTTTGCACGATCTGCCCTCGCCATGGTCTGACGAATATCATCATTAGGATCGTTAGCAATTGAAGAAGAATTATTGCTTCTGCTTGAATTATAATCTTGTGCTTTTGTGTTTGAATCTATTGAACTAGAATTGTAATCTTGAGCTTTAGTAGATCCATCATTTTTCCCATCAACAATTGAATCAGGAGAAGAAATTCTGCCGGTTCTGTTGCTTCTGCTCGAATTATAATCTTGTGCTTTTGTATCTGAATCTATTGAACTAGAATTGTTGCTTCTGCTCGAATTGTAATCTTGAGCTTTAGTAGATCCATCATTTTTTCCAACAACAATTGAATCTGGAGATGAAATTCTGCCTGTTCTGTTGCTTCTACTCGAATTATAATCTTGTGCTTTAGTAGATCCATCATTTTTTTCATCAATATTTGAATTAGGAGAAGAAATTCTGCCGGTTCTGTTACTTCTGCTCGAATTATAATCTTGTGCTCTGCTTCCTGAGGAATTACTATTATCGTAGTACATTGATCTTGCATCATAAATTGGATTCGTTCCAACATTGCCATTCCCTTTATACAAAGGATTGGATTTTTTAGCAGAACCTGATTTAATGCCAAAACTTCCAAGATCTATCGAAATTCCAAAATTTACATTAACGCTTGAAAAGCTCAAACTTTTATTTTCAACAGGTATTTCATTAAGTCGATCCGGATCAATTGTCCCATCTGTACTTATTCCACCTGAAACATTACGAGTAGTATAATTGAGATCACTATTGATCGTTGTAACGTATTCACTACTTAAAAAGAATTGCAATCCGTCACAGATTTCAGCATTTAGCTTACCACCTAGTCTTGTGTTCAAAGCCTGTGTGCTTCTACCCTGAACTTGCATAGTAATAATATCCGTATTAGGATAGTATAAATCTATTTCCGGAGTATTGATAAACGAAAAGCCTGATCGACCATACAATTTGATAGCAAATTTACCACTTGTGAAACTAAATTGAGGTCCAATATCTATGGTAGTATTTGTCCATCGATCACTAGAATTACTGATGGGTCCAAAGTCTTGTCTCATCCCAAAACTGCTATGTTGAGCGCCAACACCTAAAGATAATCTCTTACAAAAGCTTTTGCTGATTTGAATTCCACTATTAAATCCATCGCGTGCAAAGTCTTGAAAAGCTCCACTTGGCATACTAATTCCATTAACTACATCCAGACTTAATTGAGAATCGGTATTAATTAGGTTGGCCTGAATTGTTTGTTTTGGTTTTTGTTCTTTGAAATTTTGTCCCGAACAAATAATACTAGTGCACAGTAGTAAAACACTTAATAAATATTTTGCAGCGGAGATACCATTTTTCGGACGTAAAGGAATGGTAATTCTGATTAAGTAGAGGTTTATAGTTTCAAAAATTTGCGTAGGAGGGAATCCCGATTGCATAGAGGATCGATTTTTCATAGATTGTGGTTTAGTGGTTAATTTGTTGCTTGCATTCTAAGGGTTAGAGTCAGAATGACAGCAACTTTAAGATACTAAAATCAATTTAGGGATAAAAGAGCTTGCCTTTATTTAGAATGAAAATATTATCTGCAAAACAGGATGATTTACGAAAATTAGCAGGCCTAAATTTTTTACATATAAAAGGATCGATTCGCTCTTTTTAAAACTTGTGTACGCATTACAATACAGCTTACTTACTGATTTCTTAAATAAAATTAAATACTGGTGTATTAATTCTTAGGTATTAATTATCGTATTATAAATACGAATTTATGATATGATGCTAATTCTTGCATTCAAGAATTACGATGATATATTTTTCTGTGTTGTAATGAAATAATCTGGTGGAAAATTGAAGATCTTTATCGGTTTTGTGATTTTTGAAGTCGTAAAATGGTCTTGTGATATGGTTTTTATAAATAGCTTTATTTTCTGCATAGGATGTGAGTGATGCAATTCTTAATTCGCAAAGATCACATTTTGATGTATCTCCACAATCTTTTTGTTCCTCAATCTGATAGGCACAACCAATTGCTTCACCGCATCTCATATAAATGAGGTTTTCATCTTTTTTATTTGAGAATATAGTCTTGAAAGAATTATTAAGTGCGACTAATTTAAAATCCTTGTCCAACAAAAAAACTGCACAGGTTATATTATCTAAAATTAAAGAAAGAAAGTCTTTTGAGTTTTTGATAAAATCAAAACTGTCTCGAGCTAATGTTAAATTATTTTTCATGGCCTAAATTGTATTTGTCGCTATACAATTTACGCAAATTCAAGCTTTTGAAAAAACACTAAACGTTTTGATTGTGAGATAATATATGTTGCAACTGAATAGCACCGATCATATCCTGGAATTTCTTGTTTTTTTAATGAAGAGAACAGGTAATTGCCTTGTGTTTTTTGTCAAAACACAGGAAAGTATGCTTTGCAAGCTTGCAAAGTATACTTTACCTAAATTTAATGAACTCTGCATGCCTGCAAAGTTCATTCGACCGGAAAAAAATGAACTCTGCACGCTTGCAAAGCTCATTCTAACGGAAGAAGAATATACTTTGCACGCTTGCAAAGCTTATTTGACCGAAAAAAAACATACCCTGCATGCTTGCAAAGTTCATTCTACTGAGAAAAAATGTGCTCTGCAGGCTTGCAAAGCTCATTCGACCGAAATGGGGAGCTCTTTGCAGGCGTGCAAAGTATATTTTATTGCTTTTAGTTATTGTAATTGAGGGTTTTTGGCTTTTAGGGCAAAAACTAACAAGATCAATACTGCGATTATCCCAATAATTCCCGCCAATGTATAGGAGTGGGTGAGGGTGAATATCCTGCTAAAGAAAAGTGGTGCAATTGCACTGGAGAATACAATTAGCGACATGGATAATCCGCTAATTGCTCCTAAATTCTGACGACCAAAGAAACGTGGCCATGATATTGCAGCAAGCACCGAAAATAAACCACCCATGATACCGTTTCCAAGAATTAGAATGTAATATCCAATATCGTAATGAAGGCTTGCAACACCTAGTGTTGATAGCAGGCATCCTAATAGGAAAACATAAAGCAGCTTTTGTAATTTTACGTAATCGCTAATAATATTACCTGCCAATGCGGTGATAATAGAGATGATAGATGCCGGAACAAAAACGGCAAGAGCCTTTTGCTGGGAATATCCACATGACTCGAAAACTGATACCACATTAAAAGTAAATCCGGTAATGAAAAAGGCATTAAAACTTAGACTTAAAGCAAATACCCAAAATACCCATGTCTTTCTGGCTTCTGCCAAGGTGTATTGCTTTTTGTTGAGATTATTGCTTTTGTTCTTTTTCAAGGACTTGTTGACTTTTCCATCAGGAACTAGACCACATTCTTCCGGATTATCGCGATAAAAAATGAAGGCAAAGATCAGAAATAGAATCGTGAGCATTCCAAGTATCTGATAAGCTTCAGTCCAACTAGAGCTACCAATCAAAAAGGCTATAAATAGTGGAGATACTGCAAATCCGAACGATTGAAAAGCACTCGAAATACTGTTTGCTAAACCTCGTTTTTGATCGAACCATTTCATAATCAAGTTGCGGGAAGTGAGGGATAGTACTCCTTGACCGGAGAATCGCAAAAAGAAAAATAAAAAGGATAAGGTGATAAAGGATACTGTACTAAATCCTATTCCGGTAGCTTTTGCTAAGCTTGTGGTAATGGGATTGGAATAAGAAAACAAAAATAAAGTAATTGCCAATGCTGCAGCGGCTATCATGGCTGTAAATCGCGCCCCGTTTTTATCGTAAATTTTACCTGCATAAGTTAATATAAGAGAGCTACCAACGGTTCCAATCAGGTAAGCCATACTTAATGCATCTCTACTCAATTGTAGCGATTCGATTAAATAATCCGTAAAGACAGACACTCCAACGGTCTGACCAGGAATGCTGAATAAAACACCAATTGTACCAGCAATCATGCTGATCCATCCGTAAAAAAACGGAATTTTGGCAGGTGCAAAAGGAAAATTAGGGCTTCTTTTCAATGTTTTGTATTCAATTAATTCTTTGTTTATAAAGGTAAGCTTGCTCTTTACTAGCCAAATGTTTTAGCCATTATAGCAGGATACTTTCCGAACAAATTTAAGGCAATAAGTTGAGAACTTAGACGGATTTGTAATGGTTTATTTTCTAACAGGTGGCTTCTTGTTACCTGGAATTTCCCGAGGTATGATTTTTTGAGTATTACAGGTTTTTTTCATCTCTGTTGTGCTCGGTATTATTTTAGTATTTTTAACATTCTATTAGGCAAATCTGTATCAAATACATTCTAATTTTGCATTTCGATCTTTTAGCACATCTATGATAAAATACTTAAGCCAGTTTTTTCATCGGGAACAAAAATACTCGACAGTTGGGAAAGAACTTTTTTTCCTGGCTATTCCGATTATTGGTTCCTACCTACTGCAAACAGCATATAACCTTACCGATATGATATGGGTAGGCACGATGGGGAGTAATGCTGTAGCCGCTGTTGGGTCAGCAGGATTTTTTCTCCATTTGGGGTGGGCGATGGCTTCGATAATTACCGTTGGTGCTAATATTAAAATCGCTCACGCTGTAGGAGCTAAGGATTCTAAATTGGCTGGACGTTTTGCTTCATCGGGCTTGTGGGGGATTACGTTGATTTCTGCAGTCTTCTCGACGATATTTTGGGTCTTCCCCGATCAATTTATTGGTTTTTTCCAGATGAAGAATCCAGAAGTCAACCAAATGGCAGTTTCCTATTTGGTTATCAGTACTTTTGGTGTGATCATCAGCTATATTAATTTGCTTTTCATCAGCATTTTTAATGCACACAGCAAAACTAAAATTTCCTTTAAAGCAAGTTTAATTGGTACTCTGGTAAATATAGTTCTTGATCCTCTTCTGATACTGGGATTTTCGCTCGGGGTAGAAGGTGCAGCTTATGCAACAATAATAGGTAGATCGTGCAGCTTACTATTTTTTTACTATGCTTATAAAAAGTCCGATAAAATTAATTTTAGGGGATTGCTACCAAATTTACGGAAATTGAAAATAGTTTTTGCTGTAGGGGCACCTGCCGCCATTCAGCGCGTTTCTTTTTCAATTATTTATATTTTTTTGGCACGAATCATCGCAGAATGGGGGCCAAATGCTATTGCTGTTCAAAAAATTGGAGTTCAAATCGAATCCATTACTTTTATGATAGTTGGTGGATTTATGCAAGCTGTTACTATTATGGTAGGGCAAAGTTATGGCGCAAAAAATATTACAGAAGTACCAAGAATTTACCGAGCCGGATTGCGCATGTCGCTCACGGTTGGTTTGGTCACTACTATTCTGTTTTTAGTGATTCCACAGACCCTTTTTTCCGTTTTTGTTCCCGAACCTGAGAGTATTCAAATGGGAAAAGAGTATTTAATGATACTCGCAGTTTCACAACTTTTTATGTGTTTGGAAATGATTAGTGCTGGTGTTTTTAACGGATTGGGAAAAACGAAGATTCCGGCTACAATAAGTGTTATCTTTACAAGCATGCGTTTGCCGGGAGCTTATATTTTAGGATTTTATACTTTCTTAAGCTTAAATGGTGTTTGGTGGAGTATCACGGGAAGTAGTATTTTAAAAGGCATTATGCTTTATTTCTTATTACGAAGCTATTTTAAAAATAATACATTTGGGAAATTTTAATACGATGGATAATTTACTCAACAATATAGCCGACACATTACAGTGCGAGAGCATTCGCAATAGTGTAATGAATGGCAAATTTGGAATCGAAAAGGAAAATGTACGAGTTGATTTTAATGGTTGCATGGCAAGAACTCCGCATCCTGGGATTCTTGGGGATAAGCATCAGCATCCATTTATTACTACCGATTTTTCAGAGAGCCAGGTGGAGATGATTACGCCGCCGTTACAGAGTATTGCGGAAGTACATGGTTACCTGGAAACACTTCAGGATGTTATTACGGAGAATTTGGAAGGTGAACTTCTTTGGCCTCAAAGTATGCCGCCGTTATTGCCGGATGAAGATGATATTCCTATTGCTCGATTCGGAGAAAAAGGCATTCAGAAGGAAAAGTATAGAGAGGAACTTGCTAGTCGTTATGGTAGAGAACGACAGATGCTTACAGGAATTCATTTTAATTTTTCGCTAACCAACCGTTTGGAACGCAAACTGTATAAAGCTTGCAAGGCTAAGGGAGATTTGGAGGAATTTCGGGAGAATCTATACCTGAAAATAGTACGTAATTTTATGCGTTACCGTTGGATGTTGATATGGTTATTTGGCGAAAGTCCAGTTTCTGATCCATCTCTGCGACTTAAATCGCTGAAGACTGGTAAAAAAACTTATATGAGTTGTAATAATGCCATTTCCATCAGAAACAGTTCCGGAGGGTATCGAAATGAGGAAGAATATTTTGTAGACTACAATAGTTTAAATCAGTATTTTTCTTCTATTGACTCATTAATCGATCAGGGTAAACTTTTGGTGGATCAGGAATTGTATCTGCCTATTCGCTTAAAGTTTTTGGGAGATACTAAGAAATTGTCTCATGTTGAAGTTCGAATACTGGATTTGGATCCTTTTGAAAAATCTGGTGTTTCGAAAAACCGGCTCTATTTTACGCATCTGTTTTTGTTGTATTGTCTGTTCAAAGAGGAAAACGGATCTTATGAGGAGAAGGAACAAAAGCAGGCTGCCGGGAACCAGGATTTGGTAGCTTGTTTTGGATTAAATCCAAATTTAAGTTTGGTTGATTCGGATGGAACTTCTATTAACAGTATCAAGTATCTGGAGAAGATTTTTGGGGAGATTCAGCAATTTGCTGATCGGGCTAATGTATCGACTAGAGAAGAATACCGAATGGCTTTAGAAGAAGTAAATAAATATATCCAAATACCGAGAAAAAGGTCTTCGCAACTTGTTAAATTAAAAATCGAGGAGGAAGGATTTATTCATTTTCATTTGAATCAAGCAAAAAAACACAAAGAGGAAAGCGAAATGAGTGGTTTTCGTTTTCACGGATTCGAAGATTTGGAATTATCTTCTCAATTGCTGATGAAAGCAGCTTTACGAAGAGGAGTGGAATTTCATATCCTGGATAGAAGTGAAAATTTTATCAGTCTTACACAGGGTGACAAAACTGAGTATATCATGCAGGCAACCCGTACATCGCTCGATAATTATTCCAGTGTGTTGATGATGGAGAATAAATTGGTAACTAAAAAAATTCTTGAAAGTGCCAATATCAGGGTTCCTCGTGGTTTGGATTATCGGGAGATTTTACCCGCTAGTTCCGATTTTGATTTGTTTGAAGGTAAAGCGATTGTAGTAAAACCCAAATCAACCAATTTTGGTTTGGGAATTACAATACTGAAAGAAAATAATAATGAGCAGATTTATAGGAGAGCTGTAGATATTGCTTTTGAGCATGATAGTAGCATATTGATAGAAGAATTTATTTCTGGAAAAGAGTTTCGATTTTTTGTAATTCACGATAAAGTTCAAGGTATTCTGCATCGAGTCCCTGCTAATGTAAAAGGAGATGGCAAAAAATCTATTCGCGAATTAGTGAAACTTAAAAATCAAGATCCCTTACGAGGAAAAGGTTATCGTACTCCTTTGGAGAAAATCAGATTGGAAGAAGCTGAAGCGATGTTCTTAAAGCAACAAGCTTATGATTTTGATAGTATTCCTAAACGAGATGAGGTTGTTTATTTGCGCGAGAATTCAAATATCAGCACAGGTGGCGATAGCATTGATTTCACAGATGATATTCATGAATCGTATAAGGAAATTGCTGTAGATGCTGCCAAAGCACTTGGAGTTCAAATTACGGGATTGGATATGATGATTGATGATGTAAGTCAAGCTGCCAGAAAAGACAATTATGCAATTATAGAGATGAATTTTAATCCGGCTATACATATTCACTGTTTTCCTTTTAAGGGTAAGAATCGTTTATTAAACGAAAAAATTCTTGACGCCTTAGAATTTTAGTCAGACTAGTGTGCTAATTAGAATTCACATGTTACAGGGCAATGTTTAAGAATAGCTTTGTTAAATCAGGAGAGATGTCAATTTATTTTATCTTTGTCTAAAGCAAAGCAGGAACAATAAATAAATTCTTTTCTGCTTTGGTATTCGATATTTACACATAAACTATATTACCATGTCCGATTTTAAATATCAGAAGCCTTTTCCGATAACTAAGGATACAACAAAGTATCGCTTGCTAAGCAAAGACTATGTTTCCACCATTGAAATTGATGGAAGAAAAATTTTAAAAGTAGATCCCAAGGCATTGGAAATGCTTTCGAAAGAAGCGTTTACGGATGTTTCTTTTTTCTTGCGTCCTGCACATTTAACAAAATTACAGAATATTTTAAAGGATGATGAAGCATCCGATAATGATCGTTTTGTGGCGCACACCATGTTGATGAATCAGGTTGTTGCTGCTGATGGTCAATTGCCAACGTGTCAGGATACCGGAACTGCAATTGTTGTAGCAAAAAAAGGAGAAGATGTTTACACCGGAGCAAATGATGCTGCGCATCTTTCCAGAGGTGTTTTTGAAACTTATCAAGAGAATAATCTTAGATACTCTCAAGTAGTACCTTTTAACATGTTCGAAGAGAAAAATAGTGGAAATAACCTTCCCGCTCAAATCGACATCTATGCAAATCAGGGAAATGAATATGAATTTTTATTCGTAACCAAAGGTGGGGGATCTGCTAACAAGACTTTCTTGTATCAGCAAACTAAGGCACTTTTAAATGAGAAGAATCTAACCAAATTTGTGGAAGCAAAAATCAAAGATTTGGGAACTGCAGCATGTCCTCCTTATCACTTAGCTTTAGTAATTGGTGGTACTTCTGCTGAGGCAAATTTAGCTACAGTAAAAAAAGCTTCTACCGGATATTACGATCACTTGCCAACCGAAGGAAATGAAGGTGGTCAAGCTTTTCGTGATTTGGAATGGGAGAAAAGAGTGGAGGAAATTTGTCGTAAAAGTGAAATAGGTGCCCAGTTCGGAGGTAAATATTTTGTTCACGATGTAAAAGTAATTCGTTTGCCTCGTCATGCTGCATCATGTCCGGTTGGAATAGGTGTTAGTTGTAGTGCTGACCGAAATATTAAAGCAAAAATTAATGAGGAGGGAATTTTTCTTGAAGAATTAGAAAAAGATCCATTAAAGTATTTGCCTGAAGTTGCTCCTGAAATGAAAAAAGCAGTTGATATTGATATAGATCAATCAATGGAGAAAATTTTAGATCAATTAGCAAAATATCCAATTAAAACACGATTAAATTTATCTGGTACTTTGATTGTAGCAAGAGATATTGCTCATGCTCAGATCAAACAAATGTTGGATGATGGTAAAGAAATGCCGGAATATTTTAAAAATCATCCTGTTTATTATGCCGGACCAGCAAAAACTCCTAAGGGGTTACCTTCGGGAAGTTTTGGACCAACTACTGCCGGTAGAATGGATCCATATGTGGATGTATTTCAGAAAGTGGGCGGTTCTATGGTTATGGTAGCAAAAGGGAATCGTAGTTTAGCGGTAACGAATGCTTGTAAAAACAACGGAGGGTTTTATTTGGGTTCTATTGGAGGTCCTGCTGCTGTACTAGCCAAGAATAGCATCAAGTCCATTGAAGTAATCGATTTTCCAGAGCTTGGAATGGAAGCCGTTCGTAAAATACGCGTTGAAAATTTCCCTGCATTCATTATTGTAGATAATAAAGGAAATGACTTTTTCGCTGATATGTAAAAAGGAGAATTAATTTTAAATAAAAAGGGTGATCTATGGATCACCCTTTTTATTTAAAATATATTTTTTAAGCATCAGGTTTTTTCCTGTCTTGCTTTTTTTGCGATTGAATTTGTTTGTCCTCTAATCTCTTTTCTTTTGCAGCTCTGCTAACTCTAGTTTTTTTACGAGGCTTAACAGGTTTTAAAGCTAATTCTAACCATTGATAAAATTTTGCAATTGCAATTTCTTTATTTTGTACTTGAGAAGATTCGGTTTTCGAAACAACAGAAAGAATTCCGTCATTATTGATATGGTGATATAGCTTAATAAAGATGGTTTCCTTTTCTTCCTGAGTAAGAACTTGTGATTCAAATACAGAAAATCGCAATTCTACCTTTGAATCAGATGTGTTTACACTTTGACCACCAGGTCCACCACTTTTCGAGGTTAAAAACTCGAACTCTTTACTTAAATCTTTCGAAAATTTGAATTCATCTTTCATAGTAGAACAAATATAAAAGCAAAATTTGAATAATTAGCAAAAAAAAGTGGAAATACTGCTAAATATAGCGGTATTTACTTCATTTTAATCATCTGTATATATTTTATTTTTTAGTACCAGGCAAACCGTACTGATCCACAATAAAATCAATGTCTTTGTCGCCTCTTCCACTTAAGTTGACTAGAATAGATTGTTTTGGTTTTGCTTTTGCCAATTTTAAGGCATAGGCAACTGCATGAGAACTTTCCAATGCGGGAATAATTCCTTCAGAACGACTTAACTCGTAAAATGCGTCAATACATTCATTATCAGAGATGGAGTGATAGGCCACTTTATTCCAGTCTTTTAACATAGAATGTTCCGGACCAACACCGGGATAATCTAATCCACTTGCAACAGAATAAACAGGATCAGGTTCTCCTTTTTCATCTTGTAATAAATAGCATTTAAAGCCATGAATCACGCCAGGTTTTCCCAAACTGAGTGTTGCAGCATGATCTCCCTTGTTTAAAGATTTTCCGGCAGGTTCAACACCATGCAATTTACATTCATTATCATCCAAAAATGCCGAAAATAAACCAATAGCATTACTACCTCCTCCAACACATGCTACTAAATTATCTGGAAGTTCTCCTGTCATATCTAAAAATTGCTCTCTAGCTTCAATACCTACAACGCGTTGAAACTCACGAACCATCATAGGGAAAGGATGAGGACCTACAACAGAACCAATACAATAAATAGTGCTAATAGGATCTTTTAAATAAGCTTGAAATGCAGAATCTACAGCTTCTTTTAAGGTCTTAAGTCCATGAGAAACGGGAACTATTTTTGCTCCTAATATTTGCATTCGAATTACATTGGGACGCTCTTTTACCATATCTACTTCACCCATGTGAATTTCGCATTCCAAACCAAAATATGCTGCAGCCGTTGCTAAAGCAACACCATGTTGACCAGCACCTGTTTCAGCTATTAGTTTCTTTTTACCCATATACTTGGCAAGGAGAGCTTCGCCCATGCAATGATTCAGTTTATGAGCCCCGGAATGATTTAAATCTTCACGTTTAAGGTATATGCGGCCACCATATTTATTGGACAAACGGTTACAATAATATACAGGTGTTGGTCTGCCTTGAAAATGTTTGCGAATACTTCTTAATTCCGAAATGAACTTGTGAGATTTGCTTATGGTGTAATAAGCATCATTAATCTTATTCATTTCACCTACTAAATTTTCTGGAATAAAACTTCCGCCATAATCGCCAAAATATCCATTTTTATCTGGATAGGTTTTAAAATAATTTGTGGTCATTTTTTAATTTTTTGGTTAAATAGTAAAGGGGTTCAAAAAAATAACCGGATTTAAATTTTATTTTAAATTCCGGTTATTAGTTTGTTCCTATTTGTATTAGTTTAACAACTTCCAGCCAGGAATGCCATTGGAAAAGATTATAGATTATTCGCACCCTGATAAGAAATTAGCACTATACTAGAACTTTAACAAAGTTAATAAAATAATATTAGAAATTATATTAGTATATATACCCAACAGTCTAAAAATTATTAATTGATATTGAGTGTGAAAACATTGCAAATGGAGGAGGATATTTGTATTTTGTGTGGAATTAATTTAAATAAAATTTTAAACCAAAAGCGGAGGTAGTGATGAATGAGCTAAAAATATCCCCAAAGGACAGGGTGGCTTTTGTTAGTGGGGCTAGTCGTGGTATCGGTCGGGCGATTACAATTGAATTATTAGAAAAAGGAGCCAAAAAAGTATATGCAGGTGTAAGAAATTTAAAGGCTCTGAATGATTTAAAAGAGGAATATGAAGGAAGATTAGTTCCTATTCTCGTGGATTTAAGAGATGATAAATCGATTATTAAAGCAACCAGAGCTGCTCGGGATGTGGAGATTTTAATAAATAATGCAGGTGTAAATGAGCCTGGAGGGTTTTGTTCTGATGAAACTTTGGATAGTTTAGCAACTAACTTTGAGGTTAATGTTTGGGGATTGGTTAAGATGACTATTTCCATGATTGATT
>Ga0209013_10001772_pt1 | contig 19880 bp, 20 predicted proteins | sample Cruoilmetagenom2_FD_187291 | JGI IMG/M metagenome (GOLD analysis project Ga0209013, IMG submission 187291) | Oil polluted marine microbial communities from Coal Oil Point, Santa Barbara, California, USA - Sample 2 (SPAdes) (version 2) | ecosystem: Environmental > Aquatic > Marine > Oil seeps ...
AATGTAATATTAAAGGAGATTTGTAAATTTGTTATCAATAGATTGTTAACAAATGTAAATAAGAGTTTGGATTGATAATAATTTTAGAGAAAAATAGTTTTGTATACAATTCTAATAACCTTATAAAATGTTCTATATAGGAGGTTTTATAAGGAAATCATGATGAGATAAAATAAAATTTTGTGTATTAACTTTGCATTAATATTATTACGATAAAATTTCCTTGTTAATAAAAATTATCTTTAAGGAATTATCATGTTAGTAACAAAAAAAGCCCCAGATTTTACAGCAACAGCTGTACTTGCAAACGGTCAAATAGTAGAAGGTTTTAATCTTATGGAAAACCTAGGTGAAAAGGGTGCAGTACTTTTCTTTTACCCACTAGACTTTACATTTGTATGTCCATCAGAAATCATTGCTTTCTCACACAGAGCAGCTGACTTTAGAGAAAGAGGCGTAAATATTATCGGTGTATCTGTAGATAGCCAATTCTCACACTTTGCATGGAGAGAAACGCCAGTAGCTGAAGGTGGTATCGGTAGAGTTGATATGCCACTTGTTGCTGACCTTTCTAAGCAAATTGCTAGAGATTATGATGTTCTTCTTGATGAAGCGGTAGCACTTAGAGGTTCATTCCTTATCGATGCTGACGGTACAGTAAGACATGCAGTGATCAACGACCTTCCACTTGGTAGAAACATTGATGAAATGATCAGAATGGTAGATACGATGTTGTTTACTAATGAGCATGGTGAAGTTTGTCCTGCCGGTTGGGTCAAAGGTGACGAAGGTATGAAAGCAGACACTGAAGGTGTTGCTGAATATCTTGCAAAACACGAGGGTGACCTGTAATCAGGATACCATCTGATTCCTAAGCTTTTTGGCTTGGGAATGTATAGTTTAGTTTATGATCATAAATTTATCTATATATTCTAAAGGAGAATTCATGACAAATTATGCAACACTGCTCAAAGAGTCTGGGCTCAAAGCTACTTTTCAACGTATGAACATCCTGGAAAGTATAGATGAGTATGGTCATATGACCATCGATGACATCTATGAAAAAGTCATCAAGACACATCCTTCTCTTTCACTGGCAACTGTCTATAAAAATATTATTTTGATGGTGGAGAAAGGTGTACTTGTTGAGGTACCTATTACCGGAGAGAAAGCCAAATATGAGCTCTCAAAAGCAGACCATATTCATCTGGTCTGTACAGAGTGTGGCGAAGTAGAAGACAGACCGCACAACAGAGGTGCAGATGCCTTATTTATCGCTATGACAGAACAAGAGCACTTCACACTGAGTAAGCAGCAGATCAATCTTTATGGCGTATGTGCTTCTTGCCGGGAAGCAATAGCTTCTTAGCACTTAACCTATTATCTCTCCCTAAAAAATGTTGAAAAACACTAAAGGTTTCTTCTCGTTTTATTTATCGTTAGTATATCTTTTATTTAAATAAAGCCGATCCGATCCTTACCAGGTTGGACCCGCACTTGATAGCCAGTTCATAGTCTGAACTCATACCCATAGAGCAGACAGTCGCTCCCTCTTTTTGAAGTTTTTCATAGATATTGTGTGTACTTTCAAAACTCTGTTGTATCAATTTTTCATCCTCACTGTGTGCCCCTATGGTCATGACACCTTTAAGGTTGATCTGGGGACAGCTCTCTTTAATGCTTTGGTAAATGTCATACGCTTCTTCGGAACTTACGCCAGACTTACTCTTTTCATTGGCTGCATTGATCTGCAAGAGGCAGTTCATCTTTGATGATTTGGCCAAGAGCTTTTTGTTGAGTCCCAAAGCCAGATCCATGCTGTCAAGTGACTGCATAAGGGTAGGGCGTAAGTTGATGAGATTGTTGATCTTGTTTTTTTGTAAAGAACCTATCATATGCCACTCAAGTGGTAATGCTTCAAGCGCTTCCATACGTTCTTTAAGCTGCTGTACCTGGTTTTCACCAAAGGCCCTTTGCCCTAAGTCATAGAGTGTAGAGATGTTTTCCAACTCGGTGTATTTGGCAACGGTCACAAGTTTGACGATGTGATGCTCGGAGACTGCAATGCGTGCCTGTTCAATGTTCCAGATGACTTCATCCAGGTTTGCTCTTAAGTGTTCTTTGTTCAGTATACTCATCTTTTATCCTAGTAGTCTATTAATATCATTATACAAGCCTAACATCATCAAAGAGATGAGCAGCGCCCAGCCTACCACTGTAATGTACATCATCACTTTCTCACTGGCAGTTTTCCCTGTGAACATTTCATATAGATTGAACATGATGTGCCCGCCGTCAAGTGCAGGGATAGGCAGCAGGTTAAGTACCCCCAGATTCACTGAAATGAGCGCTGTAAAAAAGAACAGGGCAAGTATGCCTGCAGAACTCGCTTCGGCCGTGACATCTACAATGGTGATGATACCTCCAAGTTTATCTGCACCCACCACACCGGTAATGAGTTTCTGCACAGACTGAACGATGAGCAGAGAGGCTTTTTTGGTCTCTTCCCAGGCATAGTCAAGTCCTTCAATAAATCCGAAGTGAACGGTGGTTTGTTTTCCCAAAGGGCTGATACCTATGATACGTCTGCTGATCTTTTCACCAAAAACATTCTGGTCTTCTACGACCTTGGGTGCAAGCTGCAGAGTGATAAGGCGTTGATCACGTTCTACGATGAGGGTAATGTCACCTTTGGTATCATTAATATGTTTACCGATATTTTCCCAATAAAGGATATTGTTGCCGTTGATCTGGACTATTTTATCCTCTTTGTTCAATCCGGAAGAAAAAGCAGGGGTATCTTTACCTACTTCCCCGACATAAGGTAATAACTTGGGTACTCCAATGTTTGCAATGGCAAAATAGAGTATAAAAGCCAGTAGAAAATTGGCAAAAGGACCTGCGAGTAAAATCACAATGCGCTGCCACGGTTTTTTGATATTGTAAGAGTCTTCATCATAAGAGATCTTGGTCGGATCACTGTCATCCTGACCTTTCATTTTTACATATCCGCCAAGTGGGATGGCAGAAATGCTCCACTGTGTATCTCCGATGACTTTTGTGTATAGTTTTTTTCCAAATCCTATACTGAATACCTCTACTCTTACACCAAAAAAACGTGCAGCAGTAAAATGTCCAAGTTCATGAAAGAAGATAAGTACGGACAAAACCAGAATTGCAACTAAAATACCCATGAAATTCCTAATTATTACCTTAGATGCGGTAATATTTTTATCAGATTATAGCCAAGAGTTGTAAAAAATTGATATAGATTAAACAAATGATGAAAAATTTTGCTAAAATAAAGGATAAGGAGAAAAAGATGCATGATAAGAATGAAAAAACAGAAGAACTTGAAGAGGAGAGATTGCTTAATCTCGATAAAGATCATTATACTAAAAAAGTAGAAGAAGCGGAAGAAGTGGTACAAGAAGAGTTGGTAGAGCAGCAGGTCGAAGAAGAAGTGAAAGAAGAAGCTGAAGCTGAAGCCGAAGTGTTGTTGTTGGAAGAAACAACAGAAGCGGTAGAAGCAGCAGAAGTGGAAGAAGCGGAAGAAACGGAAGAGAAAGTTCCTGCACTGACAAAAGAGAAAAAGCTTGCCAAAGCGCAACGTTTGGTGGAACAGTCAAAACAGATCGTTCAGGAAGCAGATGCGCGGACTGAGGAGTGTAGACTTGTACTGATGGATGACCTGAAAGAGTATGAAGATGCCAAAAAAGCATTAAAAAACGGCGGTTATGATGGCTGTGGAGAATTACTGGAAAAATTAGGTTATCAACCTACAGGTGATGTGCAGACAGAAGAAGATTCCGTTGTTTTTGAAGAAAAAGAAGTAGTGAAACCTATGTCCATAAAAGGTGTATCAAGTGGTAAATTTTCAGGCTTTGTGCTTGCCCTCCTGGGAGGTGCAGCTACTGCCGCTGGATTGGTCTACCTGGCGACAGAAAAGTTAGGGATGACACTTAATGTATCGAAAATCCCTTCTACCGAAGAGACAGAAAGTATTTTAACTTCGTTCTCTACGATGGTGGGTTTAAAGCCTGACCTGTATATAGGATCAGGAATTTTTGCTGTTGCTATACTTCTGGTCATGTATCTTCTTTATAAGATCCGCGTAGGACTGAAAGCCAGCAGCAGTCTTCATTTTGCCGTGAAACAGTTTGTTGAGTCAGAACTCTATATAGAACAAAAATCCAATTGTAAAACAGAGATGGATAAGGTCGATGCACACATGAAAGATGCGATTGAGACCATGAAACACTATGAGGTACTTTTTAATGAACAGGAAGGAAAGCTTAAACGTATTTTACACTTTGAAGGTGAGAAGGGTAAAAGTACAGAGTATCATGAAAAATCATTTTTAGAGATACGTGAAACGAAAGAGCTTATGCGCAGCATCAAAGATTTTATGGCTGTTTCCATGTCGCATGAGGGGAAACTTTCTGAAGAGAGCGTAGAACTTCTGCAAAAAACTAAAAGTTATCTGGATAAAACGATCGATAGATTGTATTGATTTAAAAGAGAAGTCCCAAACACTCTCCTAAAAGGGGAGTGGTGTATTCAAACGGTTGGGAGGAGAATTACGATTAGAATGTTGTACTGATTGTACCAACAATATGATCTTCGTCGTTTAATGATAAACGGTCGTCTGAAGAGAAGTCAGTATAGGCTACTTTTATTTCAAATTTACCAAATGTTTTTGCAAGCGAAACAATGTAGTTGGTTCCAACATCATCATAGTCACCGTAAGCTGCTGCAAGTGTCATTTCCCATGGCAATTTAGCTGATGCACCTACTTCCCAGTAATCTGTAGTATCATTTTCGCTATTTAGACCAAATGAATATTTACCATTAACACCAAAACTCTCCCAGTCATAACTAAGACCAACATATGCTTCGTCAAAATTGAATGCATCTGATTCATTTGGATACGCATAGTAGATATAACCTAGATCATATCCGAAACCAGCGATCTCACCTGCATATCCTGCATAGAAATCTGCTTCTAAGTTGTTGTCATTATCACGAAACTCAAAAGCACCAAAGTCAACATTTGAACCCCAAGTACCAAGGTAAAAACCTTTGTATCCAAGATCAATCCCACCCTGAACTGCCGGTGAATTTTTTGTTTGAGTCATACCTCTCCATACATAGTTAGAGGTAATCGCAAGATTTGCACTTATTTCTAATGCAGACTCAGGTGCTGCTTCTACTGCTACTTCTTCTACCGGAGCTATATCTCCGCCTGCGAATGCAGAACTTACAGCCAATGCTGCTACTAAACTTAATGTTGTAATTCTTTTCATGATTATTCCTTGATTTAAATTGAATAGGGAAATATAACACAAGTATTAACAAAAGATGAACGAAAGAGTGATTAATTTTTAGGCAATTGGGTGTTTAGGGTTGTTAATTGGTCTCTGCAGGGATATTTTTAAAGAAATCTCTGACATATTCATAACCGGAGTAGAGTGTCAGTGTAACAGCGATCCATAGAAGAGTCTCTCCAAAAGGCCATTCCATAAGCAGGAAACCTATGGCTATCATCTGTACGACCGTTTTGACTTTCCCCATCCACGAGGCTGCGATGTCTATGCCTTCTGCAACGGCTGAAACACGAAGTCCGGTGATGAACAGTTCCCGTGTAATGATGAGGAAAATGGCCCAGGGTGAGGCAGACCCTATCATCATGAGTCCAAGAAATCCTGCAAGTGTAAGCATTTTATCTGCAAGGGGATCAAGGATCTTACCCAGGGTTGTGATCTGGTTGAAAGTACGGGCGATATATCCATCAAAAAAGTCAGTAGCTGAAGCAACTACAAAAATGAAGGCGGCAATGTAGTTGAGCCATGATTTATGAATACCTTCAAAAATAGAGGCGTCTTGGTTGACTAAAAAAAGAAACATCACAGGAGCGAGAAGAAGACGGATGAAGGCTAAAATATTGGGGATGTTGAATATTTGTGAGCTTTTCATCTGGCTTTTTCCTTTTTTAATGTTTAGAGTTTTGTAGGGTGTTGCGTCCTCACAACACCTTTTTAGATTTGGAATATATTATATTATTGGTGTTGTAGGGATACAACACCCTACAGCTATTTGAAGATGCTATTAATACAATTTCATTAACGGAATGTTGTTCCGCCATCAACTACAAGTGTTTGTCCTGTGATCCATGATGCTTCGTCTGTACAGAGGAAGTAGACAGATCCTGCAAGGTCATCCGGGCTTCCCATTCTGTTTACTGCTGAACGTTTGATGGTTTCAGCTTTTACCTCTTCATAGTTTGTAAATGCTTTAAGCGCATCAGTATCGATAGGACCGCCGGAAACAGCATTGACTCTAATGCCCATATCTCCAAGCTCTACGGCTGCGTAACGGCTCATCGCCTCAACAGCAGCTTTGTTCGTACCGTGACCGGCATAGTTCTCGATGTAGATAAGGTTTCCTGTCGAAGAGAGTGTTATGATGGCACCACCACCCACTTTCTCCATACGTACAGCAGCTTCCTGTGAACCGCGTACAAAAGCACCAACCGTGGCAGTATAAATGTTCGTTAATCCTTTTGCCGGTCTGAGTTTCATAAATTTACCATAACCGCCTACCACAGGACGGCCGTAGATCATTGCATTGGAGACAAAAAAGTCTACTCTGTCAAAATCTTCATCGATCGCCTGAAACAGAGGTTTGAAGCCATCAAGCTCTAAAATGTTAAGCGGGTATGCTTTTGCTTTCACGCCATATTTATTTTCAAGATCTGCTGCGATCTCATCAGCAACTTCTTTGTTGGAGTTGTAAGTAAAGGCGATATTCACACCGTTTTGGGCAAACTTTTCTGCAACAGATTTACCAATTCCTTTGGTTGCACCTGTAATAACAAGTGTCTTACCTTTCATGTTTGACATTTTACGCTCCTACTATTTTATATTTTTTCATCACTGTTTCGATCTTTTTCATATTCTCGTTGCTTGGCGCTACAAGAGGCAACCTGTATTCCAGTGTATCAGTCAGTCCTGCAATGTACATGGCTGCTTTGATAGGAATAGGATTACTTTCACAGAAAAGTACTTTGTTAATTTCAAAGAGTTCATCATTGATGGCTTTAGCTTTTACAAAGTCGCCTTTAAGTGCCACATGTGCAAGCTCTGCTTTCATATCCGGTAAGAGGTTGGAAGGCACAGAGGTGATCCCTTTTCCTCCACTTGCCAAGATAGGAAAGTCAATGACATCATCACCGGAAAAGACATAGAGGTCAGGTACTTTGGCTAAAAGTTCAACGGTTCTCTCTATGGAACCGGTCGCTTCTTTGATACCCATAATGTTCTCTACATCATCAAAAAGTCTTTTGACTGTATCAGGCAGGATGTCTACACCTGTACGTCCCGGCACATTATAAAGCATAAAAGGTACTTCCACTGCAGAGGCAATAGCTTTGTAATGCTGGTAAAGACCTTCCTGACTTGGTTTGTTGTAGTAAGGGGAGACAGAGAAGAGGGCATCCACACCGCATGCTTCAGCATGTTTGGCGATGTCTATGGCTTCATGTGTGGCATTGCTTCCTGCACCGGCAAGTACTTTGGTACGTGTACCTTTAGTGACTTCTACAGCTATTTCGATGCATCTTTTATGCTCAGCATGACTCAGTGTTGCAGATTCGCCGGTTGTCCCTACGGGACATACCGCATCGATGCCGTGGTCTATCTGTCTCTGGATGAGTGTCGCATAGGTAGCTTCATCCAAAGTACCATTTTTAAATGGTGTGATCAGTGCAGTCGTTGCACCTGTTATGTAGTTATTCATCAATAATCCTAATTTTTTTTCAATATTACAGTGGTTGAAAAATTGTGATCAAAATACTTTTTAGCAGTATCACTAATATCTTTGAGTGTAATTTTATCTAATTTCTCTTCATATTCAAGTAAAGGCTGTATATTTCCCTTAACATAGTAGTCCCCATAGAGTCCTGCAACGGAAGATGAACTTTCCAAAGAGTAGATGAATTCTGCTTTTGTATTGATCTTTACCTTGTCCAGTTCAGCTTGTGTCACCTCTCCGCTTTTGAGTTTCTCAAGCTGTGACAATATCTCTTTTTCCAGTTCATCCAATGAAGCTCCCGGTGCACACATTGCCATGATAAGGAACACTCCCGGATCTGTCAGTTCCATGTTGTAGCCATAGACCTGGTTTGCCAGTTGTTTTTCATTGACAATGGTCTTTTCAAACCAGGAGCTTTTACCCGAACTTAAGATGTGGCTGATAGCAGAAAGTGCTACCTGGTCTTCATGTTCATAGTTAGGGATAGTGTAGGTGATAGCCAGTGTATCTACTTTATTGCTCTCTTTATGCAGTATGGCTCTTTTTGCACCATCCACTTTTGGCTCCACAGCTGTCACTTTTGGGATCAAATGTCTGTTTTTGATCTTTCCGAAGTATTTGTCTGCCTGGGTAAATACTTCTTCAGGTTTAATATCACCCGCAACGACCAGGATCGCATTGCTCGGTTGATAATAGCGTTGATAGAAATCTCTGATATCTTCTATCTTCCATGCAAGGATGTCTTCCATGAATCCTATAGGCAGCCAGTGGTAAGGATGGTAGGTAAAGTGTGTGTTAAAGACTCTGAAATAGAGATAACCCATAGGGTTGTTGTCTGTTCTTAAACGTCTCTCTTCTGCTACCACATCACGCTCTTTCTGGAACTCTTCATCTGTGAGTTTAAGGTTGTGCATGAGTTCAGAGAAAAGATCAAGGCTGAGAGCCAGGTTTTTACTTGCAGTCTTGATGTAATAGTGTGTCTGGTCAAACCCTGTAGATGCATTGTTCACGCCGCCGCGACTTTTAACGATCGTGTCAAATTCACCCTCTTTGAGTTTATCTGTAGATTTGAAAGAGAGATGTTCAAGCATATGTGCCATACCGCTTTTACCCATGACTTCATTTCTGCTTCCTACTTTGTAGTAGATATCTGTAGTGATGACACCTGAATCGTTATCCATAGGTATGACAACGATCTGCATGCCGTTTTCCAGTGTTTTTGCAAAATGTTTTGGCAGTGAATTGGCCATTGATACTCCTGATAGTATGATCAATCCTAAAATTGACTGTTTGATAATTTTTTTGATATTCATTGTATCCTCTTTAAACGCGTTGGGTAGGTCATCGCCAGTCTGCACCGATCGCTTCTGAAATGTGATTATAGCCATCATTCTTTAACAGAGTAATAATACCCTCATTGATCTCTTTGATGAGAGCAGGTCCTCTATAGACCAGCATAGAGTAAACCTGAACCAGAGAAGCACCCGCTTTGATACGTCTGTACGCCTCTTCCGCAGAGTCTATGCCTCCAACTGAGATAAGCAGGGTCTTGCCATAGAGTTCTTTACCGATGGCTTGAAAGAGCTGGTAGGATTTTTCTGTAAGTAGCGCACCGCTGATGCCTCCAAAATCTTTTGCATGCTTAGTTAAAGAGTAGTCAATAGTCGTATTGGTTGCGATGATCCCTGCTGCACCCGCATCCACAGCTGTTTTACATAGTGCTATGGCATCGGATGCTTCCATATCTGGAGCGATCTTTAACAAGATAGGCTGAGAGGTGATCTCTTTACCCATTTTAAAGATAGCGTTGATGAAGTTTTCATTTTGAAGGTCTCTTAGTCCTGGAGTGTTGGGAGAAGAGATATTGATCACGATGTAATCCCCATAATTTTTAAAGGCTTTGAAAAGTATTTCATAATCCTCTAAAGCTTCATTCTCAGGGGTGAGTTTGTTTTTACCGATGTTGATACCCAGCGGGTAGTCAAAAAAGTAAAGTTTTTTAAGACGTTGCAGCATATAGTGGCTACCTTTGTTGTTAAAGCCCATTGCATTCTGTATAGACTGATCTTCAATGAGTCTGAAGAGTCTTGGTTTTGCATTGCCGTCTTGGGGTTTTGGTGTGACTGTACCTATCTCTGTAAATCCGAAACCCATGGTCGGCATGGCAGTGATGTACTGACCGTTTTTGTCAAAGCCTGCACCCAGACCTACCGGGTTCTGAAAAGTCCTCCCAAAAATTTTCTGTTGGATCATAGGATGGGTGACAAAGTTCTGATTTTTAACGAAACGCAGAAGCGTAGGGCAGTGAGCAATGGCTCTTAGACCAAATCCGGCAACAGCATGTGCTGTCTCAGGATCCAGTTTAAAAAGTATTTTTTTGAGATTCTGGTAAGAAAAAAGTGACAAGAGGTACTCCATAATAAATTATGGATATTATAGCCAAGTATCAATAAAAATAGTGTAAAGAGAGGGTAGCACCATGCATAGAGTCAATAGCCTTCATATCTTGAACGATATTATAGTGGTAGCTTAGATCCAAGTCTATGTTGTCTGTCAGATAGATAATGAAACCGCCATTACCCCCATAATAGAATCCGTCGGTATCGTCCCATATCTGGTTTTTGTATTTGAGTATTCCCAGGGACAATCCCAGGTAAGGTCTTAATTTCGCTGTACCAAAAAGATCATCCAGGAGTATCTTGTCTAACTCTGCTGAAAGACTTTGGTAATCACTGTTTTTAAATTCATAAGCAAAGGAAGCACGCCAATCCAGGGTTTGTTGCCCATAACGCAGTAAGAACGTGGTTTCATTGTTGTTGTGGGTATCAAGGTTTACAGTTTGTGCTGATACTCCAAGACCTATAAAAGGAAACTTTGTATCCTCTTGAGAGAAGAGTAAGCTTAGAGTAAAAATCAAAATCAAAATAATTTTAGACACAACAAGCCCTTCAGGAGATATAATATTATATAGTATCATATCTTGCGTTATATTAATATTATCTTATATGTTAGAGTCTTTGGTCAATTTCCTATAAGTCTCACATTCTTGAAGCAATGTATTATGAGAACCTCTGCAAATGATCCTTCCCTCTTGAAAGACTAAAATAATATCAGCATGTTCTATGGTACTGAGTCTGTGTGCTACCGTAAAGGTGATCATTTCAGATCTAAGTTCCTGTAAGGCTTGTTGTATAAGGGCTTCACTTTTGTTATCAAGCGCAGAGGTTGCTTCATCCAGTATGAGGATATCAGGATCTTTATAGAGGGCACGTGCCAGGGCGATACGCTGTCTTTGCCCTCCCGAGAGGTTATCCCCGCTTTCAGATAAAAGTGTATGGATACCGTTATCCAATTTACTGATAAACTCCATAGCATAGGCTTTGTCCAATGCCTTTAAAACTCTTTGTTCATCTATCTCCTCCCCATAGGCAACATTGGCAGCGATCGTATCATTGAAGATATAGATACGCTGTGTCACATAGGCGATATTTCGATGCAAAGAGGTGAGGGTGAACTCTCTATTTTCTGTGCCGTTGATGAATATCTTTCCTGAACTCGGATCATAAAAACGTACCAGCAGGTTTACCAGAGAACTTTTACCGGCACCACTGTCCCCGACAAGTGCAATGGACTCTCCTTTTTGGGCATTTAGGGTTATGTTGTCAAGCGCAGGCGTATTGTTGTAATGCAGTGACACATTTTCCAAAGAGATGCTCCGGATGGGCTCACTTAGTTCACTCTCTCCTGAAATGATGTCAGGCCTGGTATCGAGAAGTTCATGCATACGGATGTTGGCAGTGATGGCATCCTGCGCTTTGTTGTACAGTGTAGAGAGGCGCTTGATGGGAGTGTAGAGCATGAAGAGTGCGGTGGAAAAAGCAAAAAATGCACCCACTGTCATATGCCCGTCTATCACCTCTTTTCCTCCGATATAGATCACCACACCGATGGCAACAGAACCTAAAATTTCCATAATAGGTGAGATAAGGGCATTGATCCGTATCTGTTTCATAATGAAGGTGAAAACATTCTGGTTCTCTTTAGCAAAACGTCCCTGTTCATAGTTTTGGCTTGAGTTGGATTTAATGACTTCTATGTTTGATAAAATTTCTCCAAGTCTGGAAGTCATGTCTGCTGTACTCTCCTGAGAGAGTTTAGAGTATTTACGCATCTTTTTGGCAAGTCTGGAGAGAGGGAAGATGGCCAGCGGCATAATGATAAGAAAATAGAAAGCAAGTTTCGGACTTTCGTAGATCACATACCCCGTCAGTGCCAGTATGGTCATGATCTCTCTCATAAGATCAGGGATAATATTGGCAACGACCATTTGTATACGGGAGATGTCATTGGTCACACGGGAGAGTATCTCTCCTGAGTGCATGTTCTTGAAAAAATCCATATCGAGGTAAGTGATATGGGAGACAAGTCTGTCACGCAGTTTTCGAACCACATCCTGACCGATGTAGGAAGTGTAGTAGGTTTGTATGTATCGTCCCGCACCTTTGAGGGCAAATACAGCCACCAGAAAAAAAGGCATGAGTGCAAGCATCTTTTCATCTTTATTGATGAAGACATCATCCAGGACAGGTTTGATAAGCTGTGCTGTCCCTGCTGTTCCCACTGCGACAGCGATCATTCCCAGGATGGCAAAGAAAAACTGTTTTTTATACCCTGCAAGATAAGGAAGATACTGTTTGAGAAGATCTTTCATATTAGGACTTTTCCCATAATGTTCCTTCTGCTGTATCCATAATGGAAATGCCCAGTGCCGTGAGTTCATCACGTATGGCATCAGAGCGTTCAAAATTCTTTGCTTTTTTTGCTTCAGTTCTTGCTTCAATGAGTTTTGCTATGTTTGTTTTTAAGGTATCATCCACCCCTATCTGAAAGTAGGAAAAAGGCTCTTTTCCTCCAAAACCTAAAAGTGTGTCGATGAACGCTATGTTCGCCAGGGTCTCTTTTTTCAGTGCTTTATTTTTAGGGTTTTCATCCAAGGCATCATTGGTGTTTGCCACCATTTCATCTATCACAGCAAGTGCGATGGAAATGTTCAGGTCATCTCCCATGGCATCAAGCAGTGCTTTTTTAAATGTTTTGTTGACCGCAGAGCCTTTACCCGGAGAGACACGTTTTTTGAGTCTGTAAAGTTTATCGAGTCTTTTTTTGGAAGTTAGTAACTCTTCTTCAGAGAAGTTAAAATCATTCCTGTAGTGTACAGAGTTAAGGTAGTAGCGCAGTACTTCTCCATCATAGATATTGAGAGCATCTTTTAGAAAAAAGCTGTTCCCAAGAGACTTGGACATCTTTTCACCGTTTATCTGTACAAATCCGTTATGCATCCAGTATTTGGCAAGTTCATGCCCTGTGGCACAGCGGCTCTGAGCTGCTTCATTTTCATGGTGGGGGAAGAGAAGGTCTGCACCTCCGCCATGTATGTCTATGCTGTATTCATCATTGCCGCTAAAGTGTTCTTCTATCATTGCCGAACACTCGATGTGCCAGCCCGGACGACCGGAGCTGAAAGATGTATCAAAACAGATATCATCCTCTCCTTTACACGCTTTCCAAAGTGCAAAATCCTTAGGGTTCCTTTTTTCAGAAGTGTGTTCTACACGGCTTTGATTATCCTCATCTTCACCTACCTGATGTGAGATCTCTCCATAATGTCTATCTTTTGAAGTATCGAAATAGACATCACCCGTCGAAATGACATAAGCGTTGTCCTGGTCTATGAGCTTTTGTATCATGCTTTCTATGGCTTGGAGTGACTCCGTGGCTTTAGGTTCTATGTCTGCACGCTCTACGCCAAGTGCAGCCATCTCTTCAAGATAACGATCGATGTAAAAAGAGGTGATCTCTTTCATACTTTTCCCTGTCTCTTCTACTTTTTTAATGATCTTGTCATCGATATCGGTGAAGTTCTTCGCCATGGTCACATTGTAGTTAAGTGCTTTAAGTGTACGGGAAAGAAGGTCAAAGGCAAGAGAACTTCGTGCATGTCCTAAATGTGCATCATCATACACTGTAGGACCACAAACATAGATACTTGCTTCACCTTTTTTTATAGACTCAAAAGGAAGTTTTGTTTTTTTCACGCTGTCATAAATGTACATAGATATTGTATAACCTTTAATATTATTGTCATGATTATAGCTAAAGTATGGTTAGTCTTGTTTTTTAATCTTTGATAAAGTATAATCAATTTGAATGAAGAGTTAACATAAAGAAGGGATCTGCAAAGATGAATAATACGGATGACATAGTACAAACAACTCCACTTGATAATGAGATCACGGTTTTCAATGAAAGTGTATTTATAGTTGAGATAGATCTGGAAGGCAATATAGTTTATGCTAACAGGAGATATATCTCACTTTTAGGTTTTTCCGAGGAAAAACTTATGGGATCACCTTATCATCTGGTTTGGCATCCTGATATGCCAAGAGGTGTTTTAAAGGCGATGTGGAAGATCATTACACGTAGAAAAATATGGAGAGGATACCTTAAGCATTTATGCAAGGATGGATCATATTTTTGGACATTAACATATATGCATGCAAAACTTGATGATGAAGGCAGAATTATAGGATATGGTTCTACCGGGAAAGTAGCGTATGAAAGCTCAAGAGAAAAAGTAGAAAAAAAATATCAGGAACTTTCAGACGATAGACATATAGATGATGAATATTTTATGTCTTCAGAAAATTATTATCAAACACAAATACTTCCGAAAGTTTTCTACGATGAATTTCCTGAAGAGAAATAAGGATAATTACTTTTTCTTGTTCCCATGCTGTGCGTGGGAAAATATACTTTAATTTATTTTCATACTTTCCACTTATTTTGATCGTAGTGTTTTTTTTCTTCATTTTTTTTTGTACGCTGTCGTTGATCTGCATCTTTAGTTTGACTTTTATTCATTAGAGTGTTGTGGTTATAGCCAAAATATGGTTAGGGTTGTTTTGACATTTTTTTGACAATACTATTGTAGTATATGTCATGAAATTGAAGGAGATAAAATGACTAATCCACATATTAATAATCCATATATCATTGAAAACACTGTGAGTCATGAGAGTATTTTTAAGACCATGCCTATTAATGAAGAGGTATTTTGTAAAGATACTGTAATGATATCTGAGACGGATACTGAAGGTGTCATCACCTATACAAACCGTCATTTTAGGGAGATAACGGGTTTTAGTAAACAAGAATTGATTGGTTCACCTCATAGTATCACTCGTCACCCTGATATGCCTAAGGGAGTCTTTAGGGCAATGTGGAAGATCATTTCTGATAAAAAAGTATGGCGTGGGTATATGAAGAACATGAGAAAAGATGGTAAGTTTTATTGGACACTTTGTTATATTCAGGCTAAACTTGATGAAAGTGGTGAGATCATAGGTTTTATTGCAAGTAGAAAAATAGCATATCCTGAAACGATTAAAGAAGTTGAGGAAGTATATGCAAAATATCATGGAGATGAATATATAGATAATGATATTTTCATGGGTAGTGAAGATTATCAAGATTATTTGAATGCTCAAAGTTAGTTGTTTCTCGTATTTTGCTTTGCTTTTAAGGACGTTCACAGAGACAGGGCACAGACGTGTGATTAATTATCTAATGAGCGTGACTAACCAGGCATTGATAAAATAGATACACAGGCTAAAGATAAACATCATCACTACAAAATAGAGTAACTTCTTAGACTTTACGATGTCTAAAAACTTATCTGTTCCAACCTCTTTCACCGTAAAGATAAACAGCACCCATCCCCCGATACTTCCTGCCAGTGCAAGTCCTGATGCTCCCATAGGGTGCATGAGTATCAGAGAAAATGTTACAGACGTGATGAGTGAATACACAGCGATCTTGGCTGCTTTTTTGTGTCTGTGTGAGGCATACAAAAAGAGAGAAAAAAGTTTTGCCAAGCCAAAGGGCAGCAAGCCTATCATATACATACGAAGTACAGAGACTGTCTCTATCGTTTCGATCTGTGTGAATTTCCCTCTTTCAAAAAGCAACCATACGATAGGTTCTGCCAAGAGAATACCGCCGATCATAGAGACACCAAGCAGAAAAGAGAGTAACCAGAATGCCTGTTTAAGGTTCTTATATGCCACCTCTTCCTGTTTATTCTTCAATGCTTTGGAAACAGCAGGGAAAAGTGCCGTAGCTGTAGCGATGGCGATGATGGCAAGGGGAAGCTGAAAAACACGGTTGGCATAAAAAAGAAAGGAGACCGAACCGGTCATAAGGAAGGTAGCCAGGATGGTGTCTATAAAGGCAGAGATTTGCGGTGTGGAATTTCCCAGTATTCCCGGTAAAAAAAGAGAGGTAAAATGTTTTTTCTCTTCTTCCACATCTTTGGTTTTTCTATATTTCCAGCCGCCAAGGAGAAGTTTGTGCAAGTTCAAATTCTGCAGGGTAATGAGATGTACAAGGACTTGCAGTGCACCCCCGATGAGTACAGCAAAACTCAAAGCATAGGCTACTGATCTGGGATCTTCTTTCATATAAAGATAGAGTGCAACGATCATGGAGATATTGAGCAGAGCAGTGGACATGGCAGTGGTTGCAAAATGCTCTTTGTACTGCAGCAGGGTCGCTAAAAAAGTCACGATGAAGATGAGATCAAGATACCAGAAGTTTATGGCTGTCAGAGGAGAAGTGTCGGCTATCAGTTCTGCATTCCATCCCCATGCAAGCAGTTTGGTAATGGGTTCGGGGAAGAAAGTAATGAGTAGGGAAAAAGCCATTAAAAAAAGTAAAAATCGTAAAAATATCGCTGTGGCAAAGACCCCTTTGTGTCTCGAGGCGATGAAAGAAGGCATAAATGCCTGTGTAAATGCACCTTCCGCAAAGATACGGCGAAAAAGGTTTGGAAGTTTGAATGCCACAAAGAACATATCACTCCACACCGAAGCACCCAAAGCTGAAGCCATAAGCACGTCACGCCCCAAGCCGGTCACACGTGAAAACAAGATACCAAAGCTGTTGGTGAAGATGGATTTAAGTCGCATAATGCTCTTTAATGATTATTTTTTTTGTATTTTAACATAGATAAACCAAGCATTTATTTTTTTGGCTGCTATTCTGCTATACTATTTCATCTGATTAAAAATTAAGGTAAAAGATGAAAAAGCGTACAAAGATAGTGGCTACGATAGGGCCGGCTTCCGATTCACTTGAACAGATCACAGCATTGATACGGACAGGTGTTAATGTCTTTCGTCTGAACTTCAGTCACGGTACCCATGAATATCATTTTGAAGTGATTTCACGGATACGTGAGGCAATAAAAAATACAGGACTCGTGAGTGGCATACTGCAGGATATCAGCGGACCGAAGATCAGGGTAGGCATGCTGGAAGAAGATTTTATCCTTGAGACTGGTGATACTATTGAGTTTGTCAAAAGTGAGATCGTGGGACACAAGGTCGGTAGAGGACATTATCGGCTCTGCATCAATGAACCTGATGTACTTGATCAGATGTCGATCGGTGAATATATCTACCTGTATGACGGTATCATTCGTGCAGTAGTCACCAATACGGCTCCTGAGAATGTGACAGTTGAGATAGAAAATGACGGTATGCTCTCATCAAGAAAAGGCGTCAATTTTCCCAATACCCGCCTGGGTATCGATGTATTGACGCAAAAAGACAGGAAAGATATGCTTTGGGGTATTGAGAATAATGTTGATTTTATGGCGATATCTTTTGTTCAAAGTGCAGATGATATGATCGCTGCACGTGAAATTATTTCGTCCAATGGCGGTATCGTGCAGCTTTTTGCCAAGATAGAAAAGTTTGATGCGGTTGAAAATATCGATGAGATACTTGAAGCCAGTGACGGGATCATGGTAGCAAGGGGTGATCTTGGTATCGAAATTCCCTATTTTGATGTGCCATTCACACAAAAAATGCTGATCAATAAAGCCAATAATATGAGTAAACCTGTGATCACCGCAACACAGATGCTTCTCTCTATGACAACCAGGGAGACTGCTACCCGTGCAGAGATCTCTGATGTTGCCAATGCAGTTTTAGATGGTACGGATGCCGTGATGCTCTCTGAAGAGAGTGCTGTAGGACATAATCCTGTTTTGGCAGTTGAAACGATGGTCAAAACGATCCAGGCAGCAGAAGGACATTATCCTTTTCATAAGTTTTCTCATTTCGATTTGCGTGATACTGGAGATAAAATAGATGAATCAGCAGTTCGTCTCTCAGAGAGCTTGGATACATCAGGAATCATAGCCATGACCGCATCGGGTCAGTCAGCCAAGAAGGTAGCACGTTTTCGTCCGAGCAGACCGGTCTATGCAGTGACACATGACAGTAAAGCAGCACAGTCACTGACGATCGTCTGGGGTGTAGTTCCGGCATTTTCTGTAGCTAAAGGAGGACTGCGTATGATGATGGGTGAAGTCATGGATGAGGGATTGCATAGAGGTGTGCTGCATTTGGATAGCAGTTATATACTCACAGCTGGAGACCCTGTTGGTACCCCTGGTTCTACCAATCTGATCCGAGTGATCACCGGGCATGAAATGGAATTTTTCTGTTCACTGAAAAGAAAAAAACACTAAGAGAGGAAAAATTCATCATGAAAAAACTTGCTATTACCGGTGGTACGCATGGTAATGAACTTACCGGTGTGTATCTCGTTAAAAAATGGAAATTAAATCCTGGGTTACTGAAACGGCATAATTTTGAAACATTGTGCCTGCATACCAATGAACAGTCTATCAAGGAAGTGAGACGCTACATAGATCATGATCTTAACAGATCTTTCGGAAGTGCTGATCTGCAGAATGATACATTGGATACATATGAAGCAAAACTTGCAAAACATCTTAATGCACTTTTGGGACCTAAGGGCAGTCACGCTTCCAACGTAGATTTTATAGTTGATCTGCATACAACCACTGCGAATATGGGCCTCTCTATAGTCGTTAGTAATGACAGTACATTGACATGGAAAGCCATCGCCTACTTGTGTCAGATGGAACCTGAACTTAATGTGTATCGCTGGCAAGGGGATGAAGAGGGTGCCTTTGTTGACTCTATGGCACCTCATGGATTTGCCATAGAAGTTGGTGCAGTACCGCAAGGTGTGTTAAAGGCAGATCTGTTTTTACAAACAGAGACATTGATATATCATGTGTTGGATTTTTTTGAAAAATATAATGATGGGCAGCGTTTTACCTTTTCCAAAACATTGGAAATATATGATCATCACTCTTTGGTGGACTATCCTCGTGACAGCGAAGGAGACATCATGGCCATGGTGCATCATGAAAGACAAGATAAAGACTTTGATCTTATAAAGTCCGGCGATCCGCTTTTCTTGACACTCGATGGGGAAGTTGTACTTTATGAGGGTGAAACACTTTGTACGGTATTCATAAATGAAGCAGCGTATTATGAAAAAGGGTTTGCCATGTGTCTGGCCCAAAAAACAAAAGTTGAGATAAAAGAATAGATAAAAAATCTACCAGTGTCCAGTCAAGCCCAAAAGAACTCTAAAAACATGTCAATTTGACATATTTTTCTCTCTGCAATAAAACTCCTGATATACTTTGATAACTTAATGGAAAAGGCTGAATATGATAGTAGGTATAGAAGGTACAGTTGAAAGAAAAGATCCCACTTTTGTGCATCTGAATGTAAGCGGCATCATTTATGAAGTGCATGTATCTATTAACACTTCAAATAGTATATCTGATACTAAAGTAAAGCTTTTTGTGACGCAGGTCATTCGTGAAGACGCAGATCTTCTTTTTGGGTTTATCGAGCTGAATGAAAAAAAGATGTTTGATACGGTATTGAAGATCAACGGAGTAGGTCCGAAAGTAGGGCTGGCTATCTGTTCTACCTTTACACCTTCTACCTTTGCAAAAGTGGTGGCTTCCAAAGATGTGAGTATGCTAAAACGTGTACCGGGCATAGGGCCTAAGGCAGCAAGCCGCATATTGGTAGAGTTGGCCGACTTTATCGTGGATGGTCATGAAGAGAGCGGAAATGCCGGTGCCCTGGGTGAGGCTGTTATGGCACTGG
>Ga0209013_10001773_pt1 | contig 19877 bp, 16 predicted proteins | sample Cruoilmetagenom2_FD_187291 | JGI IMG/M metagenome (GOLD analysis project Ga0209013, IMG submission 187291) | Oil polluted marine microbial communities from Coal Oil Point, Santa Barbara, California, USA - Sample 2 (SPAdes) (version 2) | ecosystem: Environmental > Aquatic > Marine > Oil seeps ...
GGTTCCAGTCTACCAGGTTCTCCAGCCAATGGCCAAAACGTCCACTACCGGTCGAAGTAGGTTTCCAGTTTATGGTTTGGTGCGCTTTGGAAGAGAGTATGAGAAATTTCCAGGCTACAAAATCGAGGATGTGCACCCGCTATTTTAGTCATTTTTAGTTCAGATAGATTTGATTGTAATATCTTCCAATCAAAATTTAAATTATGTGCAATGAGTGGAGAATCTCCTACGAAAGTAATAAATTCTTTTAAGCCAGATGAACGATCAATTCCTTTTTCTAACAGAATTTCAATATCACAAAAGATAACAAACAATAAAGAGAAAGAGCGTTTAAAACGACTTGCTAAAAGTATTGTTCCAAAAGGATTTGGTGTAATTTTAAGAACAGTTGCACAAGATATCAAAGTAGCTGAATTGGATAAAGATCTTCAAAATACTTTGAAACATTGGAATAATATGTGTAAACAATTACCCAATGCTCGGGCACCTCAAAAAGTGCTTTCGGAAATGAATAGAGCTTCCTCTATTTTAAGAGATATTTTTAACGATTCATTTACAAGTATTATAACTAATGATGAAACTTTACATCAAGAAGTTAAAGAGTATTTGCAAAGAATAGCTCCTGATAAAGAGTCAATAGCAAAATTGCACAAATCAAGAACGCCAATTTTTGATCATTATGGTATCGAAAAACAAATAAAAGTTTTGTTCGGAAAAACCGTTTCAATGAAAAAAGGTGCTTACTTGGTTATTGAACATACCGAAGCTTTACACGTAATAGATGTAAATAGTGGTAATCGTTCAAACAAAGCAAATTCGCAAGCTGAAACAGCTCTAGAAGTTAATTTGATTGCTGCAACCGAAATAGCTAGACAATTACAATTGAGAGATATGGGTGGTATTATTGTGGTTGATTTTATTGATATGCATTTGGCTGAAAATCGCCAGCGAGTATTTGAAAGAATGAAAGAGAACATGGCTCTGGATAGTACTAAGCACAATATATTACCATTAAGTAAATTTGGATTAATGCAGATTACACGCCAGCGTGTTCGCCCGGAAATGAAAGTCGAAATTCTGGAAAAATGTCCAACCTGTATGGGAACTGGGGAAATTGTTCCTTCAGTTTTGTTAACTGATCAAATCAGGCAAAATCTTAATGTGATCGTAGATCAACAGGAAGAAAAGCAGATTACCTTAAAAGTACATCCATTTGTTGGAGCGTATATTAATAAAGGATTTTGGAAAACGATGCGTCGTAAATGGCAATCAGAGCTTGGAATAAAATTGACTATCAAGGAAATACCATCCTATGATTTATTAGGATATAAATTTTTTGATAGAAATAATCAGGAAATAAAATATTAAACTTTTTGATAACTTCCACCCTTGAGTGGAATTATGTTATCGGTTTGTTAATTGGTTTGCTTGGCTGTTTTATAATACTATTTTTGTAGGTGTTAAAAGCAACAAAACTAAACCATATGAAAAAAAAACTTCTTATAATATTTTTAGGAGTTTTCCTAAGTAATATAACTGCCCTTGAGGCCCAGATACAGCAAACTGTAAACTGGAATTATTCTACTGAAAAAGTTAGCGACTCAGAAATCAATTTAGTATTTAAAGCTAATGTTGATAAGGAGTGGCATATGTATTCCCAGCATTTCGAAGATGGTGGTCCAATACGTTTGAGTTTCACTTTTAGCGACTCAGATAAGTATGAACGGGTTGGAGTAGTGGAAGAAGTAACAAAAGCCAAATCTGAATATGATGACATCTTCGAGATGAATATTCAGTATTTCGAAGGGGTAGCTATCCTAAAACAAAAAGTTAAATTACTTTCTAAATCTCCTTTCACTATTTCGGGTGAGATGGAATATCAAACATGCAGGGAAGGGGAGTGTGTAATGTTTACTCCCGACTTTAATTTTAAAGTTAATGAAGGAGCTGCAGTTGCTAATTCTCCTAAAAAGATTGTAAAAAAGGAAGTTATTAATCCAATGAAAAATCCCCGCAAGGAATATTCTTCTTTGTGGTCTTTGTTTTTTATTGCATTTAGCTTTGGTTTGATTGCTCTTCTAACACCATGTGTATTTCCAATGATACCTATGACGGTATCATTTTTCATGAATAGTTCTGAAAATCGACGAAAAGCTATATTTAATGCAGTTTTATATGGTATTTCCATTATTGGTATTTATACTATTATTGGAACAATTGTATCTATTACATTAGGTGCAGATTTCGCAAACTGGCTAAGTACACATTGGATACCAAATGTATTATTCTTTACAATTTTCATCCTCTTCGCATTTTCATTTTTCGGTATGTTTGAGATTACTATGCCTAGCTGGTTGGTAAATAAATCGGTAGCGAAAGAAGATAAAGGTGGATTTGCCGGATCTTTTTTTATGGCCTTTACATTAGTTTTGGTTTCTTTTTCATGTACAGGACCAATAGTAGGATCTATCTTGGTAAAATCTGCAGGTGGAGAAGTTTTGGAACCGATAATTGGAATGTTTGGCTTTTCTCTGGCATTTGCTTTGCCATTTACATTATTTGCTATTTTTCCATCTTGGTTGAATAATCTACCTAAGTCGGGGGGATGGTTAAATTCCGTGAAAGTTGTTTTGGGATTTCTCGAATTAGCGTTTGGATTAAAATTCTTAAGCATTGCAGATCAAACTTATCATTGGGGACTTTTAGACAGAGAGATCTATCTAAGTATTTGGATCGTTATTTTTACACTAATGGGATTTTATCTTTTAGGCAAGTTAAAATTTAGTCATGATAGTGAAGTGAAATTTGTATCTGTACCGAGATTAATATTAGCGATTTTCTCCTTTACTTTTGTTGTTTATATGATTCCAGGAATGTTTGGGGCACCTTTAAAAGGTATTTCGGGATATTTGCCACCTCAAACTACTCAAGATTTTGACATATCGGCAATTGTTCGTGATCAGTCTGGTTCGAATAATAGTCAAACTGTGAATGAAATTTGTGAGACACCTAAATATGCTGAACATTTAAAGCTACCACATGGGTTGAAAGGTTATTTCGACTTTGAACAGGGATTGGCATGTGCTAAAGCTCAAAACAAACCTGTATTCATTGATTTTACTGGTCATGGATGTGTTAATTGTCGAGAAATGGAGGCTAATGTATGGTCCGATGCCAGAGTTCAGAAAATATTAAGAGATGATTACATTATTATAGCCTTATATGTAGATGATAAACAGACTTTACCAGAAGAAGATTGGGTTAAATCTACTTATGATGGGAAAATGAAAAAAACCTTGGGCAGAAAATATGCCGATTTTCAAATCTCTCGTTTTGGGGTGAATGCACAACCTTATTATGTGCTATTAGATCATCAGGAGAATATATTAGTTAGTCCACGAGCATATAATTTAGATGCTGATTCTTTTGTAGCGTTCCTTGAAAATGGGAAAAAAGAATTTGCGAAGAGATAAATAAGACATCACTAAAGAGAGTCGGAATGGGAAACTATTTCGGCTTTTTTGTTTCAGTCGTATTTAAAATCAATATAAGGAGCTTAAATTTTTTAGAAAGAAAAGAATTTCTACTTTTGGAAGTTTGCCTTTAATAAAAAGGTAAGCCGCATTAATCAATCTAAATTAAAAGAAACGTATGAAGAAATACGATGTGATTATTGTAGGAGCTGGTCCGGCAGGAATTTTCTGCGCATATGAATTGGTTAAGACCAGAGCTGACTTGAAAGTATTAATTCTGGAAAAGGGAAGAGGAATAGCACAGCGAAAATGTCCCAAACATACAAATGGCGGACAGTGTGTACATTGTACGCCTTGTAGTATTACTACAGGATGGGCTGGTGCAGGAGCTTTTTCTGATGGAAAATTGTCTTTGTCTCATGAAGTAGGTGGAACCTTACCGGAATATTTGGGGGTAGAAGAGACAATTTCATTAATAAAATATACTGATCAAGTCTACTTGGAATTTGGTGCGGCTAGTGATATTCATGGTGAGATTCTTACTCCTTCCATGAAAAAAATCCGTAAAAAAGCTATTGAATCCAACCTTAAGCTTGTGCATTGTCCCGTTCGTCATCTGGGAACTGAAAAGGCACAGGATTTATATCGTAAATTATACGAATATGTAATTAATAGAGGAGTGGAGGTTCGTTTTAATTGTGCTGTAGAGCAACTACTTCTGGAAGGGGATAAAATTAAAGGAGTAAGGAATGGATTTGGAGATTATTTTGCTGATCTGGTAATGGTTTCGGTTGGGCGCGATGGTGCTGATTGGCTAATGAAGGAGTGTTCAAAGGAAAGCATATCAACGGAAGTAGGAGTGGTAGATATTGGCGTGAGGGTGGAATGTAGAAATGAAATAATGCAAGATATAAATGATAATTTCTATGAGGCTAAGTTAATTCATTACACACACACCTTCGACGATAAGGTTCGAACTTTTTGTAGCAATCCTGGAGGATTTGTTTCTTCGGAATATTACGATGGCGATTTGGCAGTGGTTAATGGCCATAGCTATAAAGATTTGAAAAGTGAAAATACCAATTTCGCGTTATTGGTTTCTCAAAAATTTACCGAACCCTTTAATGAACCAATTGAATATGGTAAACACATAGCGCGTTTGGCAAATATGCTCACCAATAATCAAATTTTGGTGCAGCGATTTGGTGATTTAGTACGGGGAAGAAGAACTACTTCTAAGCGATTGTACCGAAATAATATTATCCCAACGCTTAAGGATGCCGTACCAGGCGACTTGAGTTTGGTGTTACCTCACCGTATTTTAAAGGATATTGAGGAAATGATACTCGCATTAGATAAGGTTAGTCCGGGATTGGCTTCGGATGAAACTCTTTTGTATGGAGTTGAAGTGAAATTCTACAGTAATATCACTAAAGTGAATGATAATTTTCAATCTACTTCTGTGGAAAACCTATATTTGGGTGGAGATGGAGCCGGAATTACCCGAGGCTTAATGCAAGCTTCGGTAAATGGGGTAGTGATTGCTCGTGAGTTCCTAAAACAATTATAAATTCATAAATAAGCTTGGTTGTAGATTCCTATCTATGATCAAGCTTATTATTTTATTTAGGAAGATAAAAACTAAAGGTGCTTCCCTGATTTGGAGTGCTTTCTACCTTAACCCAACCATCTAATTTTTTGATTATTCGTTTAACGATGGAGAGTCCTAAACCATGACCTTTCACAAATCCATTGCCTAATTTGTGAGGATCATTAAAAAGCAAGTTACATTCTCGTTCGCTAAGTCCTTTACCATTGTCTTTCACCCAGAATTTTATGTAGCCATCTTCTTCCTTACAGCTACCTAATTCTAATTTGGGAGGATTTCCTCCATATTTGATAGCATTTCGAAGGTAATTAAACCATACTTCCTCAATCCAAGGTGCATATCCTTTAGATTTTTCAAATAGAGGAGGAAAAATGATTTGTGCACTATTTTTTTCAGATGGTGAAATTCTGTTCAATGCTTCTAAAATGATATCCTTCATATGAAGTTCTGCTGTTACAATTTCTTCTTTTTTTCGATTTGCAAAAGTAGCATTTCCTTTATGATACTGTTCATCTTAAACCCACTTTGGACAATCATTTCCAGAAATTCTTCTTTTTTCTCTTTCGTTAGATCTTCATTTATTTGTAAAATCTGGCTAAAACCTATAATACTATTTAACTGAGAGTATAGCTCGTGAGCAATGGTATGAGCATAAGCATCTAACTCCAGGTTTTGTTTTTTTAATTCGTTTTCGGCATGCACTCGGGAAGTTATATCGGTAATAAATGCCATACCTAAAACATCATTTTTTGTTCTGATATGGCTCAAACTTATTTCAAGCGATATTTCAGTACCATCTTTTTTGCATCCCAAAAGTTTAGAGCTAGAGTTTCCCATTGGCCTTATTTTAGGATTCGTAAAGAAATGTTTCGTATGAATATAATGAGACTTCTTAAATCTGGAGGGAATTAAAATATCGATATTCTTACCAATAAGTTCTTCTTTTTGATAAGAAAACAGGCTAAGGGTTCTTTGATTAAACTTGACAATAGTTCCTGCTTTATTAATGAAAATGACTCCTTCTGATAGTGATTCAATAATGTTATGAACTGAAAGATGCTCATTGAAAATTTCTGAATAATCTATCATTTTTTTGTCCTTTTTTGATTTAGTATTCAATAGTTGATTACCTAAGGTACTAAAAATGGAATTATAAAAAAGACTAAATTGTCCGTTAATGATGATTGAAATAGATTACACTAAAATGAGTAAAAGGATAATTTAGGACTGACTGAAACTAAATCCTTGATGGTATAGTGAATATCTATCATCTGTTAAAACAAAAAAGTTAGAGGGTTGACTTTCGTATGATTAACCTACTTGGTAAGTTTATAGTTGTGGTTTCTAATAAATTTCCCTCATGTATTCGTTGAAATAATCTTTCTGTAGCAACTTTTCCAATTTCGCTAGCCATTGGATCAACAACAGAGAGTTGAGGATTATACATCAAGCTAAAAGGTTCTTCGCAAAAGCCAATTATAGAAAGATCTTCTGGGATTCTAAGTTGTAATTTATAAACAGCTCTCATTATTCCGGACATTGTGAGATCGCTTATTGCTAATATTGCATCTGGATTATCCTGACTACTAAGTAATTCCAGTGCCTTTTGTTCGGCCTCTTCCGTTGATTCTCCGGAAATAATAAAATGAGGTTGAACTTCAATATTATGATGTTCCAATGCTTTTTTATACCCCTTAAGTCGGTTACGAGTAATTAAGAGGTTTGGGTCGCCAAGACATATAGCAATTTTTTTATTTCCTCTCTGAAATAAATATTCCACAGCTTTATAAGCTCCAGAAATGTCATCAATCAAAACCATATCGGCTTTTAAATGATTAGGCACGCGATCGAAAAAAACGATTGGTATTTGATTATTTATTATTGTTTGAAAATGAGAATAATCTATAGTTTTCCGAGATACTGAAATTAAAAATCCTTCTGCATTATTACTCAGTAGAATGTCGAGATTGTGTTTTTCATTCTCGTAGGATTCATTGGATTGCATAATCATGAGATTGTATCCGCGTTTGTTGATTTCTTTTTCAATTGCTTCAATTACTGACGGAAAAAAGAAGGGTGAAAAATGAGGAACTATCAAACCTATAACCTTGCTTTTATTATTTCTAAAGGACATAGCAATATTATTTGGTTTGTAGTTTAACTCTTCTGCAAGCATATGAACAGCCTCCTTAGTAGCAGTACTAATATCAGGATGATCTTTTAATGCTCTGCTTACTGTTGATTTAGAAACACCAAGTAGTTTAGCTATATCAATTATTGTAATAGGTTTTTTTGTCATACGATTTGTGGATCATTTAAGAAATTGATAGCACTTCATTTTTTGTGGATAAGTTATCAACCGCAACCGGTTGCGCAACCGGTTGCGGTTATAAGTTACTGTAATGCAGTGTATTATGTGTTACTCATTTTGTCTTTTTTATATATATTTACTTGAAAATCTTAGCTAAGATAACGATTGAGTAAATATAAACGAATTTACTAACTACTATTTCTTTGGAAAATAGAGAAGGTACTTTATTCATTTTTAGGATACGCTTGAGAGATTTTTTAATCGTAATAGAAGAAACATTTAAATTATGAAACGAAAAATTATTCTAACATTTGCAGGTATTTTCCTCTTTGTAGGATTAATACAAGCACAAAACGGAATTTTAAAAGGTAAGATTAGCGATAAAATTACCGAAGAACCCTTGATTGGCGCATCTGTTGTTGTGAAAGGAACAACAAATGGAACGATTTCAAATGTAGATGGAACTTACGAACTTGGCAATTTAGATGCTGGCACTTACACTATTGTAGTTTCTTTTATTGGATATTCTAAAATTGAAACAAAAGTTGAAATTTCTGAAAATCAGGCAACAGTCTTTAATTTTGATTTATCTGCAGATTTAATTGGTTTAGATCAGGTGGTGGTAACTGGTGTTGTAAATCAAAAGTCTGCTATTGAATCTAGTGTAGCACTCACTACATTAAAGCCTAAATTTTTGGAAGTCTTTGGAGCTGCAACTACTGCAGAATTATTCAAGGCAATACCAGGAATTCGCTCCGAATCTTCAGGAGGTGAAGGGAATGCAAATATTGCTGTACGTGGTATTCCAATAGCATCAGGAGGTGCTAAATTTGTGCAATTGGAAGAAGATGGATTGCCTGTTATGCAATTTGGAGATATTGCTTTTGGTAATGCTGATATTTTTCTAAGATCAGATAGAACTATTGATAGAATAGAAGCCATAAAAGGTGGTAGTGCTTCGACCTTTGCAAGTAACTCACCAGCAGGTATCATAAATTTTATAAGTAAAACTGGTAATGTTGAAGGTGGAAGTATTGGAATGACTTTAGGTATGGATTACAAATCTACTCGTACCGATTTTGAGTATGGAGCACCTGTTGGAAATGGAATTAGATTCCATGTTGGTGGATTTTTTCGCCAGGGAGAAGGTCCTAGAAACCCTGGATATACTGCCAATAACGGTGGACAAATTAAAGCGAATATTACAAAGGAATTCAAAAATGGTTATGCTCGTTTATATTTCAAATTTTTGAATGATAGAGCTATTGCATACATGCCAATGCCAGTTAAAGTAACAGGAACTAGTCATAATCCAAATTACAGCTCAATTCCTGGTTATGGATTAACTTCTAGTTCTTTGCAAAGTGCAAATTTCATGCATGTTCTAAGTGCTGATGGTCAGGGAAATTCAAGAATAAGTGATGTAAGTGATGGAATGCATCCTGTTTCAAAAGTTGTTGGAGGTGAATTTTCTTTTGATATTGGAGATGGATGGCAAATGAAAGAAAAATTTCGCTATGCCATGAATCATGGTACTTTCGTCGCACCTTTTCCAGCACAAGTTGGTAATGCCAACGATATTGCAGAGAGCATTGCAGGTACCGGATATTCTTTAAGTTATGCCAATGGAGCTAATGCTGGTGTTGCTTTAAGTAATTCACAAATAAGCAATTTGAACAATAACGGATTATTAATGAGAGTACATCTATTTGATGTAAATATGGATAATCTCAATAATTTTACGAATGATTTTTACTTGTCTAAATCATTTGATAAAGTTGATTTTACAGCTGGTTATTATAAAGCACAACAAAAAATTGGAATGACATGGTTATGGCAATCATTTCTTACTGATGTAAGTTCTAATAATGGTCCAAGACTAATGAATATTGCAAGTTCTGATAATTCGTATTACAGTAGTAATGGATTATTAGCTCATGGAGTACCTTTCTGGGGAAATTGTTGTACCAGAGGTTATGATATGACCTATGACATTGATGCCGTATATGCCAATGTTGGAGTTGAGGTTACAGATCAATTGAATTTGGAAGGAAGTATCCGCTATGATATGGGAGAGGCCAATGGGTACTATTTAGGAAATTATCAGGCCCCAATTGATGTGGACAATAATGGTAGTGTTACCCCTGTTGAGGAAAGTGTAACTGTTCTAGATAATGCAAATCCTAAACCTGTACACTACAATTATAATTATATTTCTTATTCGTTAGGTGCGAATTATAAAATTAATGATGATCAAGCTCTCTATACTCGATACAGTAAAGGGGGACGTGCGAATGCAGATCGTTTATTATATTCTCCATTCATTACTGCTGAAGGTGGAACAGTTCCTGGTTTAGATGCTGATGAAATCAAACAATTGGAATTAGGATTTAAATATAAATCTCCATCTTTTGCTGTTACAGCAACAGGATTTTATATTGATTTTTCTGAGCAAAATGAAGAGTTTGGAAGAATTATAAATAAAGGATACGACACTTATGGTATTGAATTAGAAGGTGTTTATAGAAAGTCAAATTTTAATTTATCAGCAGGAGCAACATATACCAAAGCTGAAATTAAAAAGAGTATCAATTCCGATGAAGTGGGAAATACACCTCGAAGAATTCCTGACTTGTTGTATAATGTAACCCCTTCTTATGATTTTGATCATGGAAATACTTCAGTTGGATTAAGTTTGGTAGGTACAACAAAGGTTTTTGCTCAAGATGATGATGGAATTGTGTTGCCTGGGTATGCCTATGTAAATGCATATGCAAGTCACAATATTACGAAGGGACTAGCTATCCGTGCAAACATAAACAACTTGTTTAATACCATCGGATTTACCGAAATGGAAGGCGATCCATTTGTTGAAAACAGCACAAATTATTTGAGAGCCAGACCAATTACCGGTAGAGCTTCAACACTTAGTATAACTTATACTTTTTAGTATTAATTTATGGATTAATAATCAACCGGAAGTGAATAGAATCACTTCCGGTTGTAAACTAGATTATTAGATAAAATCAGAAATTAAAATAAGTAAGCAATGAAAGGTGATATAATTGTAGTGGAAGAGCATCATATAAGTGTAGCGCAAATAATTGCTCCTCAGTTGATAGAGAAAATTAAATCGAAAGAATGCAGATACACGATTACAGTTGCAGGTGAATCTGGAAGTGGAAAATCAGAAACAGGAAAAGCAATTTCTGATGAACTGGAGAAAGAAGGAATTAAATCTGTTTTACTAGGTCAGGATGATTATTTTGTTTTGCCTCCTAAGTCAAACGATGCTAAAAGAAGGCAAGATCCAGAGTGGCTAGGACCTCATGTGGAGGTGAACATGGAATGGATGGAGCAAAATTTGGTAGATGCTATCAATGGAAAAAATGAGCTTATAAAACCTTTGATCGATTATCAGGAGAATAGTGTGGAAGATGAAAGGATAAATTTAGCAGGGATTCAAGTTGTGATTGCAGAAGGAACTTATACTAGTTTGTTAAAGCATGTAGATACAAGAGTATTTATTGCAAGAAACAGATTGGATACACTGGAACACAGACAGAAAAGAAATAGGGGAAAGGAAGTTGGAGATCCTTTTATCGAGCAAGTATTGGTCACCGAGCATAAAATTATAGCGGGTCATAAACAGCTTGCCGATTTCGTGATCACGAAAGATTATGAAGTAGAAGTGAAGTAATATCAAAATTCTTTTTTTCAATTTTAAGCAGTTTGACCATGGCAGTAAAAAATAAAGTTCAGTTAATCACCTATCCTGATTCGTTAGGTGGGGATTTGAAAACTCTTAATAATGTTTTGCTGAAGTATTTTAAAGATATATTCGAAGGAGGTGTTCATATTTTGCCTCCTTTTCCATCTTCCGGAGATAGAGGCTTTGCGCCACTCACCTATTTAGAAATTGAACCTCAGTTTGGAACTTGGGGAGATATTCGGAAAATTGGAGAGAACTTTGATGTTTTGTTGGATTTGATGGTGAATCATATTTCTCAGAAATCACCCTTCTTTCAAGATTTTTTAGAAAATGGACGGAGTTCTGAATACGCTGATTTATTCTTAACGCTTGATAAGATATGGGAAGATGGAAAACCGGTTCAGAAAGACATTGATAAAATGTTTTTGCGCAGAACGAAACCTTATTCAACGTATCCAATAAAAGCTACTGATAAGGAGGAAACTGTTTGGACTACCTTCGGTAAAACAGAACCTTCGGAGCAGATCGATATGGATATTCATGCTCAAGTTACAAAGGATTTGTTGACTCAATTCCTGACTAATTTTAGCAAGCAGAATGTGAAGATTGTGAGATTGGATGCGGTTGGTTATATTATTAAAAAATTGGGAACCAGCTGTTTTTTTGTAGAACCTGAGATTTACAAGTTTCTCGATTGGATTACTGAATTAGCTCATTCGTTAGACATAGAGTTATTGCCAGAGGTTCATGCTCATTATACAACTCAGTATAAATTGGCGGAACGTGGTCACTGGATTTATGATTTTATTCTACCATATCAAATATTAGATAGTTTTATTAAGCAGTCCTCCATAGATCTTAAAGCCTATTTAAAAGATCGTCCCGAAAAACAGTTTACCATGTTGGATTGTCACGATGGCGTGCCGGTAATTCCGGATATGAATGATCTGATCGACATCAATGATGCACGTAAGTTAGTTGATGTGTGTTTGGAAAGAGGTTCTAATTTGAGTTTGATTTATTCAGATGAACACAAAGGGCAAGATGGCTTTGATGTACATCAGATTCGTTGTTCTTATTACTCTGCACTAAACTGTGATGATGATGCTTACCTTGCTGCTCGTGCTATTCAGTTTTTCGTTCCTGGTATTCCTCAAGTTTATTATGTGGGAATGCTTGCAGGTAAAAACGATGAGGAAATGGTGACAAAAACTGGAGAAGGCCGGGAAATAAATCGTCATAACTTTAGTCTTGAAGAAATTGACAGCCAAGTTCAGAAGGAAGTCGTAAAGAGACTTATGAAATTAATACGATTTAGAAATGAATTCCCTGCTTTCAACGGTGATTTTTCTGTGATTGAATCTAAAGATGCAGAGCTGATATTGAAATGGGAAAAAGAAGCACAATATTGCAAGCTAGGTATAGATTTGATATCGAATAAGTCGATTATTGAATACACAAACGAACAAGGAGAAATTCAATTTTACCATATTTAAATTTTAAATGCCAATAAAAATGCAGAACGGAAATCTGAAAACTATAAAATGGCTGACATACATGATGTTTTTGATGTTTGCTATGACTACCGATGCGGTGGGAGTTATTATACCTGAAGTGATGAAAACTTTTCATTTGAGTATGACTGCCGCCGGATTATTACATTACGGACCAATGACGGCGATTGCTTTAGGAGGAATTTTCTTCGGATTTTTGGCCGATAAATTAGGCAGAAAAAAAACGATTATTATAGGATTATTACTTTTTGTGGTTAATTCATATCTTTTTGTTGTTGGAAATGCTTTTGCATTCTTCCTTACCTTAATGATGATATCTGGTGTAGCTATTGCAATATTCAAAATTGGAGCATTGGCATTAATTGGTGATATCACCAAATCGACAAAGGAACATACCTCGACTATGAATAATGTTGAGGGATTTTTTGGAGTAGGCGCTATTATTGGACCATTCATAGTTAGTTATTTTTTAACTCAGGGGGTGGATTGGAAATGGTTATATGTTGTGGCAGCTAGTTTGTGCATCGTGTTAATTATCTTGGCTCAAATTGTAAAATATCCTGATAATCCTAAAAAAACAGGGGAAGTGATTAATATGAAACGAACATTTGCCATGATCAAAGATCCTTATGCATTCGGTTTTTCCATGGGTGCATTCTTGTATGTTTCAGTGGAAGCTGCTATATATGTTTGGATGCCTACCTTGATTAAGGGTTATGATGGTAGTCTGTTATTTATAGCCACTTATGCACTTCCCATATTTTTTATACTTAGAGCAGGAGGGCGCTTTTTAGGAGCATGGATGATGTCTCGATTTAATTGGGCGGTGGTTCTAAGCCTCTTCAGTTTTATAATCTTGATTTGTTTTTTGGGAAGTATGTTACTTGGTATGGAAGCTACTGTATTTCTGTTACCCTTGTCGGGATTATTCATGTCGGTAATTTATCCTACCATTAATTCTAAAGGAATAAGTTGCTTTCCTAAATCAAGTCATGGTGCAGTTGCTGGAGTGATTTTGTTTTTTACAGCTGGAGGAGCAGCTATAGGACCATTGGCGATGGGGGCAGTTAGCGACGCTTTTGGTAGCGATGCAAAATATGGATTTATGCTGGCTACGGTATTTGCAGCGGTATTATTTTTGGGAGCAATTTATAATTTGGTTAGCGATCCAACTAAAAAAAGATTACAAGAATTGGAGTTAAGCGAATATCAACAATAAATTATCAGTGTAAATATAACATGAAGATTGAAAAAGATAAGATACTTTGTCTTGGTGAAATGTTATGGGATTTATTACCTTCAGGACCAAAACCAGGTGGGGCACCTATGAATGTTGCTTTGCAATTGAAAAGAATAGGTTTAAATGTACAAATTGCAAGTAGGGTTGGTAATGATGAGTTAGGATCGAAATTGAAATCTTATTTACAGTCACATGATTTAACAATTGATTTGGTTCAGGTTGACTCAAATCTACCAACAGGAGAAGTCGTTGTTACGTTGGATGAGAATGGCAATGCCGTTTATGAAATTTGCGAACCTGTGGCATGGGATAATTTGAAATATACTGATAATTTAATTCAAGCTTTGAGTGAGACAGGAATAGTTGTTTATGGCACTTTAGCTTCAAGGAATAGCGTGGCACAAGAAACAATTCTAAAAGTGTTGGATAATGAGGCCTTGAAAATCATTGATGTAAATCTTCGGCCTCCTTTTATTCAAAAGGAAAAATTGGAAATTCTTTTGATGAAGGCGGATATTATTAAGCTAAACAATGAAGAATTAAATCATATTTCTAGTTGGTATGATAGATCAGATGAAGATGAAAATAAAATGATCCGTTGGTTATCCAAGAAGTATAATTCTTCTATGGTTTGTGTAACTAAGGGAGAAGAAGGTTGTGTCTTGTATTTAAATAATCAATTCTACACTCATCCGGGTTATAAAATTACAACAGTTGATACAGTTGGTGCTGGAGATGCTTTTTTAGCTGGTTTTATATTTGCTATGATTCAAGGAAAAACTCACGAAGAAATTTTGAATTTTAGCTCTGCAACAGGTGCTTTTGTTGCGTCGAAGGAAGGAGCAAATCCCGATTATAATATGAATGAAATCCTTCAAATTATGAGCCAGAAGTAATTCAATTAATTCCAGATTTAAAAGAATTCACAGAAAGTGAGCCGTATAGCCATTTTGTATTGACAAATAAGAAATGTATTTAAAAAGCTGCTTTGATATTTTTTGCTTCTGTTTTTTGGATTAAACTAAAAAATGAAGCTGAGTTTGGGTGAAGCACCAATTTAGTAGGACAATATTGATTATTTATATTGAATTTTTATAGAAAGAATAAATGAAGGAGAATTGTATGCAAATTTTGATGACGGTATATTCTAGTGAAATAGAAGAAAAGGGAAGTATGTGTGCTTTAGGTTCTGAAATTTATTCAGAAAAATATCGACCTCAATTTCATTTCTCTCCAAAAGAAAATTGGATGAATGATCCAAATGGGATGGTTTATTATGAAGGAGAGTATCACTTATTTTATCAATATTATCCTGATAGTACGGTTTGGGGACCAATGCACTGGGGCCATGCGGTAAGTAAGGATTTGGTGCACTGGAAGCATTTACCGATTGCCTTGTATCCGGATAGTTTGGGTTTTGTTTTTTCGGGTTCTGCAGTTGTTGATTGGAACAATACATCGGGTTTTGGCAGTAAAGCAAAACCTCCAATGGTTGCTGTTTTCACTTACCACAATGTTGAAAAAGAAAAAGCAGGACGAAACGATTACCAAACTCAGGGTATTGCATTTAGTAATGATAAAGGAAGAACCTGGACAAAATATACAAACAATCCAGTGGTAAAAAATCCAGGAGTTGAAGATTTTAGAGATCCAAAGGTAGTTTGGCATAAAAAGACCCAAAAATGGATTATGACTATAGTAGCTCATGATCATGTTAGTTTTTATTCCTCTTCTAATTTAATAGATTGGACTTTCGAAAGTAATTTCGGTAAAGGTTATGGAGCACATGGAGGAGTTTGGGAATGTCCTGACTTGTTTTTGATGACGACTGAAGACAATGAAAAAAAGTGGATTTTAATTTGCAGTATCATTTCGAAAGCACCTAATGGTGGTTCGGGAACTCAGTATTTTGTTGGAGAATTTGACGGACATCAATTTTATTGCGAGACATCGGGAATAAAATGGATAGATTATGGAAAAGATAATTATGCAGGAGTAACATGGTCGAATATTCCTGAATCAGATGGACGAAAAATATTTATTGGGTGGATGAGTAACTGGCAATATGCAAACAATGTCCCAACCGAAAAATGGCGCGGTATAATGACTATTCCTCGAAATTTGAAATTGTTGAAAGTTCAAAATGATTATCTTCTTTCTTCAGTTCCAATTAAAGAAATGGAATTACTTCGTGAAAAGAGTTTGGAATTTTTAGGAGACGAAATCATTGCGAATTCAGGTTTTTCTAAGATTGCACCTTTTTCCTTTGCTCCTTTGGAAATAGTTTTAAATGTAAAATGGGATAAGCAGCCTGTGAAATTTGGAATCCAATTAAAAAATTCAATTGGAGAAATTGTGGACGTTTATTATGAGGGAGATGAGGGTGTTTTCATTATTGATAGAACAAAATTAAATAACATTTCGTTTTCAAAGGATTTTGCTGGATTACACAAAATACCAATAGTTTCTGAGGATGGATTAAAGCTTCAAATCTTAATTGATGAATCTTCTATCGAGGTTTTTGGAAATAATGGGCAATTTGTAATGACAGAGTTGCTTTTTCCTGTTGAAAAATTCAATGAAATATCTTTGTATAGTCAAGGTGATGAAATTATTGTTGATGAAGCTAAATTCTATAGATTGAAATCTATATGGTGATGATTGTATTGGAGTTATGTGAATATCAGCAATAACTTAGTAGAAAAAAGATTGGTAAGTATAAAGTTTAAGGGAATGGGCTTTATAAGAAGAATAGATTGTTGAAATTTTCAGCAATCTATTTTTTTAGAAAAACTTCTTCTGTTAGGAGGGTGAATTCTCGTCCTTCTTCGTAGTTGACCAATTTAAAAAAGCTACAATTGATACAATTCAATAATTTATCTTCAAGATCACCTTGCATCTTATTATGACATAAAGTACCATATACTGTCCAACAATATCTTCCGGCAGATAATCCGCCATTAATACCATTAAATTCATTTCGCATACTAGCCGGACAAACACCTAATTTATCAATATTAATCCCTCTAGTTTCTCTTCCACAATGAAAATATTCCCAACAATTGATAACTTTCATAGCCTTACAATATGCTTTTAAAATAAAATAATAATTAGTAATGTTCAAATTTTTTTGTTAAGCTGTATATATTTTGTGCTTAAATAGGTTATTTTTCTGATAGAAAGTATTTCCTAATCCCATAATTGGGTGATTTCCTTATCGGTAAGGGAAGCTAAAGCCAATAAACCTTGATAAGGATCTCCGGCTATTTGAAGCAAACGAGCAAATGCAGGTTCCGTTTTTAATCCGTCTTTCTTTAATTGAATAATCTGTTGTTTAAATGCCTTGCCAAGCAGTTGCAAAATATGATGTTCTATGATCATATGGCGGTAGGAATTCTGACTGGAAACAGGAAATAACGAACCGTAAACTTCTATTTCAAAATCCTGATAAAGAAAATTGGCAATTACAACCCAATACCCATTCTTTTCTTTTTGCTCAATTTTAAAACGTGGCTGTTTTCCGTAAAGAGAGCTAAGTTTATGCTCAAATTTATCAGCATCCAGATATCTGCAAGCAATATCCAGATCACTGTTATCTATCGCAATATCAATAGGAATAGTACCCGTTAAAATCGGCTGATATTCATTTAAGCTGTTAAACAATTGAAGTGCTGTCAAACAGTTATATGCTTTTTGCTGAATTGCAGAACCTTTTTTTAGGTAGTTTATGTCTTTCCATTTCATTTATTTGTGAATTAATTGTTCTTTCAGAATTTTATCCACTTCTGCCAAGGTAGTATATTCAAAGCATTGAAGATCTGCACATCCTCGAATCATCGCAGAAGTGGTTTTCCCATTGATGCTTCTATATAAGCAAACAATTGGCTTTTTCATTTCCAGTGCTCTTCCAATTTCATATCCCACTCCAAGCGATGGTCTTGTAACTTCAGCTACCAGAATATCCGATTCAATCACCCAATTCATATCCCGATTGTGTATTTCCTGATCAGTCATTTTAGTTTCCTGAATTTTAGAGCCAATATGCTCTGTTAATACGGTGCCATATTGCTTTAATTCCTCAATTATTTCGTGGTATATTTCCACATCTTGCTGACCACCTCGTATCGATCCTGAAAAGTATATTTTCATAATTTTCTTGTTAATTTACATGCTCGTTTCATGTATTTAGAATTTGATTGTTCCGGTTTCCATTTGGATTTATCTTTAAGTTCCTCCAAGGATTTGGTGTGGCAAATCTTAATGCAATTGTTGTTGCACAGCAATCGGTACTATACGCTGTAATCCCTTCGCTTGTGGTGAATTTATATCGATATACTTCCAATTATCGGTAGATTTATTAGCAATCGCAATCATAGAGCGATGGGCTTTTATTATAAATGAATTGCTTTCTTCATTATATCTTACATTCTCTTTTCCAAATTCCATCTCAAATTTTGGCTGCAGTAGTGCACTTCCCTGCGACATCAGTCCCGTAAGTTTAACCTTTACAATGCCATTGTAATATATTTTGCAGTACTTCTCTTTGCCTGATACGACTAGTTTTGATATTTTATTGATGGATTGAAAGGTGGTATGCATTTTCAACCCCATAGTATCTATTCCCTCCAAAACTATCACCATATTATCCTTGCTCATCATCTCAAAAACGCGTGGATACATCATCTGTGTTACCACATTCCATTGTTTGTTATTAAAAGCGGTAGTGTAGCTGATCAAATCTTTCTCGAAATGTTTCTTCAGTTGATTCTGTGCAAATACCGATGTCTGTAACAGACTTATAAATATTAGAATAATGCCAATTCTCTTCATAGGATATTAATTTTCTATTTTTAATTTCTGTGGAAGATAGCAAAAAATATATATGTTGGAAGTTCAGTAGGTTTGTAGAAAATGGCAAATTCCTTAAAGGGTTTTGCAAGAGGATAGGTGTTATTGCATTTTAGATTCTTTTAAATCTTGGGCTAAGCAATACATTTTACGAAGAAGTATACAGAATTAACCTGGAGGATTAAGCATATTTAATAGTGATACGAATATGCTATGAATGAGAATTATTTTTACAGCCAAATGATGTTTCTGATATTAGATTAAAGTCAAAATTTGATTCAGTATAATACAAAATTAGCCAATAATAGATATGAGTAATCATTTAATGCTAAAATAGTGCAAGGGAAAGGTATTTACCTGTCAGGGGAAGGGTCAAATAGCCATGGGGAGCCAAGATATTGCAGAAAATAACACAAAATTATCCCGGGGGAGGGTGATAGTTACCGATTGGTGCTAATATATTGCTGTTTAATGGGTCAAATGGCCATGGGGAGGGTATAGATGACCGCGGGGCTAATAAATATGGGGGTTTTTAGTATTTTATGGTAAAATGGGGTTGGTGATTTATCAATATTCAAAGATTATTATTTGATCCGTAAGACTCTTGGGAAAATTGAAGTATTTCAAAAGAATTGCATGTTTAGAATTTGGTTGTGGCTAATTATGTATACTAAAATAGTGTGTAAATTAATTAGGTTCTTTAGGAATTTTACAACTGGTAATCAATTTTTCCTACCTTAGTAGTCTGAAGATTTATTCAATTAAAATTAGAAAAATGATTACTGTAAGAATTTTTAAAATAATTATTTTATTTTCAATTGTTTCATTCCTGTTTTCTTCTTGTGAGGATAATGGAAATCAAACAGCAAAAATTAAAATAAGCCTTATTGATGCTCCTGCAAATTATCAAAAAGTGTTAATAGATATCCAAGATGTTCAGGTGAATACCAGCGGTGATGAAAATACCGAGAATGATTGGCAGTCACTTGACAGTTCAAAATCTGGTGTGTATGATCTACTCCAGTTAACAAATGGGGAGGAAGCATTTTTAGGTGAAATCGAACTGCCGGAAGGACAACTTAGTCAAGTTCGATTAATACTAGGAGAGGGAAATCAATTAACTGTGGATGGAAATGAGATTAACTTATCGATACCATCAGGTAGCGAAAG
>Ga0209013_10001774_pt1 | contig 19875 bp, 2 predicted proteins | sample Cruoilmetagenom2_FD_187291 | JGI IMG/M metagenome (GOLD analysis project Ga0209013, IMG submission 187291) | Oil polluted marine microbial communities from Coal Oil Point, Santa Barbara, California, USA - Sample 2 (SPAdes) (version 2) | ecosystem: Environmental > Aquatic > Marine > Oil seeps ...
GATGCTGGATGCGTTCCCTATCAACCCGAGCGGCAAGGTTGAGAGACGTTTACTTCCTGATCCGGACATGGAAAGATCTGATTTGGCTGAGGAGTATGTAGCTCCCAGGACCGATAAAGAGCGTATTCTTTCGGGAATCTGGTTGGATGTTCTCGGTGTTAAACAAGTCGGTATATATGACAATTTCTTTGAATTAGGTGGCGATTCGATCCTAAGCATCCAGGTTGTCTCTAGAGTCAACCAGGCTGGGTTACGTCTAACTCCTAAACAAATATTTCAGTTCCCTACGATTGAAGGATTGGCCAGGGCAGCTGACACAGCGCCTGTTATCCATGCTGAACAAGGTATTGTAGAAGGCTCGCTGCCGCTGACGCCGATCCAAAACTGGTTCTTTGAAAGAAACTTCCAGAACGCAAACCACTGGAACCAATCAATCTTAGTAGAAGCCCATCAGCCACTGAAGGAGGAATTGCTGGAGGAGACGGTTGCACAGCTTATCAACCAACACGATGCGCTGCGCATGCGTTTCGAGAAGCAAGGATCTCAGTGGATTCAATCCTATGCCGATATTGATCCCCAGGTCCCCTTTGAGTGGGTTGACTTATCTGAAGAGTCTGAAGAACAGCAGGAACTGAGCATTGTATCTTTTTCTACTGATGTACAGGCAAGTCTCAATTTAGCTCAAGGCCCGATGCTGCGGATCGTATACTTCGATCTTGGACAGGACCAACCCGATCGGCTGCTAATGGTCATTCACCACCTGGTGGTCGATGGTGTCTCGTGGCGCATCTTGATGGAGGATTTTTTATCGATCTATCAGCAGTTGGTGAGCGGTACAGAAGTGCAGCTACCACCAAAGACTACTTCCTATAAATATTGGGCCGAACAACTGGTGGATTATGCGAATGGTGATAATGTTCTGGATGAATTGTCAGAGTGGTCAGTATTCTCTGACTTCGCGCTAATACCCTTGCCGGTGGATCACCCCAATGGCGATAACAGCGAAGCAACAGGTCATGATATATCAATGGCGCTAAATGTCGCTGAGACGCAGGCTCTATTGCAGGAAATACCCACTGCATATGGCACTGAGATCAATGATGCGCTGCTCTTGGCCCTTATCCAAACAATAACTTTATGGTCCAAAGAGAGTTCGATCCTGGTTGAACTTGAGGGACATGGTAGAGAAGACATTATGGAGGATGTGGACATTTCTCGAACTGTAGGTTGGTTCACGACACTTTTCCCGGTTCATTTACAGCATAATATTACGAAAGACCCCGGTCAGGCATTGTTAGAAGTCAAGGAGCAGCTGCATAAGATACCTGGAAGGGGGATAGGTTATGGCTTACTGCGATATATCAGTGATGATCAAAAGATAAGGGAAACCCTGGTAGAGGTGCCGAGACCTGAGGTGAGTTTTAATTACCTTGGACAGGTTGACCAGTCATTGCCAGAAAATTCACCTTTCAGCGTGGCCTCAGAATCGAAAGGGGCTGAGCGAAGCCTAAAGGCTGAACGTCCCCATAAGTTAATGGTCAGTGGGAATATCTCCCAGGGACGCTTGCAGATGAACTGGTCCTACTGTGAAAGTTTGTATGACAACGAAACGATAGAAATGTTAGCCGAAAATTTTATGCAAACACTGCGGGATCTGATCGAACACACTCGTGCGTTGGACACGGTAAGTTACACCCCATCAGATTTCGAGGATGTGAGCCTCGAGCAAGATGATATAGACGATCTACTTGATGAGATCGGAGAATATTAGTGAATGTTATGAAGCACAGGTCTGATAATGAGTAAACGAAACATAGAAGCTGTTTATCCTCTTTCACCAATGCAGCAGGGCATGCTTTTCCACAGCGTGTTTGACCCTGGCTCGCGACTTTACTTTGAACAGATCAGATGTACTTTAACCGGGGATCTCAATGTTGAAGCGTTCAAACGAGCCTGGCAGGAAGTCATAAACAGACATCCAGCCGTACGTTCGGCATTTGCCTGGAAAAAACTTGACCAGATGCTGCAAGTCGTGCAGCGTCAAATGGAAATTCCGATTGATTATCAAGACTGGCGGGAATTCTCAGTATCAGAGCAGGAAGAGCGATTGGAGGCCTATTTATCCGATATGCGGGCAGACGGATTTGATCCGTCGCAAGCTCCATTGATTCGGTTGAGTTTGGTGCGCATAGGCAACGACAAACATTATTTTATTGAGGCGAACCATCACATACTCCTGGATGGGTGGTCGTTACCGCTGCTCCTAAAGGAAGCTTTGACCCTTTATGAAGGGTACTCGTCAGGCGCTGAGGTAATTCTCGACCAGACCCGACCCTACCGGGATTACATTACGTGGATGCAAAAACAAGATCGTTCTGCTGCGGAAGGATACTGGAGGGAGGCGTTGCAAGGATTTACAGCTCCAACTCCGCTAGTCATCGATCAGAAGCGATCTACCGGAGGAGCTGGTCAATCGCCGGACGAGGAGGCAGAAACCAAAAGTGATGTTGCCGATCAAACGATATTTATCTCGAGGGAGACCAGCGCAACTTTAATCGAGTTCACCCGGCGATTAAACGTTACCGTGAGCACCCTTGTTTTAGGAGCCTGGGCGCTGCTGCTGAGTCGTTATTCCGGTGAAGAGGATGTGGTCATAGGCACAACAGTATCAGGTAGACCGGCCGATTTACCCGGCGTAGAGAACATGATCGGGTTGTTCATCAATACGCTTCCGGTCAAAGTGAGCGTTAATCCAGACACATACATTACAGAATGGCTGGGTTCACTGCAGGAACAGCTCGTTGAGATGCGACAGTACGAATATGCATCATTGGTTGATATCCAGGAATGGAGCCAGGTACCGAGAGGTCTACCACTTTTTGAGAGCATCCTGGTGTTCGAAAACTATCCTGTCGACCAATCCTTGAAGGAACAGAAGGGCAGTGTATCTATTGATGACATCCAGGTTCGAGAACAAACCAACTATCCCATCAACCTTGTGTCGACATCTGGTGAAGAAATTCCGCTAAAGATCGTTTATGACACACAAATATTCGATGATACAACAATAGACCAGGTATTGGGTCATCTCGAGGTGCTTTTAGAGGCCATCTCCACGCATTCTGATAAACGGCTTTCTTCCTTACCAATTCTGACCGAGGGAGAAAAGCAGCAAATACTGGTAGATTGGAATCGCACGGAAGCCCCATACCCGGAAGGGCGCTGCTTTCATGAGCTATTTGAAGATCAGGTCGCAAGGGTGCCGAACGCCGTAGCGGTGAGCTACGAGGAACACAATCTGACTTATGCCGAATTGGATGAACGGGCGAACCAATTAGCGCATTATTTACAGAAAATGGGCATCGGTCCCGAGAGTCTGGTGGGAATCAGTGTCGAACGATCACTTGAAATGGTGATCGGGATTTTGGGAGTTCTTAAAGCTGGCGGCGCATACCTGCCACTTGACCCAAAATACCCGGCTGATAGATTGGCATTCATGCTGCAGGATTCTAAGATTTCGATCTTGCTAACCCAGCAGAATCTGGCCGATATCCTGCCAATTGATCAACTGGATATGCAGCCGTTTATCCTGAGATTAGATGTCGATTGGGATCTATTAATTTCTGGCGAGTCACGAGATAAGCCGGTGTCGAATGTTTCGGCTCAAAATTTAGCCTATATCATCTACACTTCTGGTTCTACTGGACTGCCCAAAGGTACGATGCTGCGGCACGATGGTCTCTGTAATTTTGCGCAGGTCCTCAAGAAACTCTTTGCTCTCAAAGAGGGTAAGAGGGTGCTTCAATTTTCTACTTTCAGTTTCGATGCATCGGTGATGGAAGTGGCAATGGCGCTGCCGAACGGCGGAAAACTTGTATTATCGGATCAGGATATCTTGTCATCAGCCATTGATTTGGAATATTTGATCAATACTGAAGAGATTACAACCACGATCCTGCCGCCATCCATGCTGCGTGTAATGCCAGACGCAGAACTACCAGAACTGGGCACTCTGATATCCGGTGGGGAAGCCTGTACGCCAGAATTGGTGGAACGCTGGTCAAGAGGTAGAGATTTCTTTAACGCCTATGGGCCAACTGAGACGACCGTAGCTGTTACCACTTACAAGTGTAATGCAGGTGAAACCGGGCCTCCACCGATTGGCAGTGCCGTGGACAATGCCCAGCTATATATCCTGGATCCAAGCATGCACCCGGTCCCAGTGGGTATTGCGGGAGAATTACATATTGCGGGTGTGTGTGTTGGGCGCGGTTACCTAAACCGTCCATCTATGACGGCGCAAAAATATGTTCCAAATCCCTTCAGTACAGTTCCCGGTTTCAGGATGTACAAGACGGGTGATTTAGCGCGGCATCGAGAAGATGGGAATATTGAATATTTAGGTCGAATTGATGCCCAGGTTAAGGTGCGTGGATATCGCATCGAATTGGGTGAAATAGAAGCTGTTCTCCAGAAGCATCAAGACGTCCAGCAAAATGCGGTGCTTGTTTGGGAGGACAGTTCGGCTGATAAATATCTCGTTGCATATTTAGAACCCAAAGAAAATAAAACGATAGACGTTGGACAGATCCGAAGTTACCTGGCTGATAAGGTGCCGGGATACATGGTGCCTTCCACTTTTGTGGTCTTGGAGTCTCTTCCCTTAATGCCGAATGGAAAGGTAGCGCGAAAAGCTTTACAACCACCCGAAGGCGGGCGATCCAGTGCAGAGACGCTGTATGTCGCGCCCCGCTCTCCGGTAGAGAGCATGTTGGTGGAGCTTTGGGAACAGGTGCTCAATGTCGAACGGGTGGGTATTTTTGATAATTTCTTTGAATTAGGAGGCCATTCGCTTCTGGCGACTCAGGTTGTTTCGCGTGTCCGACAGGTTATGAAGGTTGAAATTCCTATCAGAGAGCTGTTTGAGAATCCGACGGTGTCTTCCCTGGCCGTCAGGGTCGAGATCGCATTAAGGGCCGAATCTGGACTGGAAATGCCAGCCTTAGAACCTTTGACTCGCAATCCGGAGACTGGAATTCCGGATGGTGACCTGGTTGCTTCGTTTGCTCAACAGCGTTTGTGGTTCCTGGACCAACTTTCGCCAGGGAATTTATTCTACAACATACCCGTTGCAGTTCAATTGGTAGGCGCTCTGGACATCAACGCGCTTGAGAGCAGTCTCAACGAAATTGTTCGCAGGCATGCTGCTTTACGCACTACCTTCAAAGCGAAAGGCGGAATACCGGTCCAGGTGATCAGTGATGATGCTTATATCGACCTCCCGATGGATGATTTAAGCAGCCTGTCGCAAGAAGAACAGGAGGTCGAAGTACGTCGCAGGGTTGTAGAGGAGGCGCAGAAACCTTTCGATCTCACCACCGGTCCGGTGATGAGAGTCAGGTTGCTGCAATTGGGTAATAAAAAATCTAAGAGCATTACGCAGTATGTGTTCGTGCTTGTCATGCATCACATCGTATCGGATGGATGGTCGATGGGTGTTTTTATTGATGAAATCGCTACATTGTACTCAGTATATTTAGATGGGAAGACTTCCCCATTAAAGGATTTACAGGTACAGTATTACGATTTTTCTGCCTGGCAACGGGACTGGCTTCAGGGTGAGGTTTTAGAAAAACAATTGGCTTACTGGCGTGAGCAGTTAAGCGACCAACCGAAAATATTGAATTTGCCCACGGATCACCCAAGACCGGCTGTGCAGACATCGGTAGGTGATGTTGAGCCGTTCTCATTGCCGGTGGGATTAACCGAAAAGATCAAAGAGATCAGCCGCAAAGAAGACGTCACATTATTTATGACGCTGCTGTCGGTGTTCCAGGTCTTGCTGTACCGCTATTCGGGCCAGGATGACGTCAGTGTGGGTACGGCGATTGCTGGACGGAATTTAACGGATACGGAGGCTTTGATCGGCTTCTTTGTGAATACGCTGGTAATGCGAACTGACCTTTCGGGAAGACCAACTTTTAAGGAATTACTGCAGCGAGTGCGCGATGTGACTCTAGGAGCTTTTGCACACCAGGATCTACCGTTTGAGGTGCTGGTCGAGGAATTACACCCGGAACGTGACATGAGCCACACGCCGCTTTTCCAGGTGGCGTTCGCTTTGCAAAATGCGCCAACGGCTGATACAGGGGCCAGCGCTGCGGATCCATCGTCGCCTGTGAATGATATTTCAGGAGCTAATGGGGATCAGCAGATGATCCTACAACTGCCCGATTTGAAATTCACCATGTTAAATGTAAATAGCGGCACGTCGAAATTTGACCTGACACTGAGTATGGCGGAGGGAGAGGAAGGTCTGTTGGGGGCCCTTGAATATAACCTCGACCTGTTCGAGCCTGAGACAATCATGCGCATGATTGGTCATTTCCAGATGCTGCTTGAGGGCATTGTCGACAATCCTGAGACTCCCATCGCCACGCTGCCGATGTTGACGGATGATGAGAGATGGCAGGTTGTAAAGGGTTGGAATGGGACTGAATTAGAGACGCCAATCCATCAAAGCGCTCATGAGCGGTTTGAGTCGCATGTTATGGAGCGCCCTGAAGCCATCGCGGTTAGTTTTGAAGATCAGGTATTGACATACGATGCGTTGAATCGCAAGGCAAATCAACTGGCACACTACTTACAATCGAAGGGTGTCAAAACCGAAGATTTAGTTGGCATATCAACCCATCGCTCCTTAGAGATGGTGGTTGGCATCCTGGGTGTCCTCAAAGCTGGTGGGGCATACCTGCCTATCGATCCGACGTACCCCGCAGACCGAGTTGAATTTATGATGGCCGATTCAGGGATATCGGTACTTCTCACTCAAGAAGACCTGGTCGACATTCTGCCCGTTCAAAGATTAGAGAAACAACCGCTTGTCTTACGGTTGGATTCGGATTGGGAGAACGAGATAGGCGGATTTCCGGAGACTTCAGCTAAATCTTCAGGCACCTCTGAAAATCTGGCCTATGTAATTTACACATCCGGATCAACGGGTCTGCCTAAAGGTACAATGCTGCGTCACAATGGTGTAAGTAATCTGGCAGAGGCACAAAGAATAGCATTCGATATCAGTGAGGGCAGTCGTATCTTACAATTCTCACCACTCAGTTTTGACGCTTCGGTGTGGGAGACTTTTATGGCGCTAGCCAATGGAGGCACATTGTGCCTGGCGCGGCAGGAAGTTCTGGCGTCGGGAATTGACCTGGCACACATGATGGGTGACGAGGTGGTTTCAACGGTTACCTTGCCCCCTTCAGTTTTACGGGTACTGCAGCAGGATGAATTACCGGAACTCGGGACTGTTATTGCAGCGGGTGAGGCCTGTACACCGGATTTGGTGGAAATGTGGGCTCCTGGCAGAAAATTTTTCAACGCATATGGTCCCACAGAGACCACCGTGTGTGCCTCGATGTATCTATGTGATAAAGATGATCAAGTTGCACCCCCGATCGGGAGACCCATCGCCAATACGAAGCTCTACATTCTCGATGAACACATTCAGCCAGTACCGATAAGCGTGCCTGGAGAATTACACGTATCCGGAATAAACGTGGCCCGCGGATACCTGCGGCGACCGGAAATGTCGGCTTCAAAATTCATACCTGACCCGTTCAATGATGAACCTGGCGCAGTCATGTATAAGACTGGAGATCTGGTGCGATATCGTTACGATGGGAACATCGATTTCCTTGGACGCATAGACCAACAGGTAAAGGTACGCGGTTTCCGTATAGAATTGGGCGAAATTGAGGCGGCTTTGAATGAAGCCCCAGACGTCCAGGAGGGTGTGGTTATCGTTCGCGATAACATCCCTGGCGATACCCGGTTAATCGCTTATGCGGTGCCTGCTGGAGAGCTAGATGGAGCGCATGATGGCGGCCTTAATATCGGTGAAATTCGTCAATTCTTGCGAAAAACATTACCAGAATATATGATGCCGTCAATGTTTATATCGATGGAGGCACTCCCAATCTCACCGAGTGGAAAAGTTGACAAGAAATCTCTGCCGGCTCCGGACATTGATAGACATATCTTGGAGAGCCCCTATGAGGCTCCGAGAAATGAGTTGGAAACCGAACTTGTGCTCATCTCCGAAGAATTACTGGGTGTAGAGAAAGTCGGCGTCTATGATAATTTCTTTGAATTGGGAGGCCACTCACTGCTGGCCACGCAATTTGTCTCACGTGTTCAAGAAAACCTTGGGGTAGAATTAGAGCTTCGTCATTTATTCGAAACCCCGACTGTGGCAGAGATAGCCGAAGTGATCGAAGAATCGAGATCTCAAGGACCGGATGACCGCGCTAGAATTGGCGATTTGTTAAAAAGGATAAACGAACTGTCGGATGAAGAAGTGAAAGAACTTCTAGACCTCAAACGCAAAGCTGAGAGTGAAGAATCACGGGAATCAGTTTCTCAACGGGCGTGATTTAAGGCTGACAGGTATATGGCATGAGCGACTTATTTAAAGATATTAGCGACCTCACCCCCGAAAAACGCGAGCTGCTCGAACTTTTACTCCAGGATGAAGGTATCAAAGTAGACAGCACCTTGATCCTACCCCAAGAAAGGGTATGGAATAATGACCTGGGTGGCTACCGGTTGCCGCTGTCGTATGCCCAGAAGCGACTCTGGTTCCTGGATCAATTCCTGCCCAACAGCCCACTCTACAATTTGCCATCCGCTATCCGATTGACCGGGGAATTGGAAGTCAGTGTCTTCGAACGTAGTATCAATCAGATTATCGTCCGGCATGAATCACTGAGGACAAATTTCGCTGAAGTTGACGGAGAACCCTATCAAATAATAAAGCCAGAACTCCAATTTCGACTCCATGAGACAGATCTGAGCGGACTGCCAGCCGAAGAAATCGACGCAGAACTGAATAAGTCTATCGAGGAGGAGGCAAGGAAGCCATTTGATCTGGAATCCGACACCCTTTTCCGCGTAGAGCTACTCAGGCTGGCAAAGTTTGATTATGTTGTGCTACTCAATATGCACCACATCATCTCGGATGGCTGGTCTATGGGCGTGCTAATACGAGAGATTGTCCAATTATACGAAGCAAATCTCAGGGGTGAAAAATCACCACTGGAAGAATTACCTATTCAGTACGCAGATTTTGGCGCCTGGCAGCAAAATTGGCTCCAGGGTGAAGTTCTGGAGGAGCAGCTTGACTATTGGAGAGAACAACTGGGTGAAAATCATCCAGTTTTGGGGCTGCCGACGGACAACCCCAGGCCTGCTGTTCAGGTTGGTCGGGGTGATGGTTTTTTCTTTGAATTACCGACGAAAATTTCTAGAGGCATCCGTGATTTGAGCCAGAGGGAAGGGTCAACGCTCTTTGTGACATTGCTAACTGCGTTCGCTGCCCTTTTATACCGTTATACAAACCAAGAGGACATCCGCATTGGTACGCCGATCGCAGGTAGAAACCGCAGCGAAATCCAGGGATTGATCGGCTTTTTTGTTAACACGCTTGTCATGCAGGCAGAATTTCAGGGCGATCCTACATTCCGGGATCTACTTGCACAATTGCGAGAAACTGCAGTTGGTGCATACTCCCACCAGGACCTGCCCTTCGAAATGCTTGTAGATGAGCTCGAGCCGAATCGAGACATGAGCCATCCGCCGCTCTTCCAGGTTATGTTCCTATTACAAAATGCACCCAACGAAGTATGGGAACTACCCGGACTGAAGGTCAGCTATCTTCCGGTCCACACCGGCACGGCAAAATTTGATTTGAGCCTAATCCTTTATGAAGATACTAAAGCGGAAGATGAATACGTACTTGGCGGCACCCTGGAATATGACGCTGACCTTTTCGAGATCAGTTCAATCGAACGGATCGTGGAGCACTTTAAAGTGTTATTGGATGGGATTATCACCAACCCTGATGTACCGATCTGGGATCTACCAATATTGTCTGATGCGGAACAACAGCAGGTGTTGGTAGATTGGAACCAGACACAAACCAATGACAACCTGGAACTGTGCATTCACTATTTGTTCCAAGAGCAGGCAATAAAGACACCGGATGCGATTGCAGTAGTGTACGGTGATGCAAAGCTCAGCTATCTAGAACTGAATTCGAAATCCAATCAGTTGGCGAATTATATTCAAAAACTTGAGGTCGGTCCTGGAAAACTGGTTGGTGTGTGTATGGAGCGCTCACCGGAGATGGTCATTTCCATGCTTGGTATTCTCAAAGCAGGATGTGCCTATGTGCCGATTGATCCAAATTATCCAGAAGAACGCCAGATTTACATGATCGAAGATTCTCAAGCTCTGGTGGTTTTGTCAACAGAAAACCTAGAGAAAAAACTGTCAGGTTATGTCAAGAATGTGGTCTGCCTGGATGAGGATTGGGACGAGATTGCCCGGGAAAGTAAATTGAATCCCAACATGATAGTTTACCCCAATAACCTGGCGTATGTACTCTTTACATCTGGTTCAACCGGCTTACCTAAAGGGGTGGCTATCGAGCATCGTTCTGCTGTAGCCATGATCAGGTGGGCCAGAAAGGTGTATTCCCCCGATGAGTTGAAGGGCGTGTTATTCTCTACGTCGATCTCCTTCGATCTGTCAGTTTACGAGCTTTTCATGACACTGAGCCACGGCGGGACCATCATATTGGCGGAAAATGCGCTTGAACTTCCCGATTTGCCTGCGAAAGATCATGTGACCTTGATCAACACTGTCCCATCTGCAATCGTTGAGTTGTTGAGGTTGGATGGCATTCCAGAGTCAGTTCAAACAGTAAATCTCGCCGGTGAGCCGCTGGTGGCTGAAATCGTAAACAAGCTCTACGGTAAGGACCACATCCATCGCGTTTACGACTTGTATGGTCCGAGCGAAGATACGACGTATTCAACATTTGCCCTCCGAGAATCCGGAGGCATTGAGGTGATTGGGAAACCAATTAGCAACTCTCAGGTGTATTTATTGGACCAGCACTTGAGACCTGTTCCGGTCGGCGTTCCGGGAGAAATCTATATCGGTGGTGACGGGTTGGCGATGGGTTATCTTAATAGACCTGGGATGACAGCCGAAAGATTTTTGCCCAACCCATTCGGCGTATGGCAAGGCAGCCGCATGTATAAGACGGGAGATTTAGCCCGTTATCAACTAGATGGTGATCTGAAGTTCCTGGGTCGAATTGATAACCAGGTCAAATTACGAGGCTTTCGGATCGAACTTGGTGAGATTGAAGGTGTTCTTGAAGCAATTCCTGAGGTGAAATCCGCCCTGGTAATGGCCCGTGAGGATGCTCCGGGCATTACGCAGCTCGTTGCTTACATCGTTCCAAACGAAATCGAAACGGATGCAGGTGACGATATTCGTATTGTCGATGAGCCACAATCGGAAAAATTTGTCGAAGGACTCGCTGAAAATCTCAGGGAAAAACTTCCAGACTACATGGTACCGAACGCGTTTGTATTGCTAACTGCCATGCCGTTGACACCCAATGGCAAGGTCGATCGTAACGCTTTACCAGCGCCAGACCGTGAATATAAAGTGGGCGATAAAGAATATGTGGGACCGCGAAATGTTGAGGAAGATATCCTGGCGGGTATATGGGGTCAGGTGCTGGGCCTTCCGGATGTGAGTGTCACAGATAACTTCTTCCTAATGGGCGGTCATTCTCTATTGGCCACTCAGGTACTCTCTCGTTCACGCAAGGCGTTTGATCTTAATATTCCGCTGCGGGTGATTTTTGATGCGCCCACCATAGCTGAATTCGCCTATCGTGTCGATCAACTCCGCCGGGAAGGATCGAATTTACAACTGCCTCCCATTCAACCGATACCACGAACTGGCAAACTACCTCTTTCATTTGGACAGCAGCGCCTATGGTTCCTGGATCAGTTAGAACCCGACAGTCCTGTTTACAATATCCCAGATGCCATACAAGTGAGCGGTCGCCTGAATAAGGAGGCTTTGGAGAGCAGTCTCAATGAAATTGTTCGCCGGCACGAGGTACTGCGAACAACGTTCGCAACTGTAGAAGGAAAACCGATTCAGCTTATAGCTCCTGATCTAAAAGTCTCCATACCGATCATTGACCTCAGCGAATTACCAGAAGCGGAAACCCAAGCTGAGATAGAACGGCTCATTTTTGAAGAAAGTGGGCAGCCATTCAACCTTGAGACACTACCATTATTCCGTACTTCACTGCTCAAGCTTAGCGAAAATGAGTGGGTGATATTGTTCACACTCCATCACAGTATTTCTGATGGATGGTCGACTGGCGTATTGATGCGAGAGGTCGCTCTTTTGTATCCTGCTTTCGTAAAAGGGATGAACGCTGATTCAGTACGCAGCTTACTGCCGGAATTGGATATCCAGTATGTTGACTATGCACATTGGCAGCAAACCTGGTTGTCCGGTGAGGTTCTCCAAACACAACTCGCTTATTGGGAAAAACAACTCGCGGGAATCCCTCCGCTTTTAGAGCTTCCCACGGATAGGCCGCGACCGGCAGTACAGAGCTCTCGGGGCGAGCAAGAACTGTTCACCCTATCATCAAATACAGCCCTGGCTGTGCGGGAATTGAGTCAACAGGAAGGTGTGACTCTGTTTATGCTTATGATGGCGGCGTTTCAGGCGCTGCTGTATCGATATTCAGGGCAGAATGATGTCACAATTGGGACTCCAATTGCCAATCGCAACAGATCTGAAATCGAGGGTCTCATAGGCTTTTTTGTCAACACTTTGGTTATGCGCGCAGATTTTTCGGAAGACCTTAATTTCGATGAACTGCTTGCACAAGTAAGAGAGGTGGCACTGGACGCTTACGCTCACCAGGACATACCGTTCGAAATGCTGGTGGATGTAGTTCAGCCCGAACGAGATTTGAGTCATACACCGTTGTTCCAGGTCATGTTTATGCTCCAAAATACTGCACAGGAGAAAATCGAGCTTCCGGACTTGCATTTGAGCAGACTGGATGTGAACAACGGGATTTCTATGTTCGATATTACCTTGGTCATCAGTGAAGCAGGGGGTGATCTGTTTGGGGCTGTGGAATACAACGCTGATCTGTTTGATCGCACTACAATCCAGCGGTTTATCAGGCATTATAACGCTTTACTCGATTCAGTTGTGAGTGATCCAACGCAGAAAGTGTCTCATATTCAAATGATGGACGAGGCTGAGAAGCAGAAGGTCCTTGTCGGGTGGAACGAAACTTCAAAGGAATTTTCTCAGGACGTTTATCTTCACCAACTTTTTGAAGCAAGAGTTGAAGAATCACCTGACGCCGTAGCGGTCGTGATTGAAAATGAGAGCCTTTCGTACCGTGAGCTTAATCGCCGCGCTAATCAGCTGGCGCACTATTTGAAGCGTCACGACATCTATGGGGAAAGGCTGGTTGGCGTTTCAGTCAATAGATCAGTTGAGATGATCGTTGCCATTTTGGGCGTTCTGAAAGCAGGTGGTGCATACGTTCCGCTCGATCCTGAATACCCCACTGATCGGCTGGAGTTTATTGTGAGAGATTCACAGTTAGATATCATACTCACCAGTGGGCATCAAAGTGAACAGTTGGCGGGATTAGGGATCAAACTCGTCGCTTTGGATGTGGACTGGGAAGGGATCAGTCAAGAGAGCGATCTTAATCCAAACCAGAGCAGGGTATCTGACAACGATCTGGCATACGTGATTTATACGTCTGGTTCTACCGGATTGCCTAAGGGTGTAATGATAGAGCATCGCTCAGTGGTTAATTTCAGCCAGTTCTGCATCGCTGAATACCAAATTATCCCAGACGATAAAGTACTTCAGTTTGCCACCATCAATTTTGATACAGCAGTCGAAGAGATCTTCATGACCTTGTTAGCAGGAGCAACACTCGTGTTGAGGAACAATGAGGTCCTGTTATCAGGTGAAGAATTGTTCAATATGGTCGAGGAGAACGGGTTAACAGTGTTGGATCTCCCGACAGCATATTGGCACGAATGGGTTCATGAACTACTTATCACAGAAAAGAATTTACCGGAGGGTGTCCGTCTGGTGATTGTCGGTGGAGAAAAGTGTCTCATCGAACGTTATGAGAACTGGCTGCAAGTCGGTGGGGCGCTGAGCAATTGGGTCAATACCTATGGTCCGACTGAAGCGACCGTCGTATCTAGTGTGTACTGGCCCAACGCCGAAGAAATGAAGCGTTTTTCTGAGGTGCCAATTGGCAGACCGATCAGTAATGGGAAGCTTTATATACTGGATAAAAAGCTTCTGCCAGTCCCCGTGGGAGTCAGTGGTGAATTGTGTATCGGCGGCGCGGGCGTCGCGCGCGGCTATCTAAATGCCAGCAACAAGTCGGCTGAGGTGTTTGCTCCAGATCCGTACAGTGGGATCCCAGGTGCTCGCCTTTACCGGACTGGTGATTTAGTCAGGTATCTGCCTGATGGGAATATTGAATTTATCGGTCGCGTTGATTATCAGGTCAAAATCCGTGGATTCCGCGTGGAATTGGGTGAGATAGATACGGTACTTACTAAAAATACGAGCGTTCGAGAAGCTGTAACTGTCGCAATTTCCAGCGGTAGCGATCATCTTCGTCTGGTGTCGTATGTTGTGCCCCTTAATTCTGGCGATCGGACTGCAACAGACAATTATAAAAAAGAGCTGCGTGAGTATTTGAAGGATTATCTGCCAGAGTATATGGTGCCTTCGGCAATCATGTTACTTGAAGAGCTGCCCATCTCACCGAGCGGAAAAATTGACCGACGAGCGCTGCCGGAACCGGAAATCGAGAGTGTGGAAGTAGAGACGGAGTATGTTGCCCCAGGCACCCCTGAAGAAGAAATTCTTACCAATGTCTGGTCCGAAGTATTAGGGATCGAACGCATCGGTGTTCACGACAATTTCTTTGAGTTGGGAGGCGATTCGATCCTCAGCATCCAGGTTATCGCACGTTGTGGCATGGCGGGGCTAAAACTATTGCCCAGGAATTTGTTTGAGAATCCGACCATCTCTGCATTGGCGATGGTAGCGGAGAAGGGCGTAAAGATTGAGGCTGAACAGGGTATCGTTGATGGAAATGTCTTGATGACCCCTATTCAAAGCTGGTTTTTCGAGCAGGATCTTCCAAATCCGAACCACTATAACCAGGCATTGATGATGAAAGTTAACCAACCACTGAACATAGGTTATTTGGAGGAGGTTGTTCGAGCATTGGTATCCCACCACGATGCGCTGCGGCTGCGGTTCTCTGATAAGGCAGATACCTGGCAGCAGCATAACTCGGGTTTAGAAGAAGCATCGGAAGGCGTGGATCACCTGACGCATGTAGATTTGAGCAGTACGGCAGATGTTGATGTTCCGGAGAGGATCGAGGAGCTGGCAGAGGAATACCAGTCTGGGCTTGATATCACAAATGGTCCAATATTCCACGTGGTGGTCTTCGATCTGGGAGAAAAACGGCCAGCAAGGCTGCTGATTGTCGCTCATCATCTGGCTATAGACGGAATCTCCTGGCGAATCTTATTGGATGATTTTCAAACCGCATATGCCCAGGTAAGCTCCGGAAAAGCGACTAAATTGCCTCCAAAGTCGACCTCCTTCCAATTATGGGCAAATCGATTAACTGATTACGCACAGGCAGAAGCTGCCAATTCAGAGCTTGCTTACTGGGAGATGGTTAGCGCCAAAGACGTCGGAAAGATACCGGTCGATTACACGAGCGGAGATAACGTAGAGAAATCTCAGAAAAGCGTCTCTGTCTCATTGAGCGAGGATGAGACACAGGCTTTACTGAAAGAGGTTCCCAGCGCCTATCAGACAGAAATCAATGATGTTTTATTGACCGCTCTGGCGCAGGTCACGCGTTTGTGGACCGGCGGAAATTCTATGCTTATTGAGATGGAGGGCCATGGTCGCGAGTACCTGTTTGAGGATGTGGACATCAGTCGAACAATCGGCTGGTTTACATCGATATTTCCGGTATTAATTGAATTGGCCGGCAACGAAACAACTGGTGAGGTGCTTAAATCTGTCAAAGAGCAGCTCCGTGTTTTACCTAATCACGGTATCGGATATGGGTTGCTGAGATACCTGAATGATGACGTTGCTATCAAACAAACATTAGCCGCAATACCACATTATGAATTGAGCTTCAATTACCTCGGGCAGTTCGATCAAGCGTTACCTAAAGATGGAATTTTCGGGATCGCGGAGGAATCAAGAGGCAGGGACCGTGATGCTGAAGGTATACGAGGTGCCCTCATAGATATCAATGGTGGAATTTTGAGGGGCCAGTTGACAATGGAATGGTCTTACAGCACTAACATCCACCGCCGTGGGACAATCGAAAGATTGGCAAATGAATATATAGAAGCGTTGCGAAACATAATAAAGCACTGCCAGACTCCGGAAGCCGAAGGCTTTACACCCTCTGATTTCCCGATGGCAGATGTGGATCAGAAGGAATTAGAAAAATTGTTAGGGAAAATTAAACAATAAAGGGAAACCTTACAAAATGAGCGTTAAGAATATCGAAGATATTTACCGGTTATCTCCTATGCAGCAAGGCATGCTGTTTCATAGCACGTATGCCCCTGAAACCGGAATGTATTTTGAACAATCAAGCTGGATTATACGCGGTGAATTGGATTCGTCGGCGTTTGAAAAAGCCTGGCAAACGGCGATGGATCGACACACTGCTCTGCGTACCTCTTTCATGTGGGAAGATCTGGATGAGCCGCTGCAGGTTGTCTACCGGCAGGTTGATCTATCCATTGAGCAGTTGGATTGGAGAGAAAGTACGGAAGAGCTGCGTGAGCAGAAACTGCAAGATTTCCTGGATAGTGACCTGGAGCGAGGATTCGATATAACTCAGGCACCGCTTATGCGTCTGGCTTTAATCCGGACCGAGCAGGATGCGTATTTATTTAATTGGAGTCACCATCATTTGCTGCTGGATGGCTGGTCCCAGCCAGTAATATTACAGGATGTTTTTACACTTTATGAAGCCTATGTCCAGAATATGGACCTTTTGTTGGAACCTGCTAGACCATACCGTGATTATATCGCCTGGATACAGAACCAGGACATGAACGAAGCACGCACATACTGGCAAAATTTACTGCGTGGTTTTACTGACCCAACAGTTCTACCAGAAGAACTGCTCAGCGGTAATTCGAATCAAATCCAGGGATCGGAATCATCCGTGGAGGAAGGTGAGTACTCAATAATTCGCACTGTTCTGGATGAAAAATTATCCGATGATCTAAACACATTAGTGCGTCAGACGCAAACTACCCTAAATTCCCTGGTCCAGGGTGCCTGGGCGATCTTGCTTTCCCATTATAACGTTGGTGGGGATGTGGTGTTCGGGGCAACTGTATCGGGCCGCCCTGTTGATCTGCCGGGTGTTGAATCAATCGTTGGGTTATTTATTAATTCACTTCCGATGCGCATAACCATTACGCCCAGAGATAAGCTTTCATCATGGCTGCAGGGGATCCAGGCTCAGCAAGTGACTTCAAGGCAGTACGAATTCACGCCTCTCTATGAAATCCAGACCTGGAGTGAGGTGCAGAAGGATGTGCCGCTGTTTAACAGTTTATTGGTTTTCGAGAACTATCCTGTGGATGAGGTGCTGCGCGAGCAGAAAGGATCGATAGACATTCGGCCAAAGCATATTTATACCCGCACAAACTATCCATTAACGATAGCCTTCACCCCGGGCAAGAAAATCGGGTTTGAGATTGCCTATGACCATGCTCGTTTCTCACCTGCAGCGATACAGCGAATTCAAGAACACCTGGTCACATTGTTTGAACGAATGACAATCTCGGTCGATCAGCGGGTGAATGAAATATCGATCCTCGGCCAGGAAGAACAAGAAAAGTTTTTGGTGGAATGGAACGACACAGGGAAAGAATTCACGAATTATGGCTGTGTGCATCGATTAATTGAAGCAGCGGTGGAAAGAACGCCGCAAGCGCTCGCTTTAATATCCGATGATGGACAGATGAGTTATGAATTAATGAATGACCGGGCGAACCAGTTGGCACGGCATCTTAATAAACATGGCATAGGGCAGGAATGTATGGTGGGTATCTCAGTCGAGCGATCGATTGACATGGTAGTCGCAGTGCTCGGTGTGTTGAAAACAGGAGCCGCATACGTTCCATTAGATCCGAAATATCCAGCTGACCGAATTGCATTCATGATGGCAGATTCGGGTATGGACCTGATGATCACCCAGGAAAAGCTCTTGAACGAGAGTCTCGAATATCAGGGCAGGGTGGTGCAGATTGACGCAGATTGGAACAGTATTTCTGAAGAAAAAAAAGGAAACCCTGAATATGAGGTAACCCTCGATAACCCGGCCTATGTAATTTATACATCGGGATCGACTGGTAAACCAAAAGGCGTTGTTGTGTCTCATCGTTCATTGGTTAATCACACACTTGCGCTCACAGATGCAATGGAAGTGGATACCAATGATCGTATGCTGCAGTTCATCTCATTGAGCTTCGATGCATGTGGAGAGGAACTGTACCCCGCCCTGATCAGCGGTGCAGCGCTGGTATTGCCCGATGGAACACAGGATGTTTTAGGCGCTGAGTTGTTGAAATTCAGTGATCGACACGGCATTACCATATTTCACATGCCTACCGCGATCTGGCACCAGGTTGTAGACGACATCGTCGCTCTGGATCTCCAGATACCTGCTTCCATACGACTGCTGGGTGGTGGGGGTGAGAGTGTTGCGATGGATAAAATGCGTGCCTGGTGTGAAAAAGTCGAAGAGCGAGAGAATACTACCCCGATATATTTTGTGTATGCATATGGACCGACAGAGGCGACGATCGCTTGTACAATTCTAAAAGGTCGCTGTTCCACTAATGAGATCTGCGGATATCAAGTTCTCCCGATCGGTCGTCCGATTTCGAATGTTCAGGCTTACATAGTTGATAGTCAAATGCGCCCTGTACCTGTTGGTGCTCCCGGCGAATTATTGATTGGCGGCGTTGGGGTGGCGCGCGGTTATTTGCATTATGGTGATAAAACCGCTGGTAGATTTATCGCCAATGCTTTTGGAAATGATCCTGGATCACGCCTGTATCGTACAGGGGATCTGGCACGCTATCTCCCTGATGGGAATATCGAGTTCTTGGGCAGGGCAGATTACCAGGTAAAATTGCGTGGCTTCAGGGTGGAATTGGGGGAGATTGAATCAGTGATTCGAGAATTCCGGGGTATACGTGATGCGATCACCATTGTGCGTGAAGACGAACTGGGCGACAAACGCCTGATCGCTTATGTGCAGCCTGATGAATCAGGAGGTGAGGATGAATGGGTGATGCAGCCTCAAGAAATGCGTGATTTCCTCGCTGATAGGCTGCCTCAGTACATGGTTCCCAGCATATATGTTCAGATCGATAAGATTCCAATTACACCCAGCGGAAAAGTAGATCGCCGCGCTCTGCCCACACCTGAAGGCTTGCAGCCGGAAAATGGTAGTGACTATGTAGCGCCTCGTACGCCTGTTGAGGAAATCGTCGCTGGCTTATGGTCTGAGGTGTTGGGTGTCAACCGGATAGGTATTTATGATAACTTTTTCGACCTGGGCGGGCACTCGTTAAAGGCCACTCAATTGCTATCAAGGTTAAGGCAGACATTTGATATCGAACTGTCGTTTCGCAGTGTATTTGAAACACCGACAGTCGCGGGGACAGCACAGGAAATAACCATAGCACAAGTAGCAGAACAGGGCGAAGGTGCCGCCCCACCAATCAAACCTATACCGCGAGATGATGATAGCGGCGTCCCGTACGAGGCTCCGCCCCTTTCGTTTTCACAGCAGCGATTATGGTTCCTCGATCAATTGGACCCCGGAAATCTTGCCTGGAATATCCC
>Ga0209013_10001776_pt1 | contig 19865 bp, 21 predicted proteins | sample Cruoilmetagenom2_FD_187291 | JGI IMG/M metagenome (GOLD analysis project Ga0209013, IMG submission 187291) | Oil polluted marine microbial communities from Coal Oil Point, Santa Barbara, California, USA - Sample 2 (SPAdes) (version 2) | ecosystem: Environmental > Aquatic > Marine > Oil seeps ...
ATCTACGGTATCTCACTACTTAAACTTAATGCAGAAAGTAGGTTTGCTGGAATCTGTTCGTTATGGTCAGTGGACTTATTATAGAAGAGACGAAGAAGCCATTCGTCAGTTAGCTGAATATTTTAGAACGGAAATCTAAGTTAATCTGATTTTCGTTATTTTTTTCCTTTTAATATCGATAATTCTAGATATTTAAATACAATGAAAAGTTCGGAGGAGTAAAACTATGCGTTATATTGCATATATATTTGCGTTATTTGCTGGAGTAGCCCTTAGCTTTGAAGGAGCTATTTATGGTGAACTAGGTAAAAATATAGGAAAACTAGAAACCAGTTTTTATAATTTTTTTGTGGGTACGATTATTCTTGGTCTACTATGGATATTTTTTGGTAAAGGTAAAATTTCACATGTAGTTGAAGCTCCAAAGTGGACTCTTCTTGGCGGTGTACTAGGAGTTGTATACTTAACGGCTATTGTCATTAGTGTTCCATATGTTGGTGTTGGAATAACGATGGTTGCAGTTATTATAGGTCAATTATTAATGAGTATGGTTATTGAGCATTATGGTTGGCTCGGAAGTAAGAAAACCAAAATTAATAAAGAAAAAATATTTGCTGTGATATCAATGGTTATCGCGCTTATTTTAGTTAACTAGGAGGTTTACAAAATGGGTATATTTATGATTCTCTTTACATTACTAGGTGGTATCACATTGAGCGCACAATCAGCTATAAATGGTACATTTAGCCGCAAAGCGGGAACAATTGAAACAACATTACTGACATTTATAACTGGTTCTTTGTTTTTGGCTATACTTATTTTATTCTTTGGGCAAGGAGATATATTTGCTGTCTTCAAAGCACCTGTTTGGCAATTAAGTGCGGTATTTTTGGGAGTTTTATTTCTCTTGTTTAACGTATTTGCAGTTCAAAAAATCGGAGTTATTGCAACAAGTATTACTGTTATTGCTGGACAACTAATTATTGGAGTTGTAATTGACCATTTTGGTTGGTTTAATAGTTTGATCATTGCGCTAGATATGAAACGTTCGTTTGCTTTGTTGTTCATGATTATTGCCTTATATTTTATCTATAAAGGAAATAAACGTTCTCATGAAGAGTTAGACGTACAATAATTTACTATATAAAAGTGTTCCAACTATTGCTAACGTTGGAATGCTTTTTAATTATATTCAAATTGAAATAACCTACTGAGTTAATTAGGAAAAACTGTTGAGAAGCCACCCAAAAACGGGGTCATTTATATCCTTAAACAAAACCCATGTTTTTGACAGGAGTAATTCCTTTAATAGAAATATTTAAAGGATTATTGCCATTTTAATAGAATTATAGACATAGAGATAGTAAATAATAATTATATAGTTCAAAGTGAATTAATTAAAGCGGGAGTGAACAAATAATATGGAAACTGATTCTCTTATACCATTTATATTTACTTGGGGAATACCAGCATTTTTGGTCACTATAACTTATTTAAAAATGAATACCGAAGACAAAAAATCAGCATTGAATGATTTTAGGTCACGCCGGTTTATTTTGACCATTGGGTTTTTAGTAACGGGTGCATTTTTTACACATTTAGGATCATTAATAGCCATAAGGAAAATGGAGTTAATCGGTATTGCGCTTTTTGCTTTAGGAGGGATTTTATCAGCAATAAGTATTTGGAATAAAAGTAAAATAAAAAGTGTGATTATCTTAGTAATAATGGCTCTTACTTTGTGGTTTTACGCCTAACATACATATCGTACAAATTTTAACTCTTAAAATCTATTCTTTATTTTAGTTGTTTTTGAAACAGGAACGCTTATTGCTCCGTCTAACCATTAACAATTAAAGAAGGTGCCTTATGACCGAACTTGAAAAATTTATATATGAACATGGTGATGAGTTATTGAGACTTGCTTATACGTATGTGAAAAATAAGCAGGCGGCGGAAGACATTGTCCAAGATGTTTTATTAAAAGCTTTTGAAAAGCAAGAGTATTTTCGCGGGGAGTCCTCGTATCGTACTTATTTGTATCGGATGACGATTAATCGCAGTCACGACTATTTGCGCAGTTGGCATTATAAACATACAATTATGGGCGAGAGAATTCAGCGTTTATTTGGTCACTCTACTGAACAAGACATCGAGAAGCAATCAGACAATCGACTACTCGCTCAAGCTGTTCTTGCTTTACCAGTTAAATACCGTGAAGTAATTGTTTTTACGTATTATTTAGGCTATTCTTCCGAGGAAATTGGCACATTACTTAATTGTTCACCGGCGACAGTACGCACCAGGCTCGCACGTGGTCGGGAAAAACTGAAAACTGTGCTAAAGGAGGATGGCTTCGATGGAACGATTGAAAACGGGTATTGATGAAATTCTTGGAGAGGAACATTGGATGACCAAGGACCTTGCAAAGAGAATGGCTGATTCGAAAAAAAAAACGATGGGCGCACCAGTTTTTGTTATTGTAGGCATCATTGCAATTTCTGCATTACTTTTTACGATTACACTTTGGTCTACTCAACCAGGCATTTTAAGTAATACCACAACTAGTGCACTTGGTGAACATGGAGAACTGTTTAATACTTATTTTGAGGCAATTGACTCTCAGGATTCAGAAATGCTAAAGCAAGTAGCTGCACCGGCTTACGGGGAGGATGTTGATGGGCTATATGAAAAATATGAAAGAATGGATTTTTCTACAACAGAATTTTTACAAGAGCTTGACGGCATTATTTGGTTGAAATATGTGGTGTTGGATAATGAGGGTGAAAAATGGGAAGAGGTCGCAACTTATTATCAAATCGTAAATGGCAAAATATATGAGCCGATATATGAACAACCATTTTTTATATATAAAAACATGGATATGGAAAAAGCACAGGCACAAGCCATTTTTGGTTTCGGTGGTTACAGAAGGTACAGCCAGTTTGTGGCGGTCGATAACGGAGAATTAATAGTGAGTGGCTCTCGTAGCGGTAATAAGTTGGAATCGTCGATCGAATTGTACTTAAAGAAGATTGGTGAGGAAACTGTGTTTAAACGCTTCGAACAGGTCCGTCTCGTCTACCAAGATAATGGAAAAGTTTTATGGTTATCTGCAGACGGATTTGAAATATACTTTAAGAGAATAAGCGAGCGTATTTTAGTAGATGAGCAAGGTGTTGAATATTACCAACAAGGAAGGTATTAATGATACTCGAGGGATATCTAAATTTAATGAGTATCTCCTATAGTTAAATTGTTTTTATGTTTAAATTCGAAATTAACTGCTCATTTAACTGCGCTCTATAGTTGAATAATGAAACCTTTGTTAGTAGAATCCTTACATAATAAAAGGGGGAGAAACTTTTATGAGTACTTTAACTAAACCTATAGGGATTACATTTATTTTAGCTATTTTAATTTCTTTTATGAACTTTACAGAGTACGGTGCAGTGTCGAACTTTATAGGATGGATTATTATTCTTTTATTTTCTACTCTTTTTGTTCATGAGCTAGGCCATGTGCTGTTTGGAATACTACCATTTACGAAGTGACCACTCCAAATGCACATTATATACTTGCCACCTTGATGCTGAACTTATAAAGAAAGAGAGCGTCCTACTATTAAGTAAAGTGAAGGGAGCGAGAAAATGGGTTTCTGGTATTTCTTATTATTGTTCTTGGGATTAATTTTTGTAGTGAAGGGGCTACTTGGTAATAAAAAATATAGCCTGGTAGTTATAGGAATTGTATGTATTGGATTATCAATATTTATGTTTTCCTCGCAAAGTGATGAAATTATTTCAGAATTACTGAATTTGAAATAGAGTGTTATTGGAATCAATTGAAAAAAAGCACTTTCCACTATTAAAAAGTGAAAAGTGCTAATATTTAATCGTTCGCATCATCAACTGAATCGTTTACAGAACCCTCATCTTGCTGTTCTTCTTCTTCATTTTCTTCAACTTCCTCTATTTTCTCTTCTTCATTGTTCGCTTCGTCTTCAATTCCTGTATCATTCTGTCCATCATCTTCTAATATTGGATCATTTACTTCAATATCTTCTACATCATTACTTTCATCGCCACAAGCTCCCAGGATTAATATAGATGTTAAAGCCAATGGTAAAGCAATCATTTTTCTTTTCATGTGTATTCCTCCTGTATTCTATCAAATATTTTATAGTCTTATTTATATGTACCTCATTTTTGAAGAGTTAAACTGCTAAACTTTATATTGACAACTAAAAAAAGTAAATAGAGACTATTCCTCTCCATCTACTTTTAAGTGAAAGTTGGTGTTATTCTTTGTTTTTTAACCCCTGTACTCGAGTTAAATTAGCGATTGTACCACCATCAACTCGTAAGTCAATACCTGTAATATATGAAGCGGCATCACTAAGTAGGAATTCAACAGCGGAAGCTATTTCTGATGCTTCTCCTTCACGTTGTAAAGGGGTGATCTCTAACATCATTTTCATCTGCTCTTGTTGAGAGGCTTCCTGACGACCCATTGGAGTATTAATAGTACCTGGTGAAATTGATGTAATACGAGCACCTTTTTCTCCCCAAGCCCATGCTTGATCTTCAACAATTAATAGTACTCCTAATTTAGAAAGACTATATGAAGCACCTGAGTCACCTTGTGAAAATTGTTCTATTGTTTCAATTACGTTATCAGCTAATGGTTTTTTTAAGAGTTCTGTATATGGACCTTGTCGTGGAGCCATATGGCCACTCATAGATGAAATACAAATAACAGAAGTTCCATTAGTTGCAAGTGGAAGGAATGCATCCAATATGAGTCCTGTACCTACTAAGTTAACTTCAGTAATTCGTTTTGAATCCGCCATTGTAGGTGATAGACCAGCTGTATGAACAAGACCTTTCAATGTACCTAATTGCGAAGCTTTTTCCGCTAAGACAGCAACATTTTCTTTAGAAGTAATATCAACTGTTTGGTAGTGTACATCCATAATCCCTTTGGCTGCTAATTCTTCCTTCGTTTGGACCAAACGCTCTTCAGATACATCTGCTAATAATACGGTTCCTTTTTTGCCTACAAGTTCAGCAGTTGCTTTCCCCATTCCACCAGAACCACCTGTAATTACATAAACGTGTTTTGTCATGTTTACTTCCTCCTATGCTTGTTATACCATTATTGTAAACGCGTTCGTCATATAATTAACAAGACAGTTTTACTCAAAATGTCCAGAGGGGTGACACAATTGAAAATAGGTAAAGAAACTATTATTGAAGCATTTTTACAATTGTTACACGAGAAAACCTTTGAAGAATTGTCGGTAAAAGAAATTATTCAAAAGGCTGGGTTTTCTCGCTCTACATTTTATCTGCATTTTGCAGATAAATATGAGCTGATGGAAGATATAAGACGCACCTTGAATGGCCATTTTCTATCATTTTATGAAATGGAATTCAACCAATGGGGTAAGCCAATGACTCTTCACTTATGTGAACATATTTTTAAATATCGTTCGTTTTATGAATTGGAATTCTCCGATACGAGCGCAATTCAAAAACTCTCCAATAGACTAGCAGCACATTTACTACTTATATTCGATGATCAGGATTATGCCATATTTGCAAGTTATGGAACGATAGGATATTTAACCATTTGGGTAAAAAATTCTTTTGAAATGAGTCCAGCTGAAGCAGCTGATAAGTTATTGAAGATTGGTTTAACCAATTGGACGAAAAAAATAGGATATGGCATTTAACGTGTAATAAGAATCTGCAACAGCGAAAGGAGATTATAATGAGAACATTACTGGAGTTAATCCGAATTATTTTTCTGTTTTTTATTGTAGTTGGTGTAATCTTCTTTGTAAAAAATTCAATTTACTTGAAAATAGGAATTGATGCAGAAAAATATACTGGTATTGGATTTATTGCAGCTTTTGTTTTATTTTTTGTTCTATATAGAAATAAACTTCAATTTAGTGGTTGGTATAACGGGAGAGGGAGAGAAAAACTTCCGAAGAAATTGTCACAAATCCTAATTTTAAGTGCAATATTTTTACTTTTTTTACCCCCAGTATTAATTCTGTTCCTTTAAAAAATAACAAACCTAAATTCTCAAATTACTTCGTCTCTATAATTACTCTGCATAAACTCCATATACAACTCTATACTAAGCAAGAAAGTAAAAAGGAGAGATACTTATGGCCGTATGTCCTTTATGTAACTCGTTAAAAGTATTAAATATCAACTGTCCAAATTGCAATAATCGGTTAGAGGACTCTGGCAAAGTATCTGATTTTTTAGATCCGTATGGTCATTATAATGACGAGGAGACGGTCAAAATGGGAGATGGCTATCCCACTACAGCAAAAGATCAGATATGTCCACACTTGATGGTTTGTTCTGATTGCCAGTATGACATAGTGAAGTTTATACAAGAGGAATAGTGTTCTTTAAATCCTACGAAAAAAACTCAAGTAAAAATTCTACTTGAGTTTATATTTAATTTTTAATTTTGCATGTCGCTCAGACCCGGACTATGTTCATTTGGCATTTCTGGCATCAATGTTACTGGAAAGCCAGCTGGTGGATCTGTAACCATCATAGTTCCACCATTTCGACTAGGAGTTGTACCTTGGATAATTTCAGCGACTCTATTCGGATCTAATCGGAAGTTAAATGTGGAATTATGATAACCCATGTCTATATACTTTCGGCATTCTGGATATTTGTTAATATCATAGTTCGGGACAGGGAACAGTTTGCCCCATTGTACACCTAAAGTTTCTAATGCTTTCGCAAATGCATTTTGATGGGAATTATCCCGTACAATGAGGAAGGCAAGCGTTTCTCTAAACGTTTTGTTAGAACTCATTTCATATATTCGAGTTTTTTGAAGTACACCTGTTGACTCTAGAACAAGATTGTTGAGTAAATCTCCAATTAAATTTCCATGACTGTAAACCCATGAGCCGTTCCAAGGATTCCCAGCTGCATCTACGGGTAAAGATGCTTGTGCGCCAATGATAAAATGATGTGGATTCGCATGCTTTACTGCATCGTTAAGTGGAGCACCATCTATACCTGCATTACCTGGCTCTGAAGATTCACCAGAACCATTTAATAATTGATTAATCGTATTTTGTACCAATTCGACATGGGCTATTTCCTCCAGAAACATTCCTTTAAGTAAGTCCCTGAATTGTGTTTCCTTTCCTCTAAAATTGGAACTTTGGAAGAAGTACTGCATCATCGTTCGCATTTCACCATAGTGACCACCTAATATTTCTTGTAAAACCTTTGCTGCCGCAGGGTCTGGTTGATCTGGGACTATTTGGTTTATCAATTCTTCCTTATAATAATACATTCCTCATCCTCATTTCCTTGTTTGTTCACGTAGTATTTGAAATATAATTACTTTTATACATTAAATAAGCGATGGTTTTATTTGTGAAAGAGAGTGAAGATTAATAGAATGAAAGAAAGGGAATAGAAGAAGGATGAATGAAAGGGGCGTGCTATATGTGATTTATGTAAAGATATTATTTCAAATTTTAGTTATATCTAGTTTCATCTTTTTTGTCAGTGGACGTTTAATGGGCGCACAGATTAATCTAATCAAACGTATAATGGCGGTTGTAATAAGCGTATTCTTTACTTCCTTTGTATATTGGTATGCTTACTTACGAGGAACAGATTTCTTATCGGAAAGTTTTGTTTATACGTATATGGATGTCAGCACTATTATATGGATAGGGAGTATGTTGTTAATATCTATGTTGCTTTACCTTTTCTTCGAATTATTTGATCCAATGGCGATTGGAGAGAAAGGTCAAAGAGTTTCAGGGAATAAATCAATATGGATTCGCTTACGAAACCAGTGGCGTGGTCAGAGGAGAATGCGGCAAGTTGTCCAAATTGCTATGAAAAATGGTATTTCACGGACGATCAAATACTCCAAATTTAAGGAAAGTGAGCGGGAACTAGCAAAAGCTTTTAGACAAACATTAGAGGAATCCGGTGGGATTTTTGTGAAATTTGGTCAAGTTCTTTCAACAAGAGGGGATATATTGCCTCAGGCTTTCGTAAAGGAATTAGAATTACTTCAGCAACACGTAAAGCCTTTAACAAATGAACAAGTAAATTCTATTTTAGCAGCCTACTTGCCCTATAAGATGGAGGATATGTTCGTTGAATTCGATCTAAAACCAATTGCGTCAGCATCTATAGGTCAAGTACATAAAGCAATTCTTCGAGAAAATAACAAAGAAGTAGTAGTGAAAATTTTACGACCTGATATTAAAGATATGATGCGCGACGATTTAAATATATTAGTAGATTTCGCTTCATGGTTCTCTGATAAATCTACTTGGGCTGAAAAACTTGGGTTTCGCGAGCTTGCACTTGGATTTGCGGAAAATCTAAGAGAAGAAGTGGATTTTGAAATTGAAATGCGAAATGCTATTCAAGTAACTACTGCGTTGTTAGATAGTTCATACAAAGTGAAGATACCCCATATATATACAGAGCTAAGTAATAATCACTTGATCGTTTTTGAATATATTCATGGACAGAGTGTATCAAATGGAGATACTTTGTTTCGATCACTTGGAGCGGATAGAGAACAATTTGCAAGGACTGTCTTATATTCATTTTTTGACCAATTACTGTATTCCGGCATATTTCATGCAGATCCACATCCGGGCAATATCTTTGTAGATGATGTGGATGGAACTCCTATATTCTTAGATTTTGGAGCTGTTGGTCGTTTAGCGCAACCTCAGCAAGAAGGGATGAAGTTATTCTTACTCGGTATTCAACATAATGATGCAGATATCCTTTATGATGCAGTCTCTCTTTTAGTTGAGGATGTAGATCATATTGAGCGAGAGAAACTGGAACAAGCAATGGCGCAATTATTATTGAGAATATCCTATATTTCTCATATTCCGACGGAGGAATTAATCCAAGCATTTTTTGAAGTGGTCCATAAATTTGGTTTATCTTTTTATCCATCCGTAGGAATTGCGCTCAGAGCTTTAATCACACTTGACGGTACATTACACATGATAAAAAGAGACTTTGATATTTTTAATGAAGCAAAAGAGTATTCAACAGAATATATGGCATCCTTATGGAAAAAACCATTTAAGGAACCAAAGCGGACATTTGAACGTTTGGAAGAGGAACTAGCATTATTGTTACCTACTATCCGTAAAATACCAAGACGAGTAGACCATCTTATTCAGAAAGTAGAAAGCGGCAAAATTACATTACATCATGATATTTTTTCCGATAAGAGTAATTCTATGTTTGTTACACAATTATTTTCTCGTTTTGTATTGCTGATGGTTGGAATTACATTTGGTATTATTTCGGTTGCACTTCTTGCAATTGGTCAGTTTATAGAGGCAGAATTTGCAATTTACTTAAATACAGCCGCGTATGTGGGACTGTTCTTATGTGCTGTCTTACTCGTTAGACTATCGATACAGGCTATACGATTGATGAAAAGTGACAGATAATTTTATTAGGTAAAAAAACCATTTCATTTTGAAATGGTTTTTTTTAATCTGAAAGGATATAACTACTCCAATCGGACACTCTATGTATATTCTATTTTTCTAGAAATGGGGTGTTTATATTGTGTGCCAATGAGAAGCCGAATACTCCTGAACTGATGAAAGAGATATTTGAAAAATTGAATCGATCTGAGGATGTTTTGACAATCCCCTTGCAGCTAGGAAATAATAATGCTTTTGTACTCTACTTAAAAACAGTAGTAGATGGGATAAAGCTACAAAATATAATTATCAAACCCTTTTTCGAGCTCAAGTCAATGGACTACTTTTCATCTTACATACAGTCACTTCCAGACATTGTAAAGATGAAAACAGGGGAAGAGTTATTAATACAGTTGACGAAAGGGCATGTACTAATAAGTATACAAGATCAATTTTTTCTAGTAGATATCAAAATGATAACAGCAAATTCACCTCAACAAGCGTTAATGGAGCCCACTATTTATGGCCCTCAGCTAGCATTGAGCGAATCGATAGAAACCAACTTAAATATGATTCGAAATCGGTATGCAGAACCTTCACTTACAATTGAAAATGTGCAATTTATAGATAAAACCCATCAAACTATTGCTTTATTATATGATAAAAAAAAGGTAAAACAATCTGTGCTAGATGCAGTACGCAAAAAAATAGAGGAACTGGATAAGACTCTAGTTGAATCTTCCGGAGACTTACAACTGTTATTGAATAGCACCAAATATTCTCTATTTCCATCAATAATATTGACAGATAGACCTGATCGTATTACGTATAACTTAGCAAATGGAAAAGTAGTAATTATGATGGATGGTAGTCCACAGGCAATAGTTGCACCAGTTATCTTCTTTGACTTTATGGTGTCGATGGAAGATAACTATCATTCATATTGGATTACTTTTTTTACTTTAATCCTAAGATATGCTGGATTATTAACATGCATACTTTTACCCGCAATGTACGTTGCAGTTACTTCCTATACACCAGATATTTTTCGTGTAGAACTGGCACTTTCAGTAGCTGCAAGTAGGCTAGGTGTCCCCTATCCATCTTTTATAGAAGTTCTGTTCATGTTGTTATTTATGGAGTTCTTGATAGAGTCGAGTATACGTTTGCCAAAAGCTATAAGTGCAACAGCTACGACCGTAGGAGGGTTAATATTAGGTACAGCAGCTACAGAGGCAGCACTAACTTCTAATATTATGATCATCATTGTGTCAGCTGTTGCAATCACTAGTTTTGTTATTCCAATAAGTGAAATGAGTTTTGCTATAAGAATATGTAGGTACCTATTACTAGCATTCACGACTCTATTTGGCACGGTTGGTTTGATGCTTGGATTTTTAGGAATCATTATGTTTTTAACAAACAAAGATAGCTTTGGTGAACCGTTCTTAAAGATAAATTGGAAAAGTAGCAAGAGGGAAAAAGAGGTGTAATTACAGTTGAGTCGCTTTATGTACTATTTAATATTTGTAACGATGGTTGCAAATATAATCGCATCAGTCCCTCGAATATTAGTTATTGAAAGTAATAAAGGAGTAATTTTCTCCATGATTGCTGCTCTCGTGGTGGGTGTAGTATTAACTTACATTGTCATTCATTTATTTAACAAATTTAGCGGACAAAGTTTACCAGATATATTGAAAAAGTATAGCTCAAAATGGTTCTATGTTCCTGTAATAATATATTTCGCAGTTTCATGGTTTATAGCTGGAGCAATAACGCTGGTTACCTATGTATTTTTATTTACAACTTTCGTGTCATTTGAAACTTCTATGGTCCTAACTACACTTGCGTTTGTAGTTATAGTTTCTTTTGGTATGTTGATGAAGTCAGAAAGCGTATTGCACACAGTGGAAATTGTATTTCTTTTACTCTTACTGGTCATAATATTTTTATTTGTAAAAATAATGACAGATGAAAACTTAAATTGGGATTTTGTTCAGGTTGCAATGATGAATATAGGTACAACTCCAAAGAGTTATATGTCTTTTTCTGCCGCATCTTATTTATTTATCGGTGTTGTTAATATTGTTATTTTTAACAGTTTTTTTAAAGGTAAGCTCAAATTTGGTCTCAAACAAGCAACGGTCATCGGTACTGTAGGAGCACTTGTATTATTTATAACCTATTTCATTCCTATTGGATTTAACGGCTTTGAACAAATTGAACATTTGAACTTTCCATGGGTTTCTACAGCTGATTCTGTACGAATGAAATATGGGGTCATCGAACGAGTGGTTTTCATTTTTATCATTATCTTTTTAGGAATTTCTTTCTTAAGTTTATTAGTTCATTGGCATGTATCCTTAAAGTTGCTTGAAAGTATTTTTCAATTTAATAAATTGAAATGGAAAAATAAGAATTTATCATCATATTTTTTTGTTTTTCTTTTCGGAGCAGTTTCTACTTTTTTGGTAACAAGAATTAACGAATTTGAACTTTTCAAGTATGCAAGTATTTTCTATAATACTTTGCCAATATTTTATTTTATTTTATTCCTTTCTTTATTTGTAGCTAAAAGGAGGGCAAAACTATAATGTACACTTTTTCCAGAAAAAATGGGACTTTACTGACTATAGTTTTCATCCAATGCATCCTTGTATTAGCTGGGTGTGGATTTAAAGATATTGATAATAGATTGTTTGTCATTGGAATTGGCGTCGATCCTTCCGAAAAAGAAGAGGGGCATTACAAAGTTACTCTTAAATTATCTATTCCGGTTGGTTCGATTAAGCAAGAAAAGAAACCAACCTATCATTACTTAGTTCATGAGGGAGAAAATATTGAAGAAGCAATACGCATATTAGAAACTCATACAGACAGGGTATTAGAATTCGGTCATACTAAAATCATTATGGTGAATGAAGCATTGCTCCAAAACAATGTGAAAGATGTGATGGATTATTTCGTTAGAAGAGGGGATATGCAGTTAATCGCATGGGTTGGTGCAGCGAAAACATCAGCGGAGGAGGTTTTAAGAGCTGAACCAAAAGCAGAAGAAGCCGTGTCTACATCGTTAACGAGACATTTTGACAGAACTGGTACGGAAAGTCCTTATATTGTCTCCGCTTTCTTGTTTGAGTTTAGAAGAAATTCACATAGTTTGGGTATTGATCCTGTCTTACCCATTATTGAGACTAATGATGAAGGTTCTCAGTTAATAGTAAATAAATCAATAATCGTTCAAGAGGGAAGACCTCCCTTAGAATTATCATCCAGGTTTACTAGGGAATACAACTCACTTGCTAATAATCTTGGAGGTTATAGTTATAAAATTGAGCATGAAGATAATAATATTGTGGTCAATATTGGAAAGAATAAGGTGAAATACAAAATATTAACCGACAATAAGAAGCCAACTGCTATCGAAATGAAAATCGAAATGACTGGTGAAATTATTGAGTCCGATAAGGATTTATCATTAAATAATCTAAAGAAATACAATAAACTAGCGGAAGATGAAGTAAAAAAACATATAATGAAGTTTTTAACAACTATTCAAGAGGAAAATTTAGATCCAATTGGTTTTGGCTTAAAGTATAGAACGATGCATTTAAATAATGAAAACACCATATCCATCTGGAATGAAGCATATCCGGAGCTGCCGATAGATTTACAAGTGGTTGTTAATCTTAAGAGTACTGGAAAAATAGAATGAGAAATCTACCTCTTCCCATTTGTAGAAGAGGTATTTTGTTTTTAAAGAAAATTTTTTTCTATTCAACTGAGAAAGCAGGATGCTCCCAGTAGCTATCTGCAACAGCTGATAGATTTTTTGCATTAAAATGATGGAAATTGATTCTACGGAGTGTTTCTTTACTAATTAGTACAATCATAACATCTCCATTTTCCACATTTCCGTAATGATCTGTGAGAGGGGCTTGTACGATTAAGGTTGCCTGGGTGACATCTTCTTGTGATTTCATCGCTTCCATAAATTCTACTGTACTATGCAGAATAGAACGTTGTAAAGATTCTGCAGACTTAAACTTTTCTTCCAAAGCAATTGTTTCGACTACACCATTTTCAAATCTAGAAGAAACAACAGCTTTTTCCTTATCTAAGCTTGTTGAACCGAAATTCTTTATAATTATTTCTGCAGCAATTGCTTCGGGAGTTTTTTGTTTTTGTGCCATTTTTTCTTGTAATTCTTCTTTTTCCAATTGTTTATAAAACGGTGAGGCAGTCACTTCCACTTTATCTGTTTGTACATTCCCTGAATAGCTGACCATATTGCCAATAATTCCAATTCCTATAATTAAAATAATCAATATAAACCAAGAACTTTGATAAAAATGTTGCTGCGAATTATCTGGCACATTAATCTCCTTCCATTAACGAAACATATCTACTAGTTTATGCATCTTTGAAAGTAAATTATGTCTCACACCTCCTAATTGTCCTCGATTATTAAAGTTGAATAGTAAGGGGATAATAATTACAATGAAAAAGATGCTATTAACGAAATGGAGTCGGTAGAATTGTATAGAACTGTAAATGATTTTATAACAGATTGGTCAGTTGCGGCAGAAGGAACGCTTCGAGTTCTCCAGTCATTAACTGATGAAAAATTAGATCAAGCAATCGTTGAGGAACATAGTACTCTTGGTTGGCTTGGCTGGCATCTTGCAACAAGCCCAGCGTTTTTTGCAGGATTAGTAGGTTTGAATGTTAAAAATGAGGAGAAAAAAGAACAAGTTAAAGTTATTGATATTGTTGAAGCGTATAAAAATATCGTTGAAGCTGTAAAGAACGAAGCAGAATATAATTTAACAGATGAGAAAATGGTTGAGAAGATTGAAAGCTTTGCTGGGGAAACAACTCGAGGAACTTTGCTGCGTAAACTAATCGACCATCAAACCCATCACCGCGGTCAGATGACGGTTCTTTTACGCCAAGCAGGCCTTTCTGTACCGGGAGTAATGGGGCCAACAAAAGAAGAACAGCAAGGTTAATTGAATACACAAGTAAAGCAGGATAACCAATATTATGGTTATCCTGCTTTTAAGTATTAGGTAGTTTTGGAAGATTTATATTAAATAAAACGATCTAAGAATTCCAACATTTTACCATAAACCAATATTTCATTTTGTTTTTTCGAAAAGCCATGACCTTCATCTGGTAGAACAATATATTCCACATCTCTACCTTTTTCCTTCAATGCAGCGACAATCTGATCGGATTCTTTTTGGACAACACGAGGATCATTTGCTCCTTGGATAACTAACATAGGTTTTGTCATCCCATCTAAATAAGTTATTGGAGAATCTTCTATAAACTTCTCCTTATCTTTTACTGGATCACCTACCCATTGAACCATGAATGATTTCCAAAACTCAGGTACTGAATCTACAAAAGAGAATAGATTGCTCGGCCCGAATATATCAACAACAGCTTTGAAATATTCGGCATGGCGACCATGTAGTAATAGAGACATATAACCTCCATAGCTGCCACCTAGAAGTAGAATTTTATCTCTGTCCACATGACCTTCTTTTATCAACCATTCTAATCCTTCTAAATTATCTAGGCGTGGTCCATGTCCCCAGTCACCTTCTACTAATTTCATAAACTTTAATCCATAGTTTGAAGAACCGCGGAAATTAGGAGCGAAAATGGAATATCCTCTATTGAGGAGGAATTGGAACATTGAACGGAACCATTTTCTCTCCAAAGACTGAGGCCCTCCATGTGGCCATAAAATGACATGGCCATTTGAATATTCTTCTTTTGCTTTGAAGAGTAGGGCTTCAATTTCCAAACCGTCAAAAGATGGGTAGGTAATAATAGTAGGTTCTACCAGCATTTCCTCTGGAACACCTGGAATACGGAAGTGAGTTAACTCTTCCCAACTTTTACCTTTATCTTTTGAAATAAAAACATTGTTTGGCTTAGTAGAAGTACGTCCTTGAATATAAAGATTACCAGAAGGCATAACGATTAATTTTTCTACTACATTTGTCGGTGTTTTGATTTCTTTAAGTTTCTCGCTTTCTAAATGGTATTCATAAAGTCTATCTTCCACACCATATGATCCAACTAAATAAAGAGTTTGTTCTTTTTTAGAAAAATGGATGCTTGAAAAATCCTCTTTAGTGATTTCTAAAACTTTTTTAAATTCCTTCGCTTCTGCATCGAATTTCGCTAAATAGGTCAAATCTGAATTGTAATTTGTTAAGAAATAGATCTCTGTTTCCGTCGTGTAAAGCGCTTCTGAAACAGTATGTTGTTCCTTTGTTTCAGGAGTCAATAAAATTATTTCTTCCCCAAGATGGACATAGCCTAAAGAGTAAGTATTTCCAAACTGCTTTCCTGAAACAAAAGATTTTTCTTCTGGCGAGACTGCTTCTACTGAGGTGGGGGCAACACTGCCTTCCAGTAAAATTTTATCCTCCCCAGTTTCTATATCGTATATATGACTATTAAGATAGGTTGCATTTCCTACTGTAGTAGAGTAGTAAAGGCGTTTTCCGTCCTCCGTTAAGTAGTTAAAGAAATGTCTTTCTCCCTCATTACTTCGAAGGGTGACAAGTTTTCCGCCTTGAGGGGACAGGGCATAGATTTGTGTATTTTCATCTCCGTCTGTATCAAAACCAGCAACCATAAACTCACCTGTTTTAGCGTATGTTAAAAAGTCTACACTTTGGTTATTAAACGTAAGTGGGTATGGAAATTGATTTGGTAAATCCATTCCCCAAATATTAAAATGACCATTCAAATTTGAACTAATTACTAGCTGTTTTTCATCAGGACTTACAGTGAAATTCCCAACCGTTAAAGTTTGAAAAAATTGTTCTACTTCTGGCTTATCAAATTTGACCATTTTTATTCCCCAATTCTATTAAGATTTTTTCATTTTACCATAAAAAATAGTGAATGATGGGTAATTTAACGAAATAATAAATATAATCCAAAGAATCTGAAAATATATTCAACTAAAACAATATATTTAATAGTGCAAACCAATAGCTCTTTCTTCTAACACTTTTCTAAGGTAAAATGTTATTAAGTAAAAGTAATACCAGGGGGGAAGCAAAAGCGATTTTATGACAATACAAAATATGAAACAAACTAAGTTTAAAGAAGCAACACTGTCCGAGTGGGAGCAAGTTGCTATTAAATCACTTAAAGGTAAATCATTAGAATCTCTTTCTACTCAGACTTTAGAGGAAATTATTTTGAAACCGCTTTATTCATTAGCTGACATGGAAGTAATGTCAAGTACACAAACAAGTGCTATACGAAGCGCTAAAGAATCAGCTGAATGGCTTATTGCTCAAAAGGCTACTGGGAATAGTAGTGAAGATATATTAATGGATATAAAAGATTCTTTAGCAAAAGGGAATAACATCATTCAGTATAAATTAGAGTCTCATCATCAGTGGGAGAAAGCACAATTAGAAGAATTAACTTCTTTGTTTGAACATCATCCTGTCTTGCTTGATATATCAGTTGACCCAACCTTCATACATAATTTCAAAACTATTAAAGGGGCTGTTAAGGGGGCTGTTAAGGGGGCTGTTAACACGGAAGTACCTGGCACGGCGCGAACAATTTACTTAGATGGTACAGCGATCCACCAAGCAGGTGGAGATGCTATTAGCGAATTAGTCAGTGTCCTTTTACAAGCAGACCATTTTGCTCAAAAAAATAGTATTCAGAAAATCACAGAAAAAGCATTCGTTCAATTTTCAGTAGATACTAATTTCTTTATGGAAATTGCGAAAATCCGTGCATTCCGAGTACTTTGGAAAGCTTTTGGCGAAGCATATGAACAGGAGAATATCGGAGCTATTCCTGTACACGCAGAAACTTCTTTAAGATCATTCTCAGCCCTCGATGCAACGGTGAATATTCTACGAGCAGCAAATAGTACGTTAGCATCAGTCCTAGGTGGAGCAGATAGTGTAACAAGTTATCCTCATGACATTTTAACAAGCGTTAACCCAACATCAAAAAGAATTGCTCGCAATATGCAGCTTGTTCTGAAGGGAGAAACGCATATCCAACGCGTTATTGACGCTTCAGGGGGTTCTTATTATATCGAAACACTTACAAAGCAATTAGTTGAAAAAGCATGGGCATTATTCATAAAGTTAATGAAAGAAGATTCCTTTGAATCAGCAACTGCTAAATTGAATGAAAGAGCTACAATTAAATGGGAAGAACAGCTCGCAACTCTTGCTACTCGCAAAAAATCTTTGATTGGGACTAATGTATATGCAAACCCGGATGATTCATTAATATTTAAAGTTAATGAAACTGGCTATAAGCGACTAGCAGAACCATTTGAACAATTGAGACAAGCTTTTTTGAACAATCCTTTGAAGACTGCTATTTTCCCATATGGGTTATTAAAAGACTATAAAGCTCGCATGGATTTCGTTAATGGATATTTAACTTCTATTGGTTTAAAAACGATAATCGCACCAGAAAATTTGAAGCCTTTTGATTTGCAAAAATGGATCGACGAGAACGCAATAGATTATGGTGTTTTTGTCGGAAATGATGAACAATCTGCAGGATTAGTTCCAGCCTTACTAAACGAAAATATTACTATTCCTTTAGATGTTGCTGGGAAGTATGAAGAGTACGATGATTGGTTGGAAGCAGGATTAAACGGTAGAATTTTTGCAGGACAATCCCTTTTTGAAAAAGGCTTTGAACTGTTAGCCCTTGCGAAAAAGGAGGATTCACATGACTTTGCCTAATTACGATAAAGTATCGATCGACCAAGTGTTACGAAAAGAAAGTAATGTAAAAGCCATTAAAACTGAATCCTTTTTAACGAATGAAGGAATTCATTTAAAATCTTTGTACAATCAAGAAGATTCATCTTCTTTGCCCCATTTAACTGATTTACCAGGTATTGCACCGAACACAAGAGGTCCCTATCCGACGATGTATGTAGCAAAACCATGGACAGTTCGCCAATATGCTGGGTTTTCTACTGCAGAAGAAAGTAACGCTTTTTATAGAAGAAATCTAGCGATGGGACAAAAAGGATTATCTGTTGCATTTGACTTAGCAACGCATCGTGGCTATGACTCGGATCATGAGCGTGTCACAGGAGATGTAGGAAAAGCAGGGGTTGCTATAGATTCTGTGGAGGATATGAAAATTTTGTTTGATGGGATTCCGTTGGATAAAATGTCTGTATCAATGACGATGAATGGAGCAGTGCTTCCGATATTAGCGTTCTACATTGTGACAGCCGAAGAACAAGGTGTAGCTTCTGAACAGCTAGCTGGTACGATACAAAATGATATTTTAAAGGAGTATATGGTTCGTAACACGTATATTTATACGCCTGAAATGTCTATGAAAATTATCGCAGATATATTTGCATATACTGCTCAAAAAATGCCTATGTTTAATTCTATTTCTATATCTGGTTATCATATGCAAGAAGCTGGGGCTACTGCTGATATAGAATTAGCTTACACATTAGCTGATGGATTGGAATATGTTCGTACAGGACTAGCTGCAGGAATTGATATTGATGCTTTTGCACCGAGACTGTCGTTTTTCTGGGCAATCGGGATGAATTATTTCATGGAAATTGCGAAAATGCGTGCAGCTCGTAGAATATGGGCACAAATGATGCAAAGTTTCGATCCAAAGAATCCTAAATCTCTTGCTCTTCGTACGCATTCTCAAACGTCTGGCTGGAGTTTAACAGAACAAGATCCATTCAATAATGTGACAAGAACCTTGGTAGAAGCAAATGCTGCAGCTATGGGTCATACACAATCTCTACATACTAATGCATTAGATGAAGCAATTGCCTTGCCGACAGATTTCTCTGCTCGAATCGCTCGAAATACTCAACTATTCCTGCAAGAAGAAACGAATATGACAAAAGTAATCGATCCATGGGGTGGGTCATATTATGTTGAAACACTTACAAACGAATTAATAGAAAAAGCATGGACTTTAATAGAAGAGATAGAAGAGCTTGGTGGAATGGCAAAAGCGATTGAAACAGGTCTACCTAAGATGAAAATTGAAGAGGCAGCAGCTAAGAAACAAGCACAAATTGACTCTTCTAAAGAAGTAATCATCGGAGTCAACAAATATCGTTTAGAACAAGAAGATGCTATTGATATTCTGAATATAGACAATACAGTCGTTCGTCAAAAACAAATGGAACGTTTAGAAAAAGTCAAAGCTAATCGTGATGAGAAAGCCGTGCAAAAAGCGTTAACTGATTTAACGGCAGCAGCTAGAACTGGCGAAACAAATCTTTTAGAAGCTGCAGTTGTTGCTGCTAGAGAACGTGCAACTATTGGTGAAATATCAGATGCAATTGAAGTAGTAG
>Ga0209013_10001777_pt1 | contig 19862 bp, 16 predicted proteins | sample Cruoilmetagenom2_FD_187291 | JGI IMG/M metagenome (GOLD analysis project Ga0209013, IMG submission 187291) | Oil polluted marine microbial communities from Coal Oil Point, Santa Barbara, California, USA - Sample 2 (SPAdes) (version 2) | ecosystem: Environmental > Aquatic > Marine > Oil seeps ...
GTACCAACAAGGATAAAGGCCAATGAGATGATTTTGACTACCATAACTTAATCAGAATTCGTTAAGGACGGAAAATACCGTTTATTACCATTCTGTAATCAATTATAACGAAAAAAACAGAAAAAGATAATAAAAAGATATGGTGTGGGCTAAAGGAACTATAGAGAACCACAATCAGACAATTTACTGAACGAGCACAACGGCCATTCCAGCACTTATAACGCACAAACCATCGGCGGAGCGCCTTTTTACGAGACCTGCAAATTTTGCATTTTTTCTGTTTATCTGCTTTAATTTTAATATAGCGCTTTTAGCTATGGCAGCAAGATAAGGGACTCGGAAAATATCAATATACTTGGATCGCGCCCGGATTGGGGTCGGACTTTTCTGGGCCGATTGAGCACAACCGCAGGCGTAGCAGCGCTACGTCGAGGATTGTGCGATTGAGGCGCGGTCAAAGACGGCCCTAAGCAGGGATGCGTGATGGTATATTGGTATTTTCCGAGTTTCTAAGGTCAATACATACACAATAAAACAGAAGGAGAACCCAATGATTAGCCTTACATGCTCAAGGCCAAGAATCAGTTCGTTTTTTTTAGGTATTTTCTGCCTGTTATTTTTATTTTGCAATGTCGGCATTGCTTCCTCTTTTCCCTTCAGGGCAATAGCAATTGGAGATTCTGTGCCAGCTCTCACTTTTCAGAGTATGACCAGCAGGCCTACCGTTACGGTTGCAAGTCTTACGGGAAATCCTGCAATCTTCGTTTTCTGGGGCGCTGACATAGAGAACAAGAAAATCAGGTCGTTAAAAACTTTTAAGGCGACTGAAGAAATCCTGCCGTTTCTTGAAGAGCGGAAAGTGAAGGTCCTTCTGGTTAATGCCCAGGGCGATTCAAAGGAGGTTATGCAGGAAGTTGTCAGTGAGCTGAGTGGTAATATGCCCGTATATATTGATGAGACCAGAAAGGCATACGGGTATCTTGGAATTTTTGTCGTGCCCTCTGTTCTTCTGATTGACAAGGACGGCAAAGTCACGGCCGGTCTTGGTTACAGCCATGACTTTACAGACAGGCTGAAAGGTGAAGTCGAAGTGATGCTCGGGGAAAAAACCCGGGCCGAGGTTGCAAAGGAGCTGCGGCCGGAAGTGAAGGAAAAATCTGCAAAAGAAAAGAAATCCGGCCGTCATGTGGAGATGGCCATGGTCATGATAAAACGCGGGCAGATTGATTCAGCCATCAGTGAACTGCAAAAGGCTATAGCCATAAATCCTGATATGGTGGAAGCACAGGCCCGCCTTGGTTGTCTCTATATTGACAAGGGACAGCTTGAAAAGGCCAAAAAGGCCCTGGACAGGGCTTATGAGATTGACGAGGGGTATTTGCCGTCTAACATCTGTGATGCCAGAATTATGGCGGAAGAAGGACGGATTGATGACGCACTTGGTGATCTCAAAGCGCTTATGTTCAGAAATTCAAGAAATGCTGAACTGCATTACACCGTGGGAACTCTTCTGGAAAAACAGAAAAAGTTTGCCGAGGCAGCCGTGGAATACCGCAAGGCGTTTGAACTTGTCCGCAAGGAAGTCGAATTCGAATAAGAGACATCTGACTGGTCATCCGGGAAGGACGCATAGGCAATATCTTATTGATTGACTTTGCCAACGCTTTTATGATTAATTGTCTTGTAATCGTATTCTTAAAGGTAAAATTCTTGGTAAAAATATCCTTAAAAGAGAAGTCTGTTTCTTGCGGAACTTTGAGAATTTTTCATCTCAGTATTTTTTTCAAAGGAATATGTGGAAAGCGTAAAAGGGGGAAGGAATGAAGACACAAGGTGTTAACCGAGTGGCAAAACGTTGTGCAAGGGTTGCCATGCTGATGATGTGCCTCTGTTTAATAGGTAGTTTTTTTACCTCGGCCCATGCTGCGGGGATAAAGCTTGTTGCACCGCTTGATAAGGCCTGGGTAACCGAGAGCCAGATTTTTTTAGCAGGTTCTGTTGATGGTGCGGACATCAAGTCTGTAACCATTCAAGGAGTTACCGCTGGTAACAAGGGCGTTCTCCCTGTTGAAGGCGGCGGTTTCGGCACCATGATCACCCTGAAAAAGGGGGCTAACACGATCAAGGTTTCTGCCGGCAAACTGAGCACCACGGTCAATGTTTACCTGGGCGGCAAGAAGGACAAACCGCAAAAAGGGTACAAACGCTATTATATCCACTCCGGAATCATATCAATGAACTGCAAGGAATGTCACAAGTTCCGCAGGGGTAAATTTGATTTCAAACGGAACGTTCCGGCCCGGGCCGATTGTACCACTGACAAGTGCCATGGTAACAAATTGGCCGATAAAGAGTATGTGCACGGACCTGTGGGAGCAGGAGTCTGTGTATCCTGTCACAATCCGCACGGTAGTTTCAGGCCACTGCAGCTTGCCCGTGATGACCGGACGCTGTGTATGGTGTGCCACCAGGCTAAAGAGGAAGAGTTTAACAAGGAAGTTGTCCATCCACCGGTCGATGAAGGATGTTCAACCTGTCATGATCCGCATCAGTCATCAAAACGTTTTCAGTTGAAAGGCGAAGGCAAATCTGTCAGCTCTCTGTGCTTCGACTGTCATGATGAAACTATTTTTACACAAAAATTCCAGCATGGTCCGGTAGGCGTCGGTGACTGTATTGCCTGTCACAACGCCCATGCTTCTAACGTTGAACAGCTGCTCATTGCACCAAAGGCTGACGGCCAGCTCTGTTTCCAGTGTCATGCCGACAGGCGGGATTCGTTCAACCTGAAACAGGTCCATGCGCCGGTGAAAGAAGACTGCGGGAAATGCCATGATCCGCACAGCTCGGACCACAAGATGCAGCTCATTAAAGAACAAAATTCCCTGTGCAAGGATTGCCACGAGAAGACGAGTCCCAAGCTCTTTCAAGACATAGCCAATGCCAAGTTTAAACATGCTCCTGTTGACGAAGGACGCTGTGCCTCATGTCATCGGCCGCATTCATCAAACTACGAGCCCCTGCTTGATGATACGATGGAAAAACTCTGTTTCAAATGCCATACTGAACTCGGTGAGGAAGTAGCGGATTCCAGCTACAGGCACGGACCCGTAAAAACCGGTGACTGCATAGCCTGTCATAACAAGATACACGGATCAACCTATGTCAAGCTGCTGGGCAAGGCATTCCCAATGAATTTTTATGATTCGTACAGTGAGAGCAAATATGATCTCTGCTTCGGCTGCCACAACAAGGACGTTGCCAAAAAGAAAATAACGGAAAAACTGACCAACTTCCGTGACGGCCGGTACAACCTTCACTTCCTCCATGTAAACAGGAGGAAAGGGCGAACATGTACCGCCTGCCATGACGCACATGCCAGTACTCAGGCCAAGCATGTCCGCGAGGAAGTCCCCTTCGGAAGCTGGTCCTATCCAATTCAGTACACAAAAACAAAAAATGGAGGGACCTGTGTCGTCGGGTGTCATGCACCCAAGACATATGACAGGGTAAAGCCTATTTTTAAGCTGGGGGAATAAGGAAGGAGTTTAACCGCCGTCAAAACTCAAACATCAGCGTGGAGCAGGAACATCTGCTCCACGCTTTTTTTTGAGAGGCCTGCATTTTTTAAGAAAACAATAGATATGAAATAGGGTTGGCATAAGTATGGTTTAATTATCACAAGAACCATTCATGCTAAGTGATTACAGTGATGAGGACGGTAAGCGTGAAGGATTTGCCTTTTGATAGTTTTTTGCTGGAGAATGGGTTTTTCATCCCATGCAATGACGAACAACTTCCAGGGAGATTTTTTCCAGGGGGATAATTTTGTCTACGGCGCCGATTTTTATTGCCTCATGAGGCATTCCGAATACTATTGAACTTTTTTCGTCCTGGGCAATGTTAAGTGATGCACCTGCATCTTTCATCTCCTTCATGCCGCGGGAACCGTCATCACCCATGCCGGTCATAATAACACCGACAGCATTTTTCCCGGCGTAACGGGCAACTGAACGGAAAAGGACATCTACCGAGGGACGATGCCTGCACACAAGAGGCCCGTCTTTTATTGTTATATAATAACGGGACCCGCTTCTCTTCAGCAGTGTATGGTGGTTACCGGGAGCTATCAGCGCTCTGCCCCTGAGTACGGAATCATTATTTTCCGCTTCTTTCACTGATACCCTGCAGCAGGAATCCATCCGCTCGGCAAAAATTCTTGTGAAATATTCCGGCATATGCTGGACAATGATTATACCTGGCGCATCCAATGGAAGAGCTTCCAGGAAAATCCGTAAAGCTTCCGTGCCACCTGTTGAAGCGCCTACCGCAATAACTTTATCGGTAGTTTCCGCCATTGCTCTGGTTGACGGCATGGGGAGTACGGCGTCGGCAGTCAACTTGGGTTGGAACAGCCTGCTTGATACAATAGGCTTAACCCGGACCATGGAGGCGGCAAGGACGACATCACATATTTTGACGGACGATTCGTAAAGAAATTGTTTTGAGCCAAGTTTCGGTTTGGTTATTATTTCTACCGCTCCGTACTCTAATGCCTTGAGAGCGGTCTCAGAGCGTTTTCCTGTCAATGTCGAGCATATAACAACCGGCACTGGATGCTGTGTCATAATTTTTCTTAAAAAGGTTATGCCGTCCATTCTCGGCATTTCAACATCAAGTGTTATGACATCAGGCACCTCTTTGGTAATTTTTTCAGCAGCAATGAAAGGGTCAGAAGCCGTTGCCATTACCTCAATTTGCGGATGAGAGTTAAGAATATCCGCCAGCGCCTGCCGAACAACGCTGGAATCATCAACGACTAAGACACGTATTTTTTTCGACATGTGTTGAATATTTGTAATAGTTCACGGGGGATGCAAATGGAATGTTGCTGTACTCTTACGAATATTGTACTTTTTCTTACACAGCTTGAGCTTGCTCAACGCAAGCCTGTATGTCTTCTCTGTACAATCGTTTCAACCAGACCTCTCCGGTCTGTGTATTAAAAAATATTTTTCTTCCCTGGGCCCCGCCTACATCAAGGTTTTTGACAAGCAATTCATATTTTGAAATTATCTGCCGGGCCATAATAATATTTCTGGTGCCTACGTGATAGACTGTTCGTGAAGATAAAACAGAGTTGAACATATCCGCCCCGCCGAACAGTTTTACTTCCAGCTCCAATGCGTCTATATTCAGCCGATTGAACCGTCGAATCATTTCCGGAATAACGCATTTTACATACTTATACCTCTGCTGGCATATTCCATCCCGGCATATTCCGTTCCGGCATGCATTGTCCTCCTCGCAGGAAGGGAGCATGGCGTGGCAAACCGCCGCTGTTTCCGTTCGTTTGCAGAACATGGTTATTGCTACACAGGAACCTAAGACTGTCTTTATTATCATTGGTTTCCTGGTAAGAAAGAAATCACTCGGTTTGAGAAAATAATTGCTGTCGTTTGTTTTCATTTTTTTCTATAAATTGTAGGCGCTACCTGGTTAATAGGAAGGTCAAGTCCCGCGAGTGTCTCGGAATGACCCATAAAAATATATCCGCCCGGCAACAGCTGATTGCATAGTTGACGAAGCACTTTTTCCTGCGTGGAACGACTGAAATAAATAATGACATTTCGGCAGAAAATAATTTCCATGTTTTTTTCAAAGCTGAATGGCTGGTTTTTTAAATTCATCCATTGAAAAAGAACTTGTGATCTTAACTCCGGTGCAATACGCACCAGTTTTTTATTTTTGTCTTTAGAGCGGAGCAGATATTTTGTCTGCATATGCAGTGGTATCTGTTCAATATGAGACTCTTCATATATACCTTGAGAAGCCGTCTCAAGGACCTGTGGGGAAATATCCGTTGCAAGGATGTAAAACGTAATCGCTTCGTGTAACTCAGCATATTCAGACAGGACCATTGCCAGGGTATAGGGCTCTTCTCCAGTGGAACAGGCGGCGCTCCATATCCTCATGGGGGTTCTTGCGCTGTATCGTTTCCCGCTTGTCAGGTTCGGCAAAGCTACTTCCATAAGATACCTGTAATGGGCAGGTTCTCGAAAAAAATCTGTTTTATTGGTCGTAACCTGATGAACAAAAAAGGAAAGCTCCTGTTGCTGCCCTGAAGAGCTGAAAAGATAGTCATAATACTCTTCATAGGAGCTCAATTCCAACGCCCGGAGTCGTTTCATCAGTCTTGCCTGCAGCATGATTTTCTTGTTGCTGCCCATTTTAATACCAAGTTCGTCTTGAATGAACATGCTGAACCGATTAAAGGTTTTATCATTCATGGCATACTTGAAATTATCGATGTCTCTTGTAGAAACCATTCCCCCTGATATTTTTTTATGACCATTAAAGATGACAGCTCTCTTTTTCATGCAACCGTCATCCGGACACAATTGCCGGTCTTGCAAAAAATCGCTTATCAGATGATTTTTGCTGTTTAAACAGTTGAATTGCTCTTGTGCACATTCGCCCATTGTGACTTTTTGCAGGTTTGTCATTTGTGCACCTTCGATTAATACCGATATACACTTGAATATTTCACAATATTTGAAAAATTAACTGTCTTCTTCCTGATAACCACTGTTGTCGTTAACTTGTGCTTCAGCAATTGTCCTCACATCACCTGAGAAAATCCGGTTAATATCAAGGAGGAGGATAAACTGATCCTCGTGCCTGCCGATCCCCTTGATAAATTCAGTGCGCCAACGGCTCCCCATTTGGGGTGCGGTATCGAATCCGCCGGACTCCATTTCAATAACGTCATGGACGGATTCGGTAAGGACACCGACAACCGCTTTCGATTCATCCAAGTCAATTTCTATGACCATTATCCGGGCATCAATCGTTGACTTTGTTTCGGACATATCAAATTTCAGGCGAAGGTCGATGACAGGGATAACACTGCCTCGAAGATTGATTACCCCACGCATAAACTCAGGGGTCCTCGGGACCCTTGTTATCTCACAGAGATCAAGGACCTCGCGTACCTGCGCAACATTCAGCGCGAATAATTCGTTCTTTATCCTGAAAGTAAGATATAATGTTGTCTCTTTTGTTGCCGCCTCATCCATTACCGTATTTCCTCATGTCCCGAGAAAGTTAAATACTGTTGCTGATCTCATGCTCTTAATGCAGCTCAACCTGCTGCCTTGCCTGGTGTTGATCCCAATGAGCGATGTCATTCTTTACAGCTGTTATCAGTTGGTTAACATCAAGAATTAATGCTACAGTTCCGTCTCCAAGAATCGTTGCTCCTGTAATACCTTCAACATCCCCATAAACTCTACTGAGCGTCTTGATGACTGTCTGGTGCTGTCCAATCACCTGGTCAACACCAAGCCCGGTTTTGTTACCCCGCTCATTGACTATTATGACTTTTTCAATCTCCGGCATCTCTCCGTCTATTTCGAAACATTGACGAAGGCTTAAATAAGGGAAAGCCTCTCCACGGAATGTCATCATTGACCGTTCCCTTGAAAAAGCGGCCTCATCACGGGTCAACTCAACGCACTCTTCAATTACCGAAAGGGGTATTACAAACAAATCAGAACCGACACCTACCAATAGTCCTTCAATGATCGCGAGAGTTAAGGGCAATTTGAGAGAAATAGTTGTTCCCGACCCTTGTGAACTTGAAATGCTGATAGTTCCCTGTAATTTATTGATGGATGTCTTGACAACATCCATGCCGACTCCGCGCCCGGAGACCCCGGTGATCCGGTCTGCTGTTGAAACTCCCGGTGTAAATATCTGTGCAAAGCACTGCTCATCATCCAAATCGTCTTCTGTTGAAACCAGGCCCATATCCACGGCTTTTTCTTTTAATTTCCGAGCATCTAATCCGACGCCGTCATCACTGATTTCTAAAATAACCGAAGCACCGGCGTGATGGGCGGCGAGATGGATTGTGCCGGTAGGGGGTTTACCTGCGGATTCTCGAGCAGAGGGTAGTTCAATTCCATGATCAATGGCATTTCGAATGAGATGGACCATAGGCTCATTGAGCTGATCGATTACCGTTTTGTCCAGTTCGGTGGACGAGCCTTCGGTTGTCATCTGGACTTGCTTCTCGAGCTCTTTCGAAAGGTCATGTATTAGTCTTCTGAACCTTGAAAAGAGCGTGCCGATCGGCACCATGCGAATAGACATGGTATTGTCGCGTAATTCCTCGGTCAGCCTTTCAACCGATTCTGCAATCAAATGTAATTCGATATCTTTATTACCGGATGCTTTCTGCGTTAATCGGGCCTGAACGGTGACAAGTTCGCCAACCAGGTCCACCAGGCTATCAAGGCGTCTTGAATCAACACGAATTGAAGAAAGAGAGAATTTTTTTTCCTTTTCCAGGACTTTTCTTACATGCTCCTGTTCGGCCAGCGCCGCGTTTACCTTTGAAGAATCAATGACCTCATTATCGATCAGCCTTTCCCCAATTTTTTTATTATCATCAAGGATCTCTTGCAGTTCATCCGATGTAATATCACCACGGTCCACCAGAATTTCCCCAAGCCGTCTGTATTGATCGCAGCTCTCAACATCATCATGAACATAAACGACATCTATGGAAAGATGGCATTTGTCTTCAACAAAAAGAAAAACATCCCGTATCGTATTTTCGTCTTGATCAGTTGTGAGGATAATGTCCCAGAAAACATAACATAATTCCGGGTCGCAGTCGGCCATCATGGGAATATTATCCGTGTACACGTTAATGATACACTCACCCATTTCTTGCAGTTCCGTAAGAAGCAGCAGGGGGTTTGTACCTGTGGCGAAAATGTCCGCAAAAGGTTCAAAGCGAATACGGTAGGTAACTGTTGTTTCAATTTTTTTTTCGTCGTACGGGTGTATTTCCTCCTCAGGCTGTTGTTCATCAACCTCGCAACCGCAAAGCTCAAGAAACTCGGAAATTATTCCCAGTGATTCTTCGTCTAAATCGTTGCTCTCATTATCAAGCAATTCCAGAATTTTATCGCGAGCAGTAAGAGTCAGCCGTATAATCTCCGGCGTGACAGGGAGCAATCCTTCCCGTACATTTTCGAGAGCTGTTTCTATATTATGGGTAAACTCTGCAATAGCATCAAATCCGAACATTGAGCCTGAACCTTTGATTGTATGTATAGCTCTAAAAACATTATCAATCAGTCCTGTATCGTCCGGAGTTTCTTCAAGTTCAAGAAGCGTTGTTTCGAGTTCCGTCAAAATATCATACGCTTCCACCTTGAATGCTTTGGCATGGGCATCCATATTTATCTCCAGTTGCGCAAGGATAAATTTCCTGGTTAAAGGTCTGTTAAGTTAACCGATGACCTTTTTCACTACCTGTAACAGCTGGTTAGGTTTAAATGGTTTAACAACCCAACCTGTCGCACCGGCCGCCTTCGCTTCCTGTTTTTTCTGCATCTGAGACTCGGTTGTCAGAAACACGACCGGCAGAAACTTAAAAGCCGGATCAGCTCTCAGGGTCATGGTCAGTTCAATGCCGTTCATGTTGGGCATATTCAGGTCTGTAATGACCATGTCTACATTGGAACCGAATAACATGGCCAGCGCTTCCTTGCCGTCTTCAGCTTCTACAACATCGTAACCGGCATCTTTTAACGTAAACGAAACCATTTCTCTCAAGCTGGTTGAATCTTCAACCGTCATAATTCGTTTTGTCATTTCGCACCTCCTTCAACAAACAAGCATTCTCCTGTTGTATGAAAACGGCAATTTTTAATACGATCAAAACCTGCTTCCTGTATTGCCTGAAGAAATAGAGGATCAAACGGTTTTTTAAGAGTTAAGACCTTGCCGTCTTTGCACATTGTACGATGGGCTGAACAGATAAGTTGTAAAAACGAAAGATCGACTTTGGTCGCCTGGTCAATATCAAGTTCGATATTGTCCCCCGTTTGCAACGATTCCACAATTTCTCGCTTGAGAACAGTGGCATGAGCAACTGTCAGTTCACCATCAAAACTTAAACGTGTGCTGTTTTTTTCCTCCCTCATTATTATCTGCTCCCTTCTCTTCTCCTCCGGCACCTTTATCAGAAAAATACATCATCTTCATGCTGACCAGCGTTGGTTTCATCAACGCCATCAAACAAATGAATCAAGCGTTCCTGTTTCATTGAATAGCGTTCTACAAGTGCGTCGATTTCCTTGCTGTCTTGAGACGCTTCATCCTGCCAAGGCGCTAATGATTCCCTTGCATGTTCGACCTGAGCTGTAATCGAACGCAGCTCACTTTCCAAATTTTCCAAAAATGATATACTGAAATGCACCTGTTGTATGAGCGTGCAGGTTCTGTCTATACGTTGCGAAACATCGGTAAGCCCCCCCTCTATTTCCCTGTATGATTGCCTGATCTGCTCAAACTCTTTTTCTGAATTCTCAACCTGCTGGGTATCAGTTTCTTCTTCTTCGGTTGCCAGACAAAGCCGATCTATTAGCTGACTCATATTATTCTGTATTGCCGTTACATCATCGGATACAAAATTTGTCTTGTCTGACAGTGCTTTGATTTCCTTTGCCAGAACTTCAATGGTTTTCCCCTTTTGCTGTAATGCGCTTGCCATAATAATAGTATTGACAGCCTGCAGGCGGGCATCATCATGAATGCTCTTAACGTCTTCCATTAAGTGCAACAAGCGATTCGAAACGGTTTTCGTTTCAAGAACGGAATTGTTCATTTGTTCAATCATTTCTTTGCCCTGAGAGAATAAACCGCATAATTGCAGAAAAGCTTGTTCCAGTGTTGAAAAAAGATTATCAAGATGATCTTGATTTCCTGCTCCTTTTAACTGGAGAAGATGCAGGATGGAGTTCAACCCTTCAACGTCATCTCCCAGGATCAGAAAAGATTTCTTAATACTTTCATGAATAAAACTGATTTCAGAAATAAGATGAACAAGCTGCTTGTGCTGAAGATCAAGAATGAAAAAAGCAGTACCAATGTATCCCGGAGTGATCTCTCGTCCCTTCTCACTTAATAAATGCCGGATATCATCAAAGGCGCGCATAATATGTTCCACTCGTTGATTCATGGAATCTTGAAACTGGATGCTGACAACTACCTCATCGACATTGCCTGATATCTTCTCCGATCTAACACTTGCTTCCTCCATCATTGATGTCGCACCGTCCATCAATTTTTCTATATTTTCAAACGCGTTAGAGACAATATCCCTGGCATTCCCGGAAACCCGTCCCATTTCCTTCAGGTTATTTTTGACGGTATTGTTGAGGAGGGTCATATTTCGCTCTGCCGCTAACAAATCTTTTTTTATTTGTGCCGTTATAAGATTGAGCTTGTGCGAAAGAGTATTGATGTCTGTCAATACACCTTTGAATATATCTTCATCGATGGCTTGAGTGCCGGATTGTATTTGAATATTAATGCGCACAACCCGGAAAGATGAACTGATGCTGTCAATCGAATTGGAAATGATACGAAATTGAGATAAGTGCGTTATGAGCTCGAGTACCTGTTGCAAATCTTGCTCAATCTCATTTTGATCATTTGCCAAACCTTGTGAAACGCCCTGAATCAGCAGCCGTGTTCTGGACACGATAGTATTATCATCTTGGTTACTGTTGATGTAACCGGCAGTATTACGAATTGTTGCCGTTAATGTTTTCGTCTCATTGGATACTGTTTGCAAATCACGACCGATTTGAACAAAAAGCGGGCTCATGTCACTGCATAATTGGTCCAGGGAGTGACGTATATCATGTAAATGCTCACAAGCAGCTAAACCAACCGCGATAATCTCTTCCTGTTCCTCAAGGTCATTTTCTTTTTGTTCAGGTTGAGTGATATCATTTTCGGGCTCGTGAACAGAATCATCATTATGGATAATATCATCATCCGGGCCCGGCACTCCGAGATCATTCTCTATCACCGACACATATGAATCCCCACCTGCTGTGTCATAATCGTATTGGTCCGACAAGGCATAATCCGCCCCGTTTTCATCTGCGGGAGCATGTTGAATAGATGTGGTGATATCTGATTTTTCCAGGTCAACTGATCCTGGAAAAATTTTATTCTTGAACCAAGAAGTTAGATTGATTTGCAGCATGCTTATCTTATCCTGAATATGGAAATAATATCAGTATGTTGTAATATATGTGCAAGCGTAGCATTTTTAGTTCTCAGTGTAAATTATTGCTCAATTTTTCCACAACAGACAAAACATTATTATAGTCATGATTCACTGTGGTAATAAATCGTGGATGCAATTGATGAGCTTTGTGTAACGTAAAATCATCTTCATCCGGTAATATGAGCACTATCGGAACAGTCTCAAACATATGCCTGGTAGAAATTAATTCATCAAGTTCTCCATGATTCAAAACAGTGAGAATGACAACGAGCTGATTTTTCGGTTCGGACCGGACCAACTGAATCAGTTGATCAGGATAATTGAGTGAAAAGAATCCAAATGTATACAATTCGCATAAAGCAAGAGTTCGTGTAATTTCCCCTGCGAAATTATATGTGCTGCTTGAATAATAAATTATTTTCTTCATAATCTTTACAACTCCTTACAGCGAGTTTATAGGAAACAAGGCATATCAGTATATTGCCATGAAATAACGTTGATTTTGCCATGTGTTGCGAACTGCAATTTTTTCATTCGTTTTCAAGAATCCCCTCATATACGCCTTCTTGTTTTCCTCATATACAAATATCTATACATTTTACGTGCCAAAAAAAAATCGCGTAGAAAATATAAGAAAAAACGAATAATCACATAATATTAATATGTTTTATCATGAGGCATTATAGGTGGTCCGGATGATTGCCGCCTGTCTATAATGTTAGACAAGTCCATTTTGTTAGACGCTTGTTTGTTGGTTTAGTAGATAATGTAGACTTCGAAAAGGTACAAAACCAACGGTTCAACGTTGTGATGAGTTGAATGAACGGAGTGCTCGTTTACTGGATAGGATTTTTTATGAGGCTATCAGGTATGAGTTTTCTGAAGATCATGTTTATTGATAAGCTGATACAGTCGGGCCCTGGATAACCCGGATATCCTGCAGGCATTTGCAATGTTATTATTTGTCGCTGAGAGGAGTCTTTGAAGATAATCGTATTCTACATCGGCTTTATATTGTTTCCACCCGGATAACCTGCTTATATTTTCAGGTTTGCCGTCTGTCGGCGTTGGAGGCGGTTCTGTCTTGCGAATACCCGATTTTGCCGACTCTACCCTGATTGCTTCCGGTAAATGTTGCGCGTAATAGATTGTACTATCAAAGGCCGTCGCAAACACTCTGTCTAATGCCTGAAACAATTCCCGAACATTTCCGGGCCAGCTATAGGCATTTATTGCTTCGATAAACTCTGGTGAAAACTCTTTTCTTTCAACTTTGTATCTGAGACTGAGCTTAGCCATAAAATAATTTGCGAGTTCAAGAATGTCATCACCCCGGTCTTTTAAAGCCGGCAGATAAACGACTAAAGATTGAAGACGATAGAGCAAGTCTTTGCGAAACTTTCCGTCTTTTACCAACTCTTCCAGATCTTTGTTTGTTGCGGCGATCAGGCGGAAATCACTCTCTTCCTCAACAGAACTGCCTATGGGCCGAAAACGGTGTTCCTGGAGGACCCTTAAAAAGGATCTCTGGACATGCATGGGCAGTTCACCAACTTCATCAAGGAATAATGTTCCTCCATTGGCTTGTCTGACAAGGCCTTTTCTTGGTCTTTCCGCTCCTGTAAAAGCTCCTTTTATATGGCCGAACAAAATACTTTCCACCAGGGTTTCAGGAAGAGCCGCGCAGTCGACAACCACAAAATTTCCATCTACTGCCCTGGAACTGTTCTGATGAATAGTATGAGCGAATACTTCTTTGCCGGTCCCGGTATCACCTGTAATCAGGACATTCAGATCACTGCATGTCGCAGTAGCAAGCAATTCAAGAGATTTTTGCAGTTGAGGACTGTTGCCGATTATTTCATTGCGAAACAGTATCCCCGGGGAAGCTTTATGCTGTTTTTCCGCGCGGTACTGGAGGGCCCGGGTCAAAGGCAGGAATAAATCTCTGGTGATATAGGGCTTTTCAAGATAGCACCAGGCGCCGTTTTTAATTGCAATTTCAGCGCCATCGGGGTCACCCTGACCGGTCATAATAATGACTTCAGGTTTTGAATCCGTGGTCTTTAATTCCGGAATAAGTGTAAGGCCATCACCGTCAGGCAGTTGCACATCAAGAAAAATGACATCAAATTGCCCGGACTCACACATCATTTTAGCTTCCGAAATTGTGTAGGCGCTGGACACATTATGATTTTGTTGCGTCAACATATCGGTGAGCGTTTCACACAACATCTTATCGTCATCTATGATAAGGATTTTAGCCATAAGTTTTATTTACCAATATGTTAAAATGACGCAATTGACTTTCAGTCCCTGTTTAAATATATGTTAATTTTTATAATGTTCAATTGGTCTTTAATTTATTTTTTCCCATCGATGTTCACATTATTTTCCATTTTCTAATATATTAAAAATTTTTTCCGCAAATGTCTAATAAAATAGACAGTTCTGATAATGTAGACAGGAAAAAAAGAGATATCTTGGATGTCTTTTGGCCTGCTACAGTATGTAGTATATTGGAATAACAGTGTATTTGTAAAATCCCGGGTTGGTTATTTTTTTGGCACGAAAGATGTAATAAACGTATTGATTGATTTCTCAAACAAGCCAAAAAAATTGATAGAGAGTTTTATCAGGTATGGAATGGGACATTGAGTCACGAGTCAGTCGTTTGACAGGAAACGAAGCCACATTTTTTGTATCAGTTCACCGGGGATTGCATAATGTAGAATATACGCATCAACCTTGTAAGTGTTCAGCAGCGCTCCAGCTCACTTTCAGCTATTCAGGGGATTGATGAAAAGCGAAGTATATTGGAAAATAAGGCAGCTTAATATAACAGGCGGACATAAGCAAATAAGAGGGGTATTAAAATGTTAAAAAAATTCAGCGTTGGTAATAAAATAGGGGCGGGTTTCGCGATAGTGATCCTGATAGCTGCCATAGTCGGTTTTATCGGCTGGAAAGGTGTTAATACTGTTGGATCATCCATTGAAGAATTCGCTGAGTGGAGCGATATTGACAAGGTGATGAACGAGAAAGTCTCTCAAGCTGTTTTAAAGCTTATTACAGCATTAAGAATGTATTCCTTCAGTCCGGATGAGGACAATTTGAAATTTCTTTATAATTCGCTGGATACGGCTGACAAAGGGATCGCGGAGTGGCACGCGTTGGTAAAGGGGACTCCAAAGTTGGAGCAGATTGCGGGTGTCACGGGAAAAAATCTTACTGGCGTTCGGGATGCTATAGAAGAATATAAGGAATCAAAGGTGAGGGTTGCAGAAATCGGAATCGAGTGGAAAAAGATAGTGGACGATTGTATAAATTATCTTGAAACCACGATGGTCAATGTGATTGATCCGGCCAAAGTTGCTGCAGAGCAGAACGAAAACATCTCGGCCATGGTTATGTGGGGTGAAATTGATATGGTGATGAACGAGGATGTTATCGCCAATGTGCTGAAGATGCAGACAGCCGAACATGACTATACAGCCAAACAAACAGAAGATGCATGGAACAGGTTCCTTCATGCCGAGAAATCTGCCAAAGAAGGACTTGGAGAATGGCAGGAGATCGTCGCTGGCGAAAGTAATATGGAGCAGGCGGCAGATAAGATTAATGTTTATCTGCGCAAATACACAGACCTGGGAAACGTTTGCTTCAAGGAAGTTACAAAAATGCACCAGCTTCAAGAGCAGGCTGAAAACACGCTTAATGGTGTGTTTGTCGTTCTTGATGATGCTATGAAAAATGTAATTGATCCCGCAAAAAATGAGGCTGTGCAGAACTCAAAAGATGTCCGTAAAAGCACTTCAGGCATGGTAATAGCCTTTGTGCTGGCAAGCATACTAATAGGTACGGTAACAGCGATTTTTATCACACGCACTTTGACTATCCCACTGCAAGCCGCGGTAGCTGTGTCAAACAGGGTGGCAGATGGTGATTTGACGGTTGCGATAGAGCCGAAAAGCGAGGATGAAATCGGCCAACTCCTTAAAGCACAGAAAAACATGGTGGAAAACCTCTCCTCTATTGTCAGCGATGTTCAGTCAGCCAGTGCAAATGTTGCCGCGGGCAGTGAAATGGTCAGTGCCTGCACCGAACAGCTTTCCCAGGGTGCTGCGGAGCAAGCCGCGTCAGCTGAGGAATCCTCATCGTCAATGGAACAGATGGCTGCCAATATCCGTCAGAATGCCGATAATGCCCAAGAGACGGAAAAAATTGCTATCAAGTCGGCCGAGGATGCTCAAGAAGGTGGCAAAGCGGTAGACAAAACAGTGACGGCAATGAAAAATATCGCTGAAAAAATATCTATTATTGAAGAAATTGCCCGACAGACAGATCTCTTGGCATTGAATGCGGCCATTGAGGCGGCCAGGGCTGGTGAACACGGGAAAGGGTTCGCTGTTGTTGCAGCCGAAGTCAGAAAGCTGGCGGAACGGAGTGCAACTGCCGCCGGTGAAATCAGTAAGCTTTCCTCCAGCAGTATTGATATTGCCGAACAAGCCGGAGAATTGATCGACAACATCATACCCGATATCCAGCGAACGGCTGAGCTTGTCCAGGAAATCAATGCGGCCTCGAACGAACAGACGGCAGGCGCCGACCAGGTTAACCGAGCCATCCAGCAACTTGACGAGGTCATTCAACAAAATGCCAGCGTGTCTGAAGAGATGTCTTCAACAGCCGAGGAACTCACTGCACAGGCCCAGGCTATGCAGAATTCTATGGTTGTTTTTAAAATCAAGAATATCTCAAGTGCCGGAAAACGACATCATACAGGTTCCCAATACGGTAAAGCCGGGAATCTCAATGTAAATAATTCGGTTTCTTCAGGAGTTGCAGCTGCCGCTCAGGTTGCACAAAACGATAAACAAGCTGGTGAAGGCAAAGGTTTTCAACTCAACCTCGGACAGACTAAGGAAGAAATGAGTGACGACGATTTTGAGCGTTTTTGAGACCCGACTGAGAGAGATCGATGCATAGCCTGAAAAAACTTACATCTGCTACATATCTGACCTTCCAGCTTGACGAGGAAATATTTGCCGCAGATGTACAGAATGTCCATGAAGTACTTGACTTCACCACCATTACCAAAATTCCGGCAGCGCCTGATTTTATGCGGGGAATAATAAACCTCCGGGGAAGGGTAGTTCCGGTGGTCGACATGCGGCTTAAATTCGGCATGCCTGAGACGGAACAAACCCAGAGTACCTGTATCATTGTTATGGATGTCGGCATAAATAAGGAAAAAATGATTATAGGCGCTCTTGCTGATTCGGTGCAGGATGTCCTTGAGTTCAATTCGGATCAAATCGAACCTCCTCCCCGATTCGGTGCATTGAGTCAAACTGACTTTATTCAGGGAATTGGAAAAAGAGACAACAGATTTATTATTATCCTTAATTTCGACCGGGTTTTTTCTTCGGATGAAGTAGTGATGTTAGGCTCTATGGGAGAGGTTCCTCAGCAACCCGAAGAAGAAAATTTGGAAGACGAAAAAAGCGATAGAGAAGAAGAAGGCAATAACGGTTCGTAGAAGAAAATCGTTATATTTAACGTTACCCGACCGCCGGTTATACGGGTGGTCGTTGAACCTATAAAAAAAGTATAAAACCGTAAACTACGGCCAAGAACAGTTCATACCCGTTTTTTTGTCAAACACGTCCTTCCCGGAACATTCAAATACGCCTCAACAATCTTATCGACACCCGGTTCTACACCCCTGTCTTTGACGACCACTACAAATACGAACATATCGGTGCTACGGTCAATAATCTACAGGTTATTCTGAAGCAAAAAAGGACAGATGATAACAACGCCTGTCTGAAAAAGGGTTTTGATGGTGACTTGTTTATATGATTTAATGAAAAAGTATGAAACGCTATTTAAAGTTAGAAAATTTTATTTCTTTTTTCATTGGTTCAGCTTTTTTGTGTTGTCTCTCAACGATACAAAAAATAGCTGTTGGTTATCCCATATTGCTTAAAAGCTACATCGTACCATTTTTTCTTGGCGGTATCTTCGCGTTTTTCGGCGCAGAATGGCTATCACGAACAAAAGAGAAACAGTTCAAAGTTGTAGAATCTGAGAAAAGCTACCGCTATCTATTTGATTCCGCACCGGATGCTATAGAAATATTAGACAACAATGGAACCATACTTGACTGCAACAATACGGAATTAAGTTTGACCGGATACAGCAGACAAGAACTCATCGGCAGAAATTTTACAGACATTTTGACTGAAAAATCCAGCGGGATGTTTAAGGAAAAATTTCAGGACGTAAAATTACTGCAAAAATGCGAAGGAAGACTTGAGGTGATATGTAAGGATGGAAACAAGGTTGATATCTGGCGCAAGGGAGTGCCGCTTGTTGATTCGGCAGGCAAACTCAAGGGGGCTTTAGGGTTCAACAGGGACATTACAGAACAGAAAAAACTTGAGGAGGAACTTGTCCAGGCCCGAAAAATGGAAGCCATCGGCACTTTGGCCGGCGGGATTGCCCATGATTTTAATAATATACTCTCGGTAATCTTAGGGAACGCGGACATGGCAAAACTTGATGCCCAATCCGGAAGCCCAGCGGAAGAAGAAATTGATCAGATCATTGAGGCCGGGATCAGGGCCACGGATCTTGTGAAGCAAATTCTTACCTTCAGCCGTAAAACCGAGCATCAATTACATCCATTCAGGCCGCATTTGCTGATCAAGGAGGCATTGAAACTGTTGCGCTCCTCATTGCCGACCACTATTGAGATCAAGCAAAATATTGACAGTGAGTGCGGGCTGATCCTTGCTGATCCGACACAGATACATCAAATCATGTTGAACCTCTGCACCAATGCCGTGCATGCGATGGAAAATGAGAAAGGAATCCTGACCATCAGCTTATGCCGTAAAGAAGTTCGCCCCGAAGAATTCCCCGACCAAAGCGATACAGAGGCCGGACCATTTATTGTTTTATCGATCAGTGATACGGGGCACGGAATGAATGAAGCGACAAAGCAGAGAATTTTTGATCCCTATTTCACCACAAAAAAGCAGGACGAAGGCACAGGCCTCGGTCTGGCTGTTGTCCACGGGATCATCATGGACTACAAGGGATTTATTCGCGTTCAGAGTTCCCCTGAAAAGGGATCCGCTTTTCATCTCTACTTTCCTGCCATGGAAATGGATACGGCTGATCAAGAACAGACGCTTGATGAACACTCCCTGCCCTCAGGTAATGAACGAATCATGCTTGTTGATGATGACAGTGCTCTTGTCGAAATCAATAAATCAATACTTGAACGCCTTGGTTATACAGTTATCGGAGCAACAGACAGCTGGAATGCGCTGGAAGAATTCCGTGCCAATCCGGACCGGTTTGACCTTATCATTACTGACATGACAATGCCGTATTTGACCGGATTTGAGTTGGCCCAGGCAGTTTTGCAGGTGAAGCCCACCATGCCGGTTATCCTGAGCACCGGATACAGTTCGGTAATTTCGGAAGAAAAGGCCCTGGGCATCGGCATTAAGAAATATGTTATAAAACCCGTCAGGAGAAAGGAACTTGCCGAAATGGTCCGGATGGTCCTGGATGAAAATTAAAGGACTCGTTATGTTTTGACCATTTTGGCCCATGTATCACGCAGAGTGACAATCCGGTTGAAAACCGGTTTATGCGGTATGGTATCTTTCGAGTCCAGGCAAAAATAGCCCTGGCGTTCAAACTGAAAACGGTTGTCTGGGGCTGCGTTTTTAAGAGAGGG